>Ga0256845_1000548_pt1 | contig 34979 bp, 27 predicted proteins | sample RiftiametaG_FD_189101 | JGI IMG/M metagenome (GOLD analysis project Ga0256845, IMG submission 189101) | Tube worm associated microbial communities from hydrothermal vent at the East Pacific Rise, Pacific Ocean - Riftia | ecosystem: Host-associated > Annelida > Integument > Unclassified ...
TGACCATGACCATGACCATGACCATGACCACGACCACGACCATGACCATGACCATGACCATGACCATGACCATGACCATGACCATGACCATGACCATGACCATGACCACGACCATGACCATGACCACGACCATGACCATGACCATGACCACGACCACGACCACGACCATACAGGGAAGCCCGGAAGTCCGAATACGATTATACAATCGCATTTATCGGATATGGAAAAAATTCGACAAAGCGCTCAAAAAAAAGGACGCAGCACGTTATGGGAAATTATCGCACTTGCATTCGGTACCAGTATAGCTCCGTGCTGGGATGAAATGATAATCCTCGGTGTTGGTATGGCAATGGGTCAAGTCATGAAAGCATTAATTTTGATAATTGCTTTTAACGGCGGGATGGCGGTTATCCTAATGGCAATTGGTGCACTTTTAGTAGTTGGTAAAAAAATCACGCTTGATAAAATTGAACCGCAGCCATGGGTATACATTTGGATTTTCCGTATACGTCTTATCGGTGCAATTATCGTTTCGATCTTTGGTATTTTGTATCTTATGCAGGGTGTTAGTGGTTACAGCAGCAGTTTTATACAACTGTAAAGCGAGGAGCGCACAATCATTCACATTATATTAAAAGTTATTTCAGGCGCTGTTTTTGTAGGAATAACCATTATTGCGTTGTATGTGTTTATCCGTTTGAAAGGGCAAAAGTAGTAATGCCGGCATGTATAGAGCTTTTCTCTATTTTTTATTAATTAATTTAATGAAAAGTGAAACGTTATACAGTGGTTTTTAGGATTATAAAAATACGTTCGGTTATGCGTTTTCATTTTTTCGTTGTAAATTTTTGTACATATCCATTGTTTTACTGACGTCAGTATAATGATTATTAATCATAAACCCGAATATAGTACATGCTGCGTGAAGTCTTTTAATTAGAGTAGAACGATTTCGCCACTGTGTGTAATCAAGAAGTTTTACAGGTTTCTTGCGCATTAGTATGCTATCTTCTGTTTATATAAAACTGCAAACAGTGCCTGTTCATGTATACATTGCTTCTATGTGTTTTCTAAATATACCGAATACTTTAAACTTACTGATTGTCTTTTTTATTCAAAATCTTTTTGACTTTTTTTGAAAACTTTGATTTATCGTCATCAGACATGTTGTCATACTGTTTCTGAGAGGTATTTCCAATATTTTTTAATTGGTTCAGATTGATTTTTTGTTTACCGCAGGAAATGCAAAACAAGCCGGTGATGAGTAGTGTCATACAAAAAATAATAAGTATTTTTTTCATGTAATAAGGTCTCCTTGATTTTTTAAAAGTATATACTCATTTATATTATTGACAAGCATTATTCCTTATCGGAACTGAGAATAATAGTAATTCATTTTTACGCGTATATATAAATAAATATAGGGCGATGATATTCGGAAAACAAATAATCTATACTATATGTTATTTAATTAATATACGGCAGCATGCGGCTGAATGTATCAATATCCGCAAATACTCAATGTATACCATCAATAATACTCGATTTGAAGGTCTATACATTCTATGTACGGTATAAACACTAAGGCACGGAAAAATAGTTTTACTAAGTGTAAATAAACACTTGACAACCTTACGCCTGTTTAGTATATATAGGTGTAGTTTTAATTAATAAGAATTAAATGAAAATTAAAATTGCTGAAATAGGATGGGTATGATAGTATGGATTTGAAAATAATTCCTCCTGTCATATTTTGAAAGAAAATATTGTTAATAGTTTTAACATGCGAATAAAAAAGTCAGGAGGCTGATAATGGCTGAAGCAATTAAAGAAAAGGAGCTTTTTGTTATCAATACTAAAGGAAGCGGTAAAAAAAACGATTCAATTAATCCGGAAAAGAAACGTGCGCTTGAAGCAGCAACATTACAGATAGAAAAACAATTCGGAAAAGGTTCAATCTATCGTCTTGGCGATCCGAAAGCCCATAAGGAGATTGAGTCAATACCAACAGGTGCATTGTCATTAGATATAGCGCTTGGTATTGGTGGTGTACCACGAGGTCGCGTTATTGAAGTATATGGACCTGAATCATCGGGTAAAACAACATTGACATTATCTATCGTTGCGCAAGCACAGAAATTAGGGGGGATTGCGGCATTCATTGATGCAGAGCATGCAATGGATCCGGTGTATTCACGCAAGCTTGGTGTTGATGTTGATAATTTATTAGTGAGTCAACCGGATAGCGGTGAAGAAGCACTTGAAATTGCTGAAGCATTGGTGCGGTCAAATGCGATTGATATTTTAGTTATTGATTCAGTTGCCGCATTGGTGCCGAAAGCTGAAATTGATCGTGAGATGGGTGAACCGACAATGGGAGTTCAAGCGCGTCTTATGAGCCAGGCATTACGTAAGTTAACCGGCACTATCAGTAAATCACGAACATGCGTTATTTTTATTAATCAAATTCGTATGAAAATAGGTGTTATGTTTGGTAATCCGGAAACAACAACAGGCGGAAATGCATTAAAGTTTTACAGTTCGGTACGGCTTGATATCCGCCGGATTGAATCATTAAAAAAAGGCGATGAGATATACGGGACACGGGTTAAAGTGAAAGTGGTAAAAAACAAAGTTGCCCCGCCGTTTAAGATCGCTGAATTTGAAATTCATTTTTCAAAAGGAATTTCTAAAGAAAGCTGTCTGCTTGATATCGCATTGAAAGAAGGCATTATCTCACGTGCCGGGACATGGTTTAGTTATGGAGCCGAACGTATTGGTCAGGGGCGTGCCAATGCCATAGCATTTCTTGAAGAGCATGCAAAGATTGCCGATGAAATAGAAAAAAAAGCCCGTAAAAACGCTTTTGGCGATACTACGAAAGAAAAAGAATCAGCACCGGAAACAGAAAAATCTGCGGCAGATGATTCTGCCTCATCAAAAAAGAAAGTAAAATAATCAGATAATTATCTGAACTCATACTATCAGTAACTGATAGTACGAAGTACATTATATACCCTCCCGTGCGCCGGAGCATATGCTCCGGCGTATTTTTTTATTATGTAATTGTAAGCGTTGACTTTCGTTGATTGTATGATATGCTTCATACTATGAAATCACTCGCCCATACAATTTTGCTTTATATAATCGGCTTTGCAGTTATTTTCTCATTGCTTTGTGTATTTTTAGTACCATGGTATGCTGTTAATAGAGCAGCCGCATTGTATGCTGATGGTGCGGCGGGTTTTGAAGAAGATTATTTTACTTCCATGCAAAAATTAATGTTCATTATCGCTGCCGCTCAATTACTGCTTGGCGGATTAATTGGTTTTATTATTACCGGAATGGTTGTTCGTCCGATTAAAGAATTAGTTCATGCTACTGATGCTTTGATACAAGGGACAACGAATGATCTCCCGCTTACTGAACGTCAGGATGATCTTGGACATCTTGCAGTAAACTTTGGATTATTGCTCAGGGAAGTTACCATTGATAGGAACATCCTTGAAACGGTATACAAAAATAATATGGAAAAGTATCGAATTGCATTTTGGGATGATCTGACAAAAACCGTTATCGAATCGCATTTCAAAACACTTTTGGAAGATGAAATAGTACGCTGTGTGCGATATTCACGCCCGTTTAGTCTATTACAGCTGCATATTGATAAAATCGAAGAAATAGCAGCAACTCATCCGCAGGAAGATATTAATGAAATATTACAAAGAGTCGGACAATTGCTTATCCGTATGCTTCGTGATGTTGATATTGTCGGGCGATTTTCCGATTATGATTTTATCTGTTTACTTCCGGAAACATTGCTTACCGGGTGTGAAGTTGTTGGTAATAGAATTATCGAAAACGCTGAAACATTAAATATTTTATCGGTGCAGGGGCATTCGGTTCAAATATCATTAAGTATTGGGATTGCACAGTTTCCGCGTAACGGAAAATCTATCGATATATTACTAACTGAAATCAAGAAAGCTACTGATCAGGCAATACATTTAGGCGGCAACAAAGTTATATTTTCAGCATAGCATGAGAATATACTATGCACGTTACCGCACTATATCTCTGTATAATATACATTGTTATTCTGACCGATATGGTTATTTCTGTATTCGCGATGCAACGGATGCAGCATGTGCATGTAATCCTTCAATTTCAGCTAAACGGATAATATCAGGAGCGGAACGTTTCAATGCGTTATGTGAAAACTGTATAACACTGCTTGTTTTAATAAAATCATTAACAGTAAGCCCGCTGAAAAATCGAGCTGTACTATTGGTCGGTAATACATGCGAAGGTCCGGCAAAATAATCGCCAACGGCGACCGGAGTCATAGGACCGACAAAAATTGCGCCGGCATTGGTTATCATTTTCAGGACAGATTGATTATCATGCGTCATGATCTGTAAATGTTCAGGTGCGAGTGTATTACTGACTGCAATTGCTTCTTTCATTGAAGTTGTTTTAATGAGGAAACAAAACTTATCAAACATTTCCTGAATCTGGCGCGAGCGTTTCATGTTCGGGAGTTGTGTTTGTATTGCTGCCGTAACTGCGTTTAATAATCGCGCTGATGGGGTAACGAGTATTGCTGAGCCGGGGTAATGTTCTGCTTGTGAAAAGAGATCAAGGGCAATACTATCAGGGTTGGCATGATGGTCAGCAATAATAAGCACTTCTGACGGACCGGCAAAGAAATCAATATCAACGTGTCCGAATACTGAACGTTTGGCAAGACTGACGAAGATATTTCCCGGACCAATAATTTTATTAACCGGCTGAATGGTGGCAGTTCCGTACGCCAGTGCACCGACCGCTTGAACGCCGCCAACCTTATATATTTCATCAACATTGCAGAGCGATGCGGCAGCGAGTAATGTCGGATGTATGGTGCCGTCTTTTCGTGGTGGTGATACCATAACAATACGTTTAACACCGGCAGTACGAGCCGGAATGGTATTCATAAGAACAGTGCTTACAAGTGGGGTTTCACCGCCAATGCCGCCGGGAATATATGCACCGACTGATTCAATAGGTCGGACATTCAGTGCACAGCGTATACCGTTATGTGATAATGCTCCGGGGGGGGTATAACGAATATGTTTTTGAAATCGTTCAATATTTTTAATAACACGCCGTATTGTTGCAATAATCGGTTTGGGAGTAATCCGCAGTGCATGAGAAAGTTCCCGTGATGATACACGCAGTGTTTTTGTTGTTAGGCGAGCATTATCAAGAACATGATTATAATGCATAAGTGCTCGATCACCGCGGCGGCGAATATCAGATAGGATATGATCAACTACTTGCGGCGGGGTGAGGGGTTTGCCGAAAAGGGATTTTGTTTTTTCGCGGGATTGCTTGGAAACAGCACCGTCACTGATGCTGCTGTTTTTTTGAATACATGCGATAACGTTTTGTATTGACGTTTTTTTTGTTTCAAATATTTTCATATGATATTCCTTTAGAATAGTATTCTAATGTGAAAAACAGCACTGTCAATAACGGTATGTATATTCTATTCGTATTCGGTTTCTTTGCGCCGGTTAAACATATAATTACTGCCGCGTTTCTCTTTTACTTTTCGTTTTACTTCAGATGCAAGCATAGATATTTGTCCGTAATGGTTGATTTCAATATGTTTGTTGGTAATAACTGCAATAGAAAGTGTCATTATTGAGAACTTAACAATTGTGCCATCACGATTTGGTGCGAAAAAATACCCCTGTTCAAGAACTTTGCCGTCATAGAGTCTGATAATTTCGTAGTCAAAACGTTTAATAATATGTTCGCAAATATTTTCAGGATGATCGGAAAAGGTGAGAATAACGAAATCATCGCCGCCGATATGCGCAATAAAATCTTCTTTCGTTCCGTATTTATTAACCTCAGATTTTATAATATCCGCTAACAGTAATAATGCGGCATCGCCGCGTTCGTATCCGTAATAATCGTTAAAGGCTTTGAAAAAATCAAGATCACAATAAAGAACGGCAAAGGGTTTTGCACGATGTATTGCTGCACGTAATTTTTTTTCAAGTAATCGGCTTCCCGGTAAACCACTCAGGGGGCTTGCGTTTAATGCTTCAGTACGCATCTTTCTTAAACGATATGCCATCGTATTTAGTTTTCGTGCGAGAAATCCAAACTCATCCTTCCGATCGATATGAATGCCTTCATGCAATACGCCACGTCCGATATTTCGTACAAAGGTTACAATTTTAGCGAGTGGGCGTAAGCTGTTTTGTACAATAATGGTAATAGCAAAGAAACTCAGTAAAAACAATACCGCAGAGAGTAACAGCGCACGACGAATAAGAAATTGCGAAAACGCAGTATATTCATGCTGCGATACCGTAAAGGTAATGGCGGCAATAATATTATGCGGTTGCTGAACGGTGCCGCGGTAAAATGCAATAATCATACGGTGATACTTCGGCGCATTATGCGGATGTACCGGATAGGCAATCTGATTTTTCGTAAGCGGGATAATGCCGGGGCGTTCAAATTGAAATATTGTGCCGATCAGATTTGTTTGGACCGATGCAAGAACATGACCATGTCGATTAAGAAGAGTGATATTTTTAAACTGTGTAATATCTGATAAATGTGTCATAAAACTTTGTATTTCATGCTGATTGATAAGGGATTTAATTGAAGTGGTGTCATCATGTGTTGTTTTAATGTACTGAGAAAACTGAGCAGCAAGCTGCATGCTTTCTTGTTTGAGTTTATTGGTATAGTAACGACGATTAACAAGAATGATGAATGAAATAAACGTTACCAGTACAACCAATAGAATAAATGAGAATAATAGAATTAGTCGTAATTGAATAGGAAACTTGAGGTCATCATGCCGCGCTCCGAGTTCTCGCCGCTGTGTTTCCGATAGTTTTGAGATAACATCAACAAAACTCTCAGCGGGGGAAATAATATTTTTATGGTGCTTGCGTGTCTGTTTTGATGAGTGGGGGGTGGATGATTGTGTATGATTATGCGATGTTTTTTTTATGTTTTTTGTCATGATATTGTACAATTATAGTGGGGTATATTTATTTAAAGAGTTGTTTAAACGCTTTTTTCGTTTCGTTGTTCGCCGGTTTCGGTGAAGGCTTTTTTGTATTTGGTTTATAATAATCACAAAAGTTTTCTCTTTCTTTATCATGTACCGGTTCGATATCCGGCAATATACATTGTTGCAAACGATGTATGTCATAGGACGTGCAATTTTTACAGCTGCGAAGCGGTCGTTTACATCCGGGGCAGAGGCTCCGCCGTGTAACGGGTAGTTCATCCGAATATGTTGCACATGCCCAACAATATACAGCCATGAGTTTACCTTTCAGCCGTACTATACTAATAATCAAAATTCATGCAAGAATAAAATGAATATTATTTTTAAGAGTGCGCCTTATTTTGATGTTTTACGTATTGCAAATGTTCACATTCTCCGCTAGTATCGTCCCGCGTATGAAATACTTTCGTTATATAGTTATATTTACCGGTATTGCAGGTATACTTATTGTATCTGGCTGCGGCGGATCTGTGCATCAGGCATCGTCAAAGGATATAGCTCAAATTCAATCATTGCCGCGTATTGACGCGTATTATGAAATTTCAGGTGCTGAAACGGAGATCGGACCGCCGGAAATTGATTTTAAAGACAATGGAATACTTGTCATAAGCTGGCAAACTCGTGATCCGGTTATTGATTCAGGATTGCAGCTTGGCGTCATTCTTTCCAATGAATGTATGGAACGCCCATATTTTAATACTACGGTTGCGGTTGATACAACGGGTCGAATGCATTCGGTTGTTATTACGCTTGATGAGTATCTGCGTACAATAAAGGGTATTTCATTTTCAGGATTAATTGCATTTCAGTATTATGCGGTGAGTAAAGATACCTGCCGCTCTATTCAATCACCGGTGTATCGCCTCGGGTTTTTACGTGAAAAATTACCGCAGCAAGATGGCATGATATATATACGTCGTCCGGTGATATCTGAAGGGCCGTTAGTATGCAATGTAACCGCAACCAATGCTGTTTTATTTTGGCGGACTGATATGGTAACAACCGGTGCACTGCAGGTTGGTGAGCGGTTGTTTGATGATACGGTATTAACCAATCAGCATAGTGTTATGTTGAATGGGCTGAAACCGGAAACGGAGTATGTTTATTGCATTCGTTCGCGTAGTGATGCGGAAACGATGGTTCATGAAATATGGTATCATTTTAAAACTCCGCCGTATGAAGGCAAGCGAAGCAGTTTTTCATTTGCCGTATGTTCTGATTCGGAAGTAGGTTTATATCGTTCAGGTTCTCTCGGGAATGTTAATCACACCTCGGTGTTGACCTCATTAATGAATGATGCGATGAACCGGAATGCGGCATTGGTGCTTTTTCCCGGAAATATGATTATCGGCAATACTTCTTTATCCGAACAGGTGTTGATGGAATATCGTATGTGGAAGCAGAAAATTCAAGGGGCATGGCATTTCATCCCGTTTTATTCGGGAATGGGAAACAATGAAGCACGGGTATATGAGGAGCAGGTTATTACGTATAATCGGTTTACCCTGCCGCAGGGCGGGTATGAAGAGCGAAGAGACTATACCCTTCACTTCCCGCGTCATGATCGTATGACCCCTGAACAATTATTCAGCAGCGAATTTGTTAATCCGGGGAATGGTCCGGATACTGAAGAGCAATTTAAAGACCATCCGTTTTATGAAAATACCTATAGTTTTAATTACGGGGATAGTCATTTTATTATGCTGAATAATAATTGGTGTACCGTTTCGGACCCTTCCGGTTCACCATTGACGGAATTTGGTTTTCAGGGAATGTTTCCTGACGCTGTTATGCAATGGCTGGAGGAAGATTTAGCATATGCACAGATGAAAGGAATAAAACATATTTTTGTATTCTATTCAGAACCTGCTTTCCCCAATGCGGGGCAGGTATCTGCCGGTATGTATTATGACGGGACTATGTCATTTGGAAAAAACAGCAATTCATTTCCAACGGATTCTCAAACATATCGAGAATTGCGAAATACGTTCTGGAAGCTTTTATGTGAGAATTCGGTCTGTATGGCTTTTAGCGGACATGAACATTGTTATCATCGAACATTGATTGATGCAGAGCTGTTTTCCCCTTTTTATCATTCAATTACGCAGCTTGTCGTTGGTACTGCCGGGGCGCCGTTTGAATCAATGCGAAACTATACCCGAAGAGGGTTAAAAATTCCCTGGCAGCATGTTGGCTCCGGAGTATATGAAAAAAGTAAAGTTGAGTTTTTCAGTATCAATCGAGGATATGCTCTTATCCATGTTGATGGGAATAGGGTTTCCGGAGAATATATTAATCAAGATGGGCAGGTCATTGATACATTTAAAATAAAATAAAAAAAGGTTGTATTAATTTTTCTTTGTGATATATACATAGGTAGTATTATGAAGCAAAGAATTAATATATATACAATGACGCTGATACAACACAATGTTACAGAGCAGTGGTACTGGCAATAGGGTTGCCACTGTTATACAATGCGTATACTCTGCGCCGTGGTGACCCTTATATGACAGAGAAGAACGGGCACCGCGGTTTATTATTGTACAGATAAGCCGTGCGAATGCATGGCTTTTTCGGTTTTAAATGACCGAAGAAAATATAGGAGAATAATAATGAAATGTTATCCCTCACGGGAAGAATTCCGATTACGTGCACAAGGAGCAATGGTTGTTCCGGTGTATACGGAAATGATGGCTGATTTAGATACCCCGGTTTCTGCATTTATGAAATTGCGGCGGGGGAAATACTCGTATTTATTAGAATCAATTGAAGGCGGCGATAGAATCGGGCGGTATAGCTTTTTAGGGCGTGATCCGTCTGTGATTATTAAATCAAAAGGCAGGGAATCGCAGGTTATCAGAGACGGGCATGTAGAAACAATTAACGATATTCCGCCCATGACCGTTTTAAAAAATGAATTGTATAAGCATACCGCAGCAGCTATTGAAGGGCTGCCGCCATTTATCGGCGGGGCGGTCGGATACATGAGCTATGATGCAGTTCGGTATTTTGAGGCATTGCCTGATAATAATCCTGATGATCTGAATATGCCTGATTTGCTGTATATCCTGACAGATACTATTGTCATTTTTGATAATGTAACGCATAAAATGACTATCGTATATAATACACGATGCAATCCTGATGAAAATCTTGATTTAGTGTATGATCGTGCAGTTGGTATTATTGCACAGGTAAAGACTGATCTTGATCATCCGATTTCCGAGGAAATGTATTCACATCATAATCCGCTTTTAAAGGGAGAAATAACTTCGTCATTTACACAGCAAGAGTATGAAGATACAGTAAAAAAATGTAAACAATACATTATTGATGGTGATATTCTGCAATGTGTTATTGCACAGCGAATGGAAGCTCCGTTTCATGGTGATGCATTTGATCTGTATCGTTCATTACGTGTTATTAATCCGTCTCCATATATGTTTTATCTTCAGTATGATGATGTAACATTGGTTGGTTCATCGCCGGAAATTCACGCCCGATTAATGGGTGATACGGTAACAATACGTCCCATTGCGGGGACTCGCCCACGGGGGAAAACTCCGGAAGAAGATCTGCAGATGGAAAAAGAATTGCTCGCGGATGAGAAGGAAAAAGCCGAACATTTGCAATTGGTTGATTTAGCGCGAAACGATATTGGCAGAGTATGCGAATATGGGACGGTAACGGTTAATGAATATATGAGTATTGAACGTTATTCACATGTAATGCATATTGTGTCAAATGCTGTCGGCAGAATTATTAAAGGGAAAGATGCATTTGATTTAATCGCTGCGACATTTCCTGCCGGGACCGTTTCGGGAGCACCGAAAGTTCGTGCAATGGAAATTATTGATGAACTTGAACCGACACGACGCGGTTCATATGCGGGATTAGTCGGTTACTTTTCATTTAACGGTAACTTTGATTCATGTATAACAATCCGAACAATGCTGGTAAAAAACGGGAAAGTATATGTTCAAGCCGGTGCCGGGATTGTTGCTGATTCCGTTCCTGAAACAGAGTATAAGGAGACGATGAATAAAGCACGCGGATTGTTAAATGCAATTACTGCCAAGCGGGGAGGAATTGAATGATTCTTATTATAGATAATTATGATTCATTTACATATAATTTAGTCCAGTATTTTGGTGAATTGGGGGCGGAGGTCTGTGTTTTTCGTAATGATGCAATTTTGCCGGAGGACGTTGAATCGCACAAACCGGATTATCTTGTTATTTCCCCCGGTCCCTGTACACCGAAAGAAGCAGGAAACTCTGTGGCGATTATACAGCATATGGCTGGCAAAGTGCCGATCCTTGGTGTTTGTTTAGGACATCAATGTATTGCTGAAGCATTCGGCGGAAATATTATTCATGCGCATCATATTATGCACGGTAAAACAGATGCGATTACTCATGACAGCAAGGGGGTTTTTAGTGCACTGCCGAATCCGCTTACTGCAACACGGTATCATTCGCTTGCCGTTGATAAAGAGTCACTTCCTGCTGAATTGTTGATTAGTGCGTATGCATCAGATGGAGAAATTATGGGTTTGCGTCATAAAACATTAGCCATTGAATCAGTTCAGTTTCATCCTGAATCAATCGCAACGCCGGAAGGTAAAAAACTCCTGAATAATTTTATCCGCCGCAGCACGAGCGGATCATTCATGTCTATGAAAGATGCACTCAATCGTGTCGTAACCGGTGGACATTTAACCGAACGTGAAATGCGTGATGTTATGATGACTATTATGGAAGGTGAAGCAACGAACGCACAAATTGCCGGTTTACTGGTTGGACTTCGTATGAAAGGTGAAACAGTTGATGAATTAACCGGTGCGGTAACGGTTATGCGGGAAAAAGCGTTTCATGTTGCGAAACCGTCCGGAAAACGGGTTGTTGATACCTGTGGAACCGGCGGGGATGGTGCGCATACATTTAATATTTCAACTGCTGCTGCATTTATTGCTGCGGGTGCCGGTGTTATTGTTGCCAAACATGGCAACCGTGCGGTTTCGAGTCAATGCGGCAGTGCTGATGTGCTTCGTGAACTTGGCGTTAATATTACCATGCCGCCTGAATCGCTTGCTGAATGTCTTGAACAAAACGGTATTGCATTTTTATTTGCGCCGCTCATGCATAGTGCAATGAAATATGCAATTGGTCCGCGGCGCGAGATTGCCGTCAGATCAATTTTTAATATGATTGGTCCTCTGATTAATCCTGCTCAGGCTGACGCACAGGTCATGGGGGTTTTTCATGAAGGATTAACGGAGACCATGGCTGAAGTCTTTAACCGGCTTGGATTACAACAGGGGATGATTGTGCACGGACATGACGGTCTTGATGAAATAACATTGACCACGACAACAAAGATTACGGAACTTAAAAACGGGCACATTAATACGTATGTCTTTGATCCGCGGGAGTATGGTTTTTCCTTTTGCCGGTCTGATGATATCAGTGGCGGCAGTATTGCTGAGAATGCGGAGTATATACGCCATATCATCAGTGAGATACATGAAAATGACCCGCGCCAGGAAATTGCGACGATCAATGCTGCTGCTGCAATTATTGTAAGCGGTAATGCAGAGAATTGGATTGACGCATTGTTTGCTGCGCGGCATTCAATTGATTCCGGAGCGGCATTGGAAAAACTGCATAATTTAATCTCGTATACCGCACGGTGTATATAGCAGTATGAATGCACACGAAAACATACTTTTAAAAATACTTACAGTAAAGCATACTGAAATTGCACATGCACGAGCATTAGTTCCGATTGCGGCATTGAAAGCACGCCTTAAGGACGCTCCGCCGGTGAAAAATTTTCGTACTGCTCTTGCATCTCCCGATACGATTAATATTATTGCGGAAATCAAACATAAATCTCCTTCAAAAGGAATAATTCGTTCGCCGTTTGATCCGCATGCGATATATTCTGCATATGAAAAGAATGGTGCTGCAGCGGTTTCCGTTTTAACTGACGAGTCATTTTTTGGCGGTTCACTTCAGTATCTGAGTGCATTAAGCAGGAATGCACAACTCCCGCTTCTGCGGAAAGATTTTATTATTGATGAATATCAAATTTATGAAGCCCGTGCTCATGGCGCTGATGCGGTTCTTTTAATTGCCGGTGCATTAGATAGCGATGCATTACGCCGATTATATACGTTAACATATGCTTTAGCAATGACGGCGTTGGTGGAAGTGCATAATCAAGAAGAATTAGATAAAGCACTTGCACTTAATCCTGAAATCATCGGTATTAATAATCGTGATTTAACAACGTTTAATGTATCGCTTGAAACAACTATTCTCCTTGAAAAAAGCATTCCCGCTGATACTGTTGTCGTCAGTGAATCAGGAATATCGACGCATGCTGATATCATTCGGCTGCGGCAACATGCAGTACATGCTTTTTTAATCGGCGAACAGTTTATGCGTGCTGATGATATCGGCAGTGTATTGCGTATGATGCGAGGTGAACAATGATACGCGTGAAAATATGCGGTCTGACCAATACGAATGATGCATTGGCGGCACAACAGGCACATGCTGATTTTCTCGGATTTATTTTTTCAGAAAGTGCGCGGCAGATAACCTTAGACCGTGCATCGTCAATTGTACAACATATACCGCCGCATTGTGAGCGGGTTGGTGTTTTTGTCAATGAATCAAAAGATTTCATCAGTGAAGCAATTGATGCGGCACATCTAACGCTTGTTCAATTACATGGTGATGAATCACCGGAATTTTGTTATCGTCTTTCACGTCCGGTTATAAAAGCATTTCGCATTTCTGATGAACAGAGTATCGAGCGTATCAATGAATATGATATCCCGTATATTCTGCTTGATACGTATGTTCGCGGAAAAATTGGCGGCACCGGAAAAGTGTTTAATTGGGATTTAGCAAAACAGGCACAACAACGCTTTCCGACTATTCGTTTTTTTATTGCCGGTGGTTTGAATATTGATAATGTGGCAGATTGTATTGACACGATTCAGCCATTTTGTGTTGACACCAGCAGCGGTGTTGAAAAAGAACCGGGCAGAAAAAATCATGCCCGGCTGCGTGAGTTTATAGAAAAGGTGCATAGCTATGAAGTTTCCTGATACATATGGCAAGTATGGGCAATTCGGCGGAAAATTTGTTCCGGAAATGATAATGCCGGCGCTGCAGGAATTGGAGCGTGCATATATCCGCTTAAAAAATGATGCTGATTTTCGTGCTGATATGGATTTCTATTTTAAGGAATATATCGGACGTCCGAATCCATTGTATTTTGCACAACACCTAACCAAGGAATACGGCGGCGCGAAAATATATCTCAAGCGCGAAGATTTGAATCATACGGGAGCACATAAAATAAATAATACTGTCGGGCAGATTCTTATTGCGATTAATATGAAAAAAACACGTATTATTGCAGAAACCGGCGCCGGACAGCATGGGGTTGCAACCGCAACGGTATGTGCACTTTTTGGGATGCCGTGTATTGTTTATATGGGTAGTGAAGATATTCACCGACAGGAATTAAACGTTTTCCGTATGCGATTAATGGGCGCTGAAGTCCGAGAGGTAAAATCCGGCAGTAAAACCCTTAAGGATGCAGTCAATGAAGCTATTCGTGATTGGGTAACCAATATACAAACAACACATTATATTTTTGGCTCAGCAGTAGGACCGCATCCGTATCCATTGATCGTTCGTGATTTTCAATCAGTCATAGGAAATGAGACGAAAAAACAAATATTGGAGAAAGAAGGGAAACTGCCTGATGCTGTTGTAGCATGTGTTGGCGGCGGATCAAATTCGATCGGAATATTTCATACATTTATTGAAAATGCGGCAGTACGTTTAATTGGCGTTGAAGCCGGCGGTGAGGGGATACAAACCGGAAAACATGCCGCTCCGCTTTCTGCCGGAACACTTGGTGTTTTTCATGGTTCAAAAAGTTATATTATGCAGGATGAAAACGGTCAGATTCTTCCGACACATTCAATTTCTGCCGGGTTGGATTATCCGGGCATTGGTCCCGAACATGCGTGGCTGCGCGATACGAAGCGTGCTGAATATGTTTCGGTAACTGATGAAGAAGCACTGGAAGCGTTTATTGATCTTTCTCGTATGGAAGGAATTATTCCCGCACTGGAAAGCGCGCATGCGCTTGCGTATGCAAAAAAACTGGCGCCGACGATGGGAAAGAATAAAAACATGGTCGTATGTCTTTCTGGTCGTGGTGATAAAGATGCGCCGCAGGCTGCTCAGATATTAGCAGGGAAAGTTTAGAATAACAGCTTTTTAATTTTTAATACGGAATAATCGGGCTGCTTGTAAAATGGCAATGAGTAATGCGTTGTTTTAATGAAACCAATAATCCGGTATTCATTGCCTTCCGGAACAATGTCCGTTTCAAAAACGCTTCGCAGTGAAACAGTTTGATTTTCCGAAGTTATTTCATAGGTTACCAGCACATACAGGTAATAAATAATATCGTCACTGTGCAATGATTCTGCATTTCTATTCCAATAGATGTTTTTTGTTGCTTCAAAATTTTTCATAATTTGATATTCAGTTATTGTAATATCAGTCTCATGGGTGTTGAAAAGAGAAGAAATATTATGTCCTGTCCAGAGCGCCAGATGTTGTTTAAATACTGAAAAGTTCGTTTTATAGCTATTGGCACTGTCACTGATTGTTTTCGTATCAATGGTATGAATGGATATCATACGGGAAAGATGCGCTTGGATTTCATGACGGTTCTCATGCTGCAGAGCAGCAAGAAACGATTGTGTTGTGGTGTATATATCAGAAGCATTGATATGGTGAAAGGAAAACGGTATTGCAGATAAATTATCAGCGGAACGTAATGGATTGACGATAAGTATGCTGCCGATAAGCACAAGTATAACACTGCAGTATATTTTTATATGCTTCATATAATAACCTAATGGTAGTAGTTATAAATATGTGCTGAAAAATATAAAATGGCAAGTAGCAGCTGTAAAAAAAATAGTGTATTATTTTGACCGACAGGGATGATTGCGAATGAGAAAACGGAGCGGTAATTCTTTTCCTGCCTGAATACCAATGCGTCCGGTAACATTAATCATAGTGTTCGGAACAGCAATGTTGCGGTCGCGGATGGTTAATGTGCCTTTTAAAAGGGAGACCGTATTATAGTGTGGTGTGATGCCGAGTGCTTGTGTTAATTTTCCCGGACCATTGGTAAGGTTTTTGTGCACATCAACTGCACGGTGTTGCTGCATGAGGGGGATACCGCGAAAAGGTTCAAGAGCACGAATAAGTACCGCGGCAGGGGTGCCTTCTGCTTCGGTTACAATATTAAAAAGCCAATGATTGCCGTAACAAAAATAAATATACGCATATCCCGGTGCACCGAACATTGGTGCGTTGCGGGTTGTTTTCCCGCGGGCAGCATGGCAGGCGGGATCATGGGCGGGGAGATAGGCTTCCGTTTCAATAATAATGCCACTGAGGACTCCTGCAGGAGTGCTATGACGCAGCTCTTTACCGAGCAGTTTTCGTGCAACAGTTTTTGTTGCACGACGATAGAATGAAACCGGAATGATAGTGCTTCTGCCATGTGCTTTTTTTGAGAGTATGGATATTGCAGACATTGTCGGCACTGTATTCTATATTGTTTTCAGGAGTTTAATTTTTCTTTAACTAAATCAGCAATGAGTTTTCCATCAGCGCGCCCTTTTGTTTTTCCGGTTACAATACCCATAACACTGCCCATATCTTTCATGCTTGCTGCGCCGGTTGTATGAATAGCATCATCAACAATTTTTTTTATTTCATCGATACTCATTTGTTCCGGTAAATATGTTTCAATAGTTTTAAGTTCAGTTTTTTCTTGTTCAGCTTTATCAGTTCGCCCGACGGATTCATATTCGTCTATCGTATCTTTAATCTGTTTAACCATTTTTGTTAAAACGCCGAGAACTTCTTCATCAGTCATTTCAGTTTCCGATTCAAGCGGGCGTTTGTCGGTATCTTTTTTTGACGAACGAAGCTCAATTCTTTTTTTCTGCAACGCCCCTTTAATAAGACGGATTGCCGCCAGTGATTGTTTATCTTTGTTTTTCATTGCAGTTTTCATATCATTAAAAATACGTTCAGCAAGGTTCATGAAATCCTCCAAGTATTCGTTATTGATAGAGCAACATAAAAATTATGTCATGCATACACTGTAACATAGTGCGGTAAAAAAAACAGTATAAAATGTCGATTTTAGGTGAAAAATGAGGGTAAAATTTTTTTATAAAAAAGTGAAAAAAACTATTGACAATAAAGCAATTAATTTGGTATAAGTTGCGTTCTTGTAAAGGTGCTGATGTTTTTGCTACAGGATATACAACGCTTAACGAGTATGGTTATCATCTTGATAGCGGGTAAGAGTGTTAAGTGATGTAAATGTGCATAACTGAAATGAAGGCACACGAAGCGCTGACTAGAACGAGAGTTTAGAGTTAGCGAGGCGTAATTGTGATAGATGCTTGGTCTTTGAAAATTGAATAGAGGTAAGAGAAGCTATAAAGCGTTTAAGTGGTTCCGGAGAGTAAATCAAGTGAGTAATCTATATACTTATAAGTAAGTATGTAGCCAAGGATTGAAAACAAAAGTAAATTTAAATATTTAGCACGGAGAGTTTGATCCTGGCTCAGAACTAACGCTGGCGGCGCGTATTAAGCATGCAAGTCGAACGTGAACGTTCCTTCGGGAACAAGTAAAGTGGCAAACGGGTGAGTAACGCGTGGGTTATCTACCGTTGAGTTGGGGATAACGTCGAGAAATCGGCGCTAATACCGAATAATCTCGTAAGAGGAAAGATGCGTTTGCATCGCTCAATGATGAGCCCGCGTCCTATTAGCTTGTTGGTGGGGTAATGGCCTACCAAGGCGATGATGGGTAGCCGACCTGAGAGGGTGATCGGCCACATCGGGACTGAGACACGGCCCGGACTCCTACGGGAGGCAGCAGCTAAGAATCTTCCGCAATGGGCGAAAGCCTGACGGAGCGACGCCGCGTGGACGATGAAGGCGTTATTGCGTTGTAAAGTCCTGTCAGAGTGGAAGAATAATTAACGAGGAAATACGTTATGATGACGGTACACTCAGAGGAAGCCCCGGCTAATTCCGTGCCAGCAGCCGCGGTAATACGGAAGGGGCAAGCGTTGTTCGGATTTACTGGGCGCAAAGCGCATGCAGGCGGTTCAGTAAGTCCAGTGTGAAATCCTACAGCTTAACTGTAGAACTGCGCTGGATACTGTTGAACTAGAGTCAGGGAGAGGAAAATGGAATTTCTGGTGTAGGAGTGAAATCTGTAGATATCAGAAAGAACACCAGTGGCGAAGGCGATTTTCTGGCCTATGACTGACGCTCAGATGCGAAAGCTAGGGGAGCGAACGGGATTAGATACCCCGGTAGTCCTAGCCGTAAACGTTGTTGACTAGGTGTTGGAAGTATCGACCCTTTTAGTGCCGAAGCTAACGCGATAAGTCAACCGCCTGGGGAGTATGCTCGCAAGAGTGAAACTCAAAGGAATTGACGGGGGCCCGCACAAGCGGTGGAGTATGTGGCTTAATTCGACGCTACGCGAAGAACCTTACCAGGGTTTGACATGTATCGGACCGCCTGTGAAAGCAGGTTTTCCCCTCGGGGACTGATACACAGGTGTTGCATGGCTGTCGTCAGCTCGTGTCGTGAGATGTTGGGTTAAGTCCCGCAACGAGCGCAACCCTTATCCTTTGTTGCTAACGGTTCGGCCGAGCACTCGAAGGAAACTGCCGGTGACAAACCGGAGGAAGGTGGGGATGACGTCAAGTCCTCATGACCCTTACGCCCTGGGCTGCACACGTACTACAATGGCCGGTACAATGGGCACCGATACCGCGAGGTTGAGGAAATCCCAAAAAACCGGCCCCAGTTCAGATCGTAGTCTGCAACTCGACTACGTGAAGTAGGAATCGCTAGTAATCGCGGATCAGCGTGCCGCGGTGAATACGTTCCCGGGCCTTGTACACACCGCCCGTCACACCACGAAAGTTGGCTATACCCGAAGTCAGTCCGCTAACCCCTCGGGGAAGCAGCTGCCGAAGGTAGAGCTGATGATTGGGGTGAAGTCGTAACAAGGTAGCCGTATCGGAAGGTGCGGCTGGATCACCTCCTTTCTAAGGAGTATCAGGCTGTCCATACCGACAGCCCGGTCGGACTCTCCGACCACTATTGTACCTCTATTCAATTTTGAAAGACGAAGCGCCGGCACAAAGCTGAGTCGTGAGCCGTTTGCATTCGGCAATATCGGGCCCATAGCTCAGTTGGTTAGAGCGCACGCCTGATAAGCGTGAGGTCGGTAGTTCGAATCTACCTGGGCCCACTGTGCACAAGGGGATGTAGCTCAGTTGGGAGAGCATCTGATTTGCATTCAGAGGGTCGCAGGTTCGAATCCTGTCATCTCCAAGCTTATTAAAAAAAGTGTTCTTTGAAAACAGAATAATATAGCAACGCTAAAGGTAAAACCGGCGGCATATACATATTGTATATGACCACCGAACGATCGAATTCAACGAAGAAAAATGAAGAAGAAAACAAGAATTACAAGAAATACGCTATGAGATCAAAATTATATGGTCAAGCGAATAAGGGCGTATGGTGAATGCCTTGGCGCTGATAGTCGATGAAGGGCGTGTCTAGCTGCGATAAGCCACGGGAAGTTGCCAAAAAACTGTGATCCGTGGATTCCCCAATCGGAAAACCGGGCTGAGTTAATCCTCAGCCATCTGCATCTGAATACATAGGGTGTAGAAGAAATACCGGGAAAACTGAACCATCTAAGTACCCCGAGGAAAAGAAATCAACCGAGATTCCCTGAGTAGCGGCGAGCGAAATGGGAAGAGCCTAAACCGAATTATTGTAAGCCCACGTGCGTTTTTAATTCGGTGTTGTAGGAGCACCAGGTATTGATGTGGCAATACCACGGAGTCAAAAAAGATATTGTTAGTAGAAACTGCTCTGGAAAGCAGTGCCAAAGAGGGTGATAGCCCCGTATACGAAAACAATGTCTCTCCGGGTGATTTCCTGAGTAGGGCGGGACTCGTGAAACCCTGTCCGAATCCGGGTGGACCACCATCCAAGGCTAAATACTAATCAGCGACCGATAGTGAACAAGTACCGTGAGGGAAAGGTGAAAAGTACCCCAGGCGGGTAGTGAAATAGAACCTGAAACCATATGCCTACAAGTAGTGGGAGCACTATAACGGCCTTCGGGCCGTCACGTGTGACCGCGTGCCTTTTGCATAATGAACCGGCGAGTTGTGTTATGTAGCAAGGTTAAGCACTTCTGGTGCGGAGCCGAAGCGAGAGCGAGTCCGAATAGGGCGATTTGAGTTACATGATGCAGACCCGAAACCGAGTGAGCTACTTATGGCCAGGTTGAAGCACGTTTAATCGCGTGTGGAGGACCGAACCGACTTACCATGAAAAGTGAGCGGATGAGCTGTGAGTAGGAGTGAAAGGCTAAACAAACTCGGAGATAGCTGGTTCTCCCCGAAATAGCTTTAGGGCTAGCCTTGCGCGTTTAGTTATGGAGGTAGAGCACTGAATGGACTAGGGGGATTACCGTCTTACCAAACCCAATCAAACTCCGAATGCCATAACTTGAGAGCGCAGGAGTCAGACCATCGGGGATAAGCTTGATGGTCGAAAGGGAAACAGCCCAGACCGACAGCTAAGGTCCCAAAGTTAATGCTAAGTGGTAAAAGAAGTGAAGTTACACAGACAGCCAGGAGGTTGGCTTAGAGGCAGCAATTCCTTTAAAGAGTGCGTAACAGCTCACTGGTCGAGTAATTTTGCGCTGAAAATAACTCGGGGCTCAAGCATTACACCGAAGCTTCGGACTCCTTCGGGAGTGGTAGGGGAGCGTTCCATATTGCAACGAAGGTGGACTGACGAAGACTGCTGGAGCAAATGGAAGTGATTATGCCGGTATGAGTACGTGATAAAACAGGTGAGATTCCTGTTCGCCGAAACCCCAAGGGTTCCTGGGCAATGCAAGTCATCCCAGGGTTAGTCGGCCCCTAAGACGAGGCGGAAACGCGTAGTCGATGGGAAACCGGTTATTATTCCGGTACCTGCGTAGTTGCGTTATGACCTATGGAGAGACGGAGAAGGATAGCCACGCATGGAGATGGTCTTCCGTGTCTAAGCCTGTAGGCTTGGAGTCTAGGAAAATCCGGACTCCTCTATGGCTGAGAGGTGATGGATAGCCAAACTTCGGTTTGGTGAATGTGGTGATTCCATGCTTCCAAGAAAATCTTCTATGGCAGTAACTAAGTAGACCGTACCCGAAACCGACACAGGTGGGGGAGGAGAGAATCCTAATGGCGCCCGAGTTAATCCTTGTTAAGGAACTCTGCAAAATGGCCCCGTAACTTCGGGAGAAGGGGTGCCTGCATGGTGAAAGTGTACAACTGGAAGCCTGCGCAGGCCGCAGTGAAGAGGCTCAACCGACTGTTTACCAAAAACACAGGACTCTGCAAACTCCAAAAGAGGACGTATAGGGTCTGACACCTGCCCAATGCTGGAAGGTTAAGGTGAGCATTGAGAGATGCAATCTGAAGCCCCAGTGAATGGCGGCCGTAACTATAACGGTCCTAAGGTAGCGAAATTCCTTGTCGGGTAAGTTCCGACCTGCACGAATGGTGTAACGAGTTGAGCGCTGTCTCAACAAGGAGCTCGACGAAATTAAATGATCGGTGAAGATGCCGGTTACCCGCAGCTGGACGGAAAGACCCCGGAACCTTTACTGTAACTTGATATTGTATTTCGATAGGATATGTAGAGGATAGGTGGGAGACTTTGAAGCCATGGCGCTAGCTGTGGTGGAGTCACCCTTGGAATACCACCCTTATGTTATTGGAATACTAACCTGCGGCCGTTATCCGGTCGGGGGACAGTATCAGGTGGGCAGTTTGACTGGGGCGGTTGCCTCCTAAAGAGTAACGGAGGCGCCCGAAGGTTCCCTCAGCACGGTCGGAAATCGTGCGAAGAGTGTAAAGGCATAAGGGAGCTTAACTGCGAGACCTACAAGTCGAGCAGGTGCGAAAGCAGGGCTTAGTGATCCGGTGGTTTGTATGTGGAAATGCCATCGCTCATCGGATAAAAGGTACTCCGGGGATAACAGGCTGATCCCGCCCAAGAGTCCACATCGACGGCGGGGTTTGGCACCTCGATGTCGACTCATCGCATCCTGGGGCTGGAGAAGGTCCCAAGGGTTTGTCTGTTCGCCAATTAAAGCGGTACGTGAGTTGGGTTCAGAACGTCGTGAGACAGTTCGGTCCCTATCCGCTGTGGGTGTTGGAAATCTGAGAGGAGCTGCTCCTAGTACGAGAGGACCGGAGTGGACAAACCTCTGGTGCATCGGTTGTCACGCCAGTGGCATCGCCGAGTAGCTATGTTTGGAAAGGATAACCGCTGAAAGCATCTAAGTGGGAAGCCAACCTCAAAACTAGATTTCCCTTGTCCGTTTGGACACTAAAGTTACCTTGAAGACGACAAGGTTGATAGGTCACAGGTATAAGCATGGTAACATGTTAAGCCGAGTGATACTAATCTAACGTGAGGCTTGACCATATGATTTTGAACTCATAGCATTAAAAAAACAAAATCATCATGCGTTGCAATTATTATTATGTAAATAAAATATTTCGGTGACTTTAGCATGGAGGAAACACCCGTTCCCATTCCGACCACGGAAGTTAAGCTCCATAGCGCCGATGGTACTGCACTGGTGACGGTGTGGGAGCGTAGGACGTTGCCGAATTATTAATATACATCTTTTAGAGGGTGTATGTTATAGAACCCCCGCTTTTTGCGGGGGTTTTTTTATTACTATAGCTATTAAATATCCCAGGGGTTTAAAAAATAATGAATTCATATTTATAAATAATTGCTTGAAATATAAGTAATTCTATATATAATTTGTTTTTTTACAATGTATATGGAAAAATTGCACATAAAGGAGAAAATAATGAAAAAATATACTATTATTACTGCAGCAATAGTATTAAGTATTATCATGAGTTCAATGTTAATGCTGAATGCAAAAAAAGTAAAATCTCTCCCATGGCTGACCGTAGATGGGGAAAAGATAGTTCAAGAGAAGAACGGAAAAACGGTGATTTTGCATGGAATTAACTTTCATCATTTTTATTGGGAACAAGAAAATGAAAAAGATCTCGGGTGGGATATTTATACTGAGCCCGGTGATTATGCTATGGTTGCGAAGTGGGGATGTAATCTGATACGTCTCGGATTCGGAGCTGATTTTTTCTATCCTGAACATGGGAACAAACCGGATGAAGCATGGGCGTATTATGATAAGTTCATACAAAAATGCACTGAAAAAGGGATTTATGTAATACTCGATATGCATCAGGCACCGGGATCACAAGATATTGACCCATTAAATAATGAGTTTTGGTTTAAAGAAGATATGCAGAATAGATTAGTTGAGTTGTGGCGTAATATGGCACAACGATATGCGGATAATCCGACCGTTCTCGGATATGATATTTATAATGAAGCAGTTGCTCCTGAGGATGAAATGTACTGGAATCTGATTGATAGAATAATTGAGGGAATTAGAACAGTTGACACCAAGCATATACTAATAATCGAACCGAATGATTTCGGTGAATTACGAAAGATTGCTGACGAAAAAGTTATGTATTCATTTCATTGTTATGAACCATTTATTGTTACCCATGCAGGAGCGGATTGGATGGCTGATGTCCCGATGATGAGTGAAGGGTATGCGTATCCCGGCCTGGTGCCGGTTGAGATTGCGGATATAGAATCAAGCTGGGAAAACGGACAGTATATTTCACAGAATTATAGTGATTGGAAAAAGATATCATTTGAAGTTGTTGCCCCTGAAAAAGCGCAATTATTACTTATTGATTTTGAGGCGCAAAACGGTACCGTTGATGCATCATTTCGAGATATAACAGTACTGAAAAATGGGCGGGATGTTTCATTAGCACATTATAAACTTGAGAATCATAGTTTTAGCGATGAAACAAAACCGCGTTGCTGGGAATTTGAGGCTGAAGAAGGAGGTTTTATCGGGACATGGAAAACAGGGGAACTTTCTATTTCAGGAACCGGTTCATCAGCAAGTTGGGTGTCTTCCGGCTGGTGGTTCTTTGATGATTATGTCAAGGTTAAAGCCGGTGATAGAATAACGGTAAACTGCGAGATTAAAACGAAATTGAGCGATAATGCTCAGGTTGGCATTATACCGGTATTTCTATACAAAAAAATTGAAGAGTTTAATCGTGACAGACTTGCACAAGAATTTGAGGGGTATCTGCACTGGGCTGATGAGAATAATGTTCCACTGTATATGGGTGAGTATGGATGTTCCGGTTTCAGCAGCAGTTCGCGAGGACGGTATATTACTGATATTATCAGTATATGTAATGAGCATTCTATGCCCTCGACATTGTGGTGTTTTCGCGAAGATGATGATGACCCTGCGAAGCTTACGTCATTTGGTCTTGTTGAAGGAGTGAATTATAGTCGTGAGCATGAATCAATTGACAAAGAGTCAGTTAAAGCATTAAAGAAAGCATGCAAGGGCAATACAAAGTTTTAGCCGTATGAATATATGAATAATATTCAACTGATAGTCGAATAACAACTACAGATTGTGTCAGTGAATACAGGTGCTGTTCTGCTTGAGGTGGGATTGTATGTTTTACTGAGATATGTGTTAATGTCTCATTCCCGGCGGATGGTTTTATTATGCTGCTCTTGGCGGGTAATTCAAACCGCTGTTTTCATGTTTCTATAATTATTGCTATTAATTTTAATTTAGGACTTCTTCTTTTTTATTTTCTTGGGTTTTGATGGTATTGCGGCAGATTTTTTTGTTTTATCTTTCCGACCTTTCCGAACATTTTTTTGTACATGTTTTAAATATCGTGCAGCACGTTTTTCAGAACGTTTCTGTTTTATTCCATCAAAAAAAAGTTCATAGGGAATATCAAGTTTTTCAATAAAATCATCAATGAAGGAATCCAGAACACGTTGATGTATAAACTTTTCTTTTGTATAGTTTAATACGACATAATCAATGGAATTCTTTTTAATATAGGCACTTACTTTCGTCAGTGAGCCGTGATGAATGATTGATGACTTTGTTTTTATTTTTGCTTCTTTTGCTGAAAGAATGATAAGATTAAGAATGTCTTTTGCGCGGCTTTTATATTCTTTGAGTATTAGGTCAGTAACGTCTTTTCGCGGACGGTTTCCAATAAAGCCGCTGTAATTCATTAATGCCGAAAGTGATGAGGGGATTTTTTCTTCCATAACAAAATTAATATGTAATGTTGCCGTATGTTTTTTTGAAAGCTGCAATGCACGGCTGAAGGATTGTTTTGAGTGTCCCATACTGAAAATAACGAGCAAAATATTTTTCATGAAAAACACTCCTATCGTAATGTTATTGGAATACCCATGAGCGGCCAAATAAACCAGGAAACGAATACAATAACCACCCATGAAAAGAGATTCATAATAATGCCGACTCTCAGAGAATCACGAATTGAGAAAAACCCTGATGAAAATGCAATTGCATTTGGCGGTGTTCCCATTGGAAGCATATAGGCAAGTCCGCCTGCAAGTGCAACGGTTAACGTGGTAACAATGGGATTCATATACAATGTATCTCCCCAGGCAAATGCAAGCGGCAGCACAATAGCAACCGCAGCAACATTACTAACACCTTCAGTAAGAAACAGTGTGATTGTTGTTATCAGCGCGATAAAGCCGAATGGGGAAACATTAAATTTACTAAACAGTGTTTCACTTAACCATATCGTTGCACCGGTATGGGTGAGGGCACTTGATACAACAATAGCACCACCATACATGATAACAACACCCCAGTTAATATATTCTGAAACATCGTTCCAATCAACAACACCAAAAATAAACAACATAACGCCGCCGATGATTGCTGTTACCGCGATGCCGAGTCCCGGGATTATCATTGGTCCGAATATCCATGCAAGAATAGTTGCGATAAGAATGTACATTAATTTTCGTTCACTTTTAGAGAGTGTGCCGGCGCTTTTCATTTCACGGATAAGTTTCTCACGAACCGTTGCAACAGAATGAATGTCTATTTTAAAGAAAACAAGCAATGCGGTATATGCAATGATGGTTAGGGTTGCCGGAATCGGCCATGAGAATTGTATCCATTCAAAGAAACTTAGGCTCAACCCGTAGCGTTTTTCAAGAAACGATACTGCCAGCAGACTGCGTGACCCGCCCAAATATGTTGTAATACCACCAATAATACATCCCCATGCCATTGCAAGAAAGAGCATTTTGCCGTACTGTGTTTTTTGCGGCTGTAATTTTAATTGATGGGTGATTGCAATGAGCATAGGAAACATTAATGCAGCAACAGCATGTTCCGGCATAATACAGGAAAGAAGAACAGAGGTCAGCAGAATGCCGGCGATCATAATTCTCCGTCCATGTCCTATGGTCACAATTAATAAGCGTGCAAGCCGTTTTCCAAATCCGGTTTTAAACAGTGCCGCTGAGATTAAAAAAGCCCCCAGGATAAAAAACAGTGCTTTATTGCCAAATAATGAAAAAGTGTCCGATGGTGAGAGGATGTTAAATAACGGCAACAGTGCAATACCCAGTAAACTGGTAATTACCAATGGAATGGTGTTTGAAACCCAAAGCAGTAAACACAGAATGAAAACCCCAATGGAATTTTTCCCTGCTTCAGTTAATCCCGGCGGCGGCTCAAGGCGTACAATTGCAAGAAATATCAGTATTGCCAGACCGATGAATACATGGCGTCCGTACTGGCGGAGAAATTTTCGATATGGTGTTGGCATGGGTGTAATTTGTATCAGGAAAACCGGCAAAGTTCAATAATAAAAGTACCACGCAGTTATATTATAAAAAGAAACTGAACCTGCAGCGTTGCTGCTGGGTCGAAAGAACGATGCGGATAGTATGCTATCCTGATTGACAATCTGTAATACAAGGTATATAAAACAGAATATGAAACGATATTATTACGCTTTAGTACTTATTATTACACTTCTTGTAATGATGATCATGTCATGCGATAAATGCAATCCGCGCGGGACGTATGATCCCTGCAAAGCACCGGTGTTTATTCGTGAAGATACGGTCTCATCCGCGAGCACGCATGTTGACGGCTCAGTTACTTATCCCATTGCCGCAATACATCCTCCACAGGTGTATAATCGCGTGAACAGTACTATCAGCTTTACAACTTATGCATATTTCCCTTGTTATCGTCAGGTGATTTACAGTAATGAACAAGGGGTGTCGATACATCAGATTACCGGTGCGGGAGGCAGTTTTATCGGTGCCGGTGAGCATGTTAATTCCGGAGAATTAAATTTTACGGCAGGAATTGAGAATTATTATTACTTGAAGGTATATGATGGTCCGCAGACGATGACCCATTCATTTACTATAATGTCAAATATTGCTGTGTATAGTAATGTACAACGGTATTACTCAACCCCGCATAATAATGTTTATTTATGTTATGTGTCGTTGCCGACAAATAGCAGCGCAACGGGTATTATTCGCATGAAAACAACAAAAGATCTTTTTACGACAAACCGCCGTTTTATTGTTGCATTGAATTCCACTGCCGGTAATAGAAATATTATAGCAACTAATTATCTTTCGAATAATACAACTAGTACACAAGAGTTTACTATTCCAAATACCGGATTGCGACATCATGCATCCAGTAATCTGAATAATACGTTACAGATTTCCGTCGATGGATTAACGAATGTTGTGTATACCCCACCTGTTACGTTTTCTTCCGTTCGTGATTTCTCTGACTGTGAATAGTTAATAAGGATTCAGTAGCCGTATTGTTTTTCCAGAAGTGATATTGAGCGTTTATATTTCTTTGATGAGATTATGTTTCTGTTGCCAGAACGTCGGTAATTTTTTTATTAACTGCTTCTAATCGTTGGTTTATTTCGGGGTTATCGGAATTATATCGGCGAAGGTGCAGTAATTCTTCGCAAAAATTAAGTGCGGTCATAACAGCGATCTGCGTAGGGGTCATTGCCGGATGTTGTTTTTGAAAATGTATCATCAAATCATTGACTAATACGCCAAGTTCCTTTAAATCTTCAGGCGGTAAATCGCTTCGTACGGTGTAAGGTTCGCCAAAGATTTCAAGATCAATAGTATGCGGTGTCGTATCCATCAATAACTCCTTTTTAAGCAAAGGGAAGTGTACCGTTATCGTCGTCAATTGGAACGGTATTGTCCTGTTGTACAGTATGATTATTTACTGATTCCATTTCATCAGGTTTGTGTTCAGAGGTTGTATGCATTTCAGGGCTTGTCGTATCAGCTGCATTATCAGTAATATCGGGTTTTGACTCAAAAGTGGTTGTATTACCTGCGCCGGCAGTATTGTTGACAGGCATATTACTTTTCATGCGTTCCGCAAGTTTAATATCATCAATAACACTCCGCAGACGTTTCTGTAAATCAATGATAATGGTATGCTGTTCGTGAAGTTTGTTTCTTAATTCTTTATTATCGGTCTTTAGTGTATGATGGGTATGTTCTAATTCATCAATACGTTTTTTATCACTGAGAAAACGTGCATTGAGTTTTTTATTATGATTGGAGATAAGAATATGTCGTTCAATCAGCTTGTTCAGAGACTGTTCAAGGATATGTATGAGTTTATTTGTTTCAGTCATTGCATTTGATTCATACAACAAATAATTGGCATTTTTGATACAATATCTATGTATCAGCTGATAATATGCATGTTGTCATAGTATGTATCGGCATACGACAATAATGCAGTATTGTTAATCAGTTGGTGTTCGTTCAATACCTTTATTTGCTGCTTTTTCCTGAATATCTTTGTCAAAGGCCTCTTGTTCCTGTTTCGGTGCGGCTTGTTTTAATGTCTTCGTTTTTCCTGCTTTCGGTATATGCGTACGTATTGTTGTTAGTTTTTCAATAATCCGTGCTTTTGTGTCCGCAGATGAGATAGCAAGTTTTTTCTTTTTTGCTAATTGCACTAATTCGGCTTTATTCATTTTTTCTAAATCAGTCATAAATGGAACAACCTCCTTATTATGAGGATATGACCGTCTTGACATATTGTTGTACAAGCTTACCGTATTTATGTAATAATGCAATCATTTTGTTGATAATAAAAAATATATTAATGCTGCGTGTATAATATGTAGAAAAATGCAGAAAGCCTCTCACACGCTATATCGCGTGCATACGCAGTGTCAAGAAGGATCCGGTAGTTATAATATCTATTATATTACTTTCGATTTGAATATTGTATCGAGAGTGGGAATGAGTGTATCACGGTCTAAGAGTTCTATCGACCGTTCAGCATATACTTGTTCGAGCCCTTTCTCAAAATAAAACGCTGAAACATAGACGCCTCGCTGTATATTTTCAATACGCATGGTATCGAGCAATGCTTCAATCGCTTGAGCAGTTACCATAGTCGTGATTCGATCAAGACGCCAAAGATATTTTTTTCGACTTTCAACACCATATTGTGTTGATATAATATCAAAAATACCATTATCACCGACATGAATATGATTAACTTCATACCCCATACGTTCGACAAATTTACGTGCGCGTAAAGAAAACTCTTCTGCGCTGACAGTTAGGAATTCACCAAGATTGGGATGTTCATGAATGTCTTTATACATAGTGTATTTTGATTTAATATCTTTGAAAGTCGGATTCAGGGTATAAAGCTCATGATAGTATTTAATTGCCTGCGAAAGCATACGCCAATTTTCATAGCATACACCGAGATTATAGAGTGCATAATGTCGGCGTGTATCATGCGGCTTTAATACATGTAATGATTTTTCAAGTGCTTCAAGTGCGGGTTTAAACTGTTCAAGTTGGAAATAACAGTCTCCCAGATAAAAATATATCATTTGAGCAAGTGCATTATCAGTACGTGCTTTTATATATGCGGGTATTGCGGCTTTATAATTGTTGATGGAATAATAAATATTGCCAATATAATAGTGAGCTTCATTATTGCTGTCATTTATTGCAACCGCCGATTTTAAATATTCCAATGCATACTCATACTGTTTTTGCGCGTAGAATAATTTTCCCAATTCGAATGCAGCGGTTTCATTTTTATTGTTTATTTCACATGCTTTTAAATAATACTTTTTTGCATCATTGTAATTTTTCTGTGCTTTATACATGCCGGCAATGGTGCAGTAAATTGCATCTCCTTGTCCGCCGCGAAGTGTTGCAACATAGAGATATTCTTTTAATGCGTCTTCATAATTAAACAAAGCTTCATAGACTGCCGCGAGTTTCAGATGCAATTCGTCTTTGGTAACAATGGATCCGGTCACGGTTGTCGTAAGTTTTTTAAGCTCATAGAGTGCATAATGCCAATTGTGTAAATCAAAATATGCACCTGCAAGGTGCCAGCAGGCTTGAACATTGTACTCATCAATGGCGGTTACTTTCTTTAATACTTGAATTCCCTCATCGAGATGTCCATCATTAATAAGCCGAATGCCTTTATGTATTTTTCCGCGGGTCAGGATTTTTATTATCTGCATTATTATGATAACGATAATAAATAAAATACCTGCTGCTATGCTTATCAGAACCCAAGGTGTCACAAGAAAGCCTTTCTTTATATATATACGTTAAAGATAACAGATTCCTATTTCATTTATCGGCGTTTTCGTGAATGAAAATTAGGTTGATGTACTGTTCGTCTTATACGTGAATTATCGGGAACGATTGATTGCATTGCCGTGTCGTGCTTCATGTTTGATAATCTTTTGTTGTTCTGCGGTAAAGGGCGAGAAAAGAGTGCTATATACGAGGTTGTTCTGCAAAAGCGGTTCATCGCGGACAGCTTTTGGAGCATGAACAAATAATGGGGTTCGGGGAATCGGAGAATATTCAGCTAATCGTACAATGACTCCCTGCTGGTGGGCAAAGCGAATTGATGATAATACTTGTTGTACGGTCTGTTCGGGTAAGCCGGTCATAAGGTAGGTTTCGATGGTGTTTCGTTGGAAACCGGCAGCATTAAGATTTTCAATTGCAGTAATGAAATTCGTATTCGTAACTTTACCGCCGGTTGCTCGTTGCAGTGAATAATCTGCGGTTTCAAGGCTTAAGCGAATGGTTTTAAAACCGCTCTTGTACATGAGTTTTGCAACTTCAGCGGTAATGTATCGGCAATGCAAACCATTTGGTGTGTGGAACGATAGAGTAGTGCGTATTGCAGCAATTTCTGAAAACAGCGGAATGAAATGCTTTTCTGCTTGATAGAGTAATGCATCATCATACAGTGCAATATCAGTAACATTATTTTTCATATAGGTGTGTATTTCGGCAATAACAGCGTCATGGTTTCTGAAAGAAAATTCAGGCATACAAACAGGTGTTGCACAGTAATTACAGGTAAAGGGACAGCCTAATGAGGTGAGCAGAGCAACAGCGGGCATGACCGGATACACGGTATATGCCGGAGGATAATCAATTGCATTGCCTCGGTCGTGTACAATACCATCAGTCAATCGGGAAAGTTCATGCAAGGTGCGATTGATCGTTATTGATTGAATAATTGCATCAGCACCGGCATACCTTTCAGCGTGCTGCGGATTAAGAAATACATATCTTCCGCCAAGAAATATCGGTACACCGGGGAATTGTTCTCTGAGAAGATTGATGGTATATCGAACTCCTGTATACCAATATGTCATCATTGAGGTTATAAGAATATAATCCGGCATCGGCATTTCATGACAATGTGTGTGAAAATGCTCTTCAGATATTCCGAATCGATAAAAATAACGTTGCATCGGGGAAAGAACAGAAGGCTTTTCAATGGGGGTTTTTAAATACTTGCCGCGGTGATAGGAACGATATCCATGTGTATCAGCAGCACTATAGTGCGGATGAAATCGATCCAAACAGTCAATGAATTGAATGTCATGACCGGAACGCTGCAGTGCTTCCGCCAGCATTAATAGACCAAGCGGGCGCAGCCATAAGTCATATGCGGCGAAATCTTCAATATACGGATTTACACAGAGAAAACGTGCCATATACGGGAAGTATGGCATATAAAAACAATATAATAAACAGTATTTTATTGGATATTATATATAAAACACCTATACATTGAAATACCGTACGATAGTTTTATATTTAATAGCCTTATTATTTCAATAATCTTTAAATCTGTCGGTTTTCACGCTGCCGTATGCATTTCTCATTATCAATGCGCATGGATTGGGGGCAGTGGTATAAATATTTGCGGCAGGTATACGTTATCTCTGTGTTATCGTCGTAATTGTTCTAAATTGTTTTTTGCATCAGGAGCATTATTGAGAATAAACTCTAAATCAGTACAGGGGAAATCATTGCATTCGATACAGGAATTGTATTCATGGTTAATACAACATGTACGGATTTTACAGGTATTTTCACAATGAAACGATTTTCTTTTCCCGTCTTTACAGCCGTCGCAAATAACATGTTCCGGTTTTATATCAGCATGAAATTGTTTTGACCATATTTTGGCAACCTTCGCAAGTTGCTCATCGTCATTTGCCTGAGTTGCCCGATATCCGTCACAAATTGAACAGTCAAGACCGCAATATGCAATCATATATAATTCTCCTGTATGTTTATAATACTATCACCATTCGCAGGGATATCTTAGCATAGTAACATAAGAAATATAATTATGCAATGATTGCTGATTTATTTTATCATTTCTCTTTACGTTTATTCCTGAAGAATATCTGCCGGAAACCGTATAAAAACATACGAGGCGGTAATGATTGACATTATCGTTGCAATATGTTATATATATCAAACATTTATTTAGTGTAATGCAGATTGAATATGACAAAGGAGATTGAGTAAACATGGAAATACATCAATTTATTATTCTGTCGTTATTCGGAATAATGGCAATCCAAATGCTTGGGTTTAGTGTTTTCTTACGTGTGAATAAGTTATCAGTACGTGGGGAATCTGCCATTAATAGTATATTGTATATAACCGGTAAGGTGGCAATGGCGCTGACGTGGTTGGCGTTGTGTTTGCAGGCAACCGGGAAAGTAGATATATTGCTTTTCACACGCTCCGTGATACTTACAAATAGTGCAGTGATACTTCTTTCTCTTGGAATTGTTATACAACTGATTGCATATTTTTATCTTGGAAAGGACTTGAAATTCGGGATTCCCACTACTCAAGAAAAAGAACAAGCACGTTTGAAAGTAACCGGATTATATCGATTCAGCAGGAATCCAATGTATGTGGGATTCTATTTGATGGTATTATCCGCTTCACTCTATGTTCTTAATCCGATAGTATGGATACTGTCTGCATATACATTTTTTGTACATCATACGATTATATTGGGCGAAGAAAAGTTTCTGAAACAGCAATTCGGGACGCAATGGGATAATTACGTAAAGAAGACACGACGTTATATATAAACCCTCTTCATTGTTATAAATACTATACAGGGATTACATAATCGTCGCTTTGATTATTAATTCAGCAGCAATATCGAGTATGAAAATTATCAGTATATGTTATCAGGTGTAGATTAAAAGAAATTAGAAATACATTTTCATCAGCAGGATGAAGCTTTTTTGTGCCGTTGAAGGAGTGTTGGGAATGTGTTGCAGAGCTGTTTACACAAGATCGCAGACTTTGAGTATAGATGTCGGCAGTAAAAAACGGTTGTCGATTACAATACGACAACCGTTATACTATGCTCCCCGGGCGGGATTCGAACCTGCAACCCTCCGGTTAACAGCCGGATGCTCTGCCATTGAGCTACCGAGGAATTTGTTTTTCTGTATAAGTATGAACCCATACAGGATGACTATTAATATAGTATTGTGTAAAAATTGTCAAGTCATGAAAATATCAGAGTTCAAACACTAGAAGCAGATGATAATCGGCAATCTGTTCAGCCTGGCACCAACATTCGCATTTTGTAAAAATTGTCAAGTCATGAAAATATCAGAGTTCAAACACTAGAAGCAGATGATAATCGGCAATCTGTTCAGCCTGGCACCAACATTCGCAGCAATGTTGAAAATAAATAGTTAATTCTTTTTATAAATAAATATTACAATAATTGTATGTATGAATTGATTTGTCATTATACAACAATATAATTGCATTACATCTTACTGAAATAAAATCATTGTAGCAGAGGAAATATGGGAAATAGAATATTGAAACGTCAACAGTATAGTACTAATCCTTGCAGATAATATCATTATATACGGGTTAATAAATAATAAAGCCAAAGTTATATTTTATTGTTTTTAATATAATAATCATATAAATACGTAAAGAATATATTCTATGATAGATATAGAACATAAATAAAAAGGGATACAGTTACCGAAAACGAATAATATATGCAATAATATCGGGAAAATAGACTTTGAAAGATTCGTTCTTTATGATATATTAGTAATATGGGTTTGTTTATGTAAATGCTGATTTATATCGGTATTCATGATAAAGAATGAGGAATAAAGCATATGAAATAAAGTAATTATTAAAAAATAATTAAGGGATATATATTTATGGTCGTGCCAATTATTATACTGATGGCAGCAAGTATTTGTATTTATCTTGTGTTGTATAATCTCGTTGTATTTTTTATGGGCAGCGATAAACGTGCCAGTCTTGCATTTACCTTCCTTTTTGCCTCATCAACAATTTTTATTT
>Ga0256845_1000549_pt1 | contig 34965 bp, 34 predicted proteins | sample RiftiametaG_FD_189101 | JGI IMG/M metagenome (GOLD analysis project Ga0256845, IMG submission 189101) | Tube worm associated microbial communities from hydrothermal vent at the East Pacific Rise, Pacific Ocean - Riftia | ecosystem: Host-associated > Annelida > Integument > Unclassified ...
TAAAAATACCCACCATTGGTATTGGCGCAGGTAATAAAACCGATGGTCAGGTTTTAGTATTACAAGATATGCTTGGGCTAAATACGCAGTTTAAACCAAAATTTGTCCATAATTTTTTTGACAATGAGAATGTTGACAATGTAACTGATGCAATAAAATCATATGTTAGTAGCGTAAAAAACCGCTCATTCCCTAATGATGAACAGTGTTTTCACTAGAGAGTCTTAATTAAATGAAAATTATAGACAATCCAATAGAAATTCAAGCTGAATTAATATCGCTAAAAAAGCAAGGCAAAAAAATAGGTTTAATTCCGACTATGGGAAACCTTCATAAAGGCCATATTTCTCTATTTGAACTTGCAAAAAATCATTGTGATATTTTGGTTGGGAGTATTTTTGTTAATCCAATGCAGTTTGGCGCTAATGAAGATTTGAATAAATACCCTCGAACCTTAAAAGATGACATTAAAAAATTAGAAACCATTAATGTTGACTATTTATTTACTCCAACAAATGAAATAATTTATCCGTTAGGGACTAAAACCAATACCAGTGTAGAGGTCAATAGGTTAACCCAACGTTTGTGCGGAGAAAGTAGACCAACGCATTTTAAAGGTGTTACAACCGTGGTGAATGTTTTATTTAATATTTTACAACCTGATGTTGTTATTTTTGGAAAAAAAGATTATCAACAATATTTAGTTTTATCTGCAATGGTTAAAGATTTATTTTTACCCATCAAAATAATTGGTGGTGACATTGTAAGAGAAGATAATGGCTTAGCAATGAGTTCAAGGAATAAATTTTTAACTATTAGCGAAAAAGAAAATGCTGCAGAATTAAGGAAAATACTTTTACATTTTTCCAAAATTATCATAGATGGTGAGCGAGACTATCAATCAATCAGACTAAACGCGATAAAATCTTTAAACGCGAATTCCTTTAATGTTGATTATTTTGAAATCTGTAATACTCATAACCTCGAAAATGCAACAAATAAAGACAAGAACATTTTAATCGCAGCAGCAGCATGGATGGGACAACCAAGATTGCTAGACAATATAGAAGTTAACTTATGATACATCGTTTAAACAACGTTAACGCCTATTGCCCAAATCCAATTGGCATAGTAAATATATTAGTTGCCGCCGGTAAAATAGTCGCTATTTCTTCAAAAAAAATAACGATTGATGAATCGTTGCTAAAATCTGATGTGGACTTTAAAGGCAAACGTCTTATTCCAGGGCTAGTAGATGGTCACGCACATATTACAGGCGGTGGTGGTGAAGCCGGTTTTAAAACCAAAGTGCCTCCAGTTAATTTAAGTCAATATACCAGTGCAGGCGTGACCTCAGTTATTGGATTATTAGGCACGGATGACACCACTCGAAATACCTCATCTTTAATAGCGCAAGTCTATGCATTAAGAGAGGAAGGCATTAGCGCCTGGTGTTATACAGGTGGTTATCATATACCTTTGCAAACCTTAACAAATTCTGTCAGAAACGACATTGTTCATATTGAGCCGATCATTGGTGTCGGTGAATTAGCTATTTCAGATCACCGCTCATCACAACCTACTTTTGATGAGATTGCTAGAATCGTGGGAGATGTACACGTCGCTGGTATAATGACAGGCAAAGCAGGAATAGTACATTTTCATCTTGGTGACGGAAGCCGAAAGCTAGCGCTAATTGAAGACTTATTAAATAAAACGGAGTTACCTCCACGCACATTAAATCCAACTCACTGTAATAGAAACATACCACTTTTTAAACAAGCCTGTGAATTGACAAAACGTGGTATCTCAATCGATATTACGGCATTCCCCAAAACTGATAGTAATGAAGAATACTCCGCAACCGAATCATTTGAAATATTTCACAAGATGCAATTTGATCTTAGCAAGATGACTATTTCCTCCGATGGTGGAGGCTGCTTACCGCAATTTAACCAACAAGGTGAACTGATTAAACTAGACTATGGACGCTGTTCTTTATTAAGTGATACTTTGAAAGAACTATTGGATCTTGGGTATTCTGAAGAGGAGGCATTGCTACCCTTCACAAAAAATGTCACTGATTTATTAAAATTGTCAAACAAGGGTGAAATAAAAATTGGGAATGATGCCGATCTTATCGTACTCGACGGAGAGAATAAGATAGAATCGGTAATGGCCTTAGGAAAGTGGCACAAGAAAGACGGCAAGATGCTTCGATTAGGTAGTTTTGAATAGAGCAGGCTTCCGTGGTGAAGTGTTTTTAGTTTTTAGTTTTTAGTTTTTAGGAAAAGTATATGTGTCCTGCAGTAAGTATCAAAAATGTTAATCGTGGTTGGATTATTCCCATTGGCGGTGCGGAAGATAAAATTAATGATAAAACCATATTAAAGCGTTTTTACGAATTGTCCGGCGGTAAAAATGCAAAAATATTAATCATACCAACCGCCTCACAACTTGAAGATACAGGTTCTCGCTACGTCGAAATTTTTGAAAGCATGGGTGCTAAATCCATGTACATTCCGGTTGATGAACGAGAAGATTGTTTTAAAGAAGAAATCATTGAAACACTCAATCGAGCCACTGGGATTTTTATTACTGGAGGCAATCAACTTCGTCTTTCGACCATCCTTGGTGGTACGCCAGTTGCTAAATTAATCCGCTCTTTAAATGCCAAAGGTGTTCATGTTGCGGGAACATCGGCGGGAGCAGCTATAGTCTCCGAACATATGATAGCTGGTGGGAAAAAAGGGCCGACGCCTAAAGAAGATGGCGCAACCATGGCGCCAGGTTTAGGTTTAACCAATAAAATCATCGTTGATCAACATTTTAGACAAAGAGATCGTATTGGTCGCTTGTTGGCGGCACTTTCTTATAATCCTTTTATTTCCGGGATCGGGATTGATGAAGACACAGCCGCATTTATATCTCCACAGGGTATATTCGAAGTGGTTGGTACTGGTGCAATTACTGTGGTTGATCCATCCGAACTTACCCATTCATCCATGCACGATGCACGTCATAAAGAAAATATTACCTTAATCGGTATGAAACTCCACATTCTAGGCGAAGGATCCAAATACAATATAAATACTAGAGAAGCATTCGCATAAAAAAAATAGTTAGGCATTAAACATTAAAAGCTGAGGGAGTAAAATGAAAATACTGAGTACAAACGTTTACGTTGGCCCCAATCTTTACGCTCATTTTCCAGTCATTAGGCAACAAATTGATCTGGGTATTTTAGAAGAATGGCCCTCAGCAAAAATTGGTGATACTTTTATTAATGGCTTAATTGCAGCCTTACCCGGCTTACAAGAACACGGTTGTTCTTATGGTATTGATGGCGGGTTTATCCGTCGTTTAAAAGAAGATGGTGGTACTTGGATGGGTCATATTCTTGAGCACACTATTCTAGAATTACAAAATATTGCAGGTTCCGATGTTACTTTTGGCAGAACTCGCTCTATGGAAAACCAGCCTGGTTGCTACAATATGGTTTTCCAATATAAACAACGTGAGGTAGGGTTAGAATCTGCTCGAATTGCACGCAGTTTATTATTTAGTTTAATACCTGCTGAATTACAAAAAGAGCTTGGCGAATTTATCGAAAAAGACTTTGATTTTGAAGATGAGAAAACCACTTTTATACGTTTCGCTCAAAGAAAAGAATTAGGCCCTTCAACCGGTTCAATCGTCAATGCGGCGATCGAAAGAGGTATTCCTTGGTTACGCTTAAATGAATATTCGTTGGTACAATTTGGCCACGGTAAATTTCAGCAAAGAATTCAAGCGACCATCACATCCAAAACAGGTCATATCGCTGTAGAAGTTTCCTGTGATAAAGAAGACACTCATAATTTATTACATGATTTAGGTCTACCATTACCAAGACAAGAACTGGTTTATTCAGAAAAACAAGCGGTTAGAATGGCGAGAAGAATCGGCTACCCCGTGGTTGTGAAACCCCTTGATGCAAATCATGGTCGAGGGATTACTATTGATATTAATCAAGACAATGAAATTGAATCTGCTTTTCAATTCGCTCGAGAAAAAGGTACCTCAAGAGGAATTTTAATCGAATCAATGATCTCAGGATTCGATCACAGAATGCTAGTCGTTAACGGTGAATTAGTGGCGGTAGCCAAACGAGTTCCAGGCCATATTATTGGCGACAACAAACACACTATTGCTGAACTTGTCGATATTGTTAATCAAGATCCAAGACGCGGTGTTGGTCACGAAAAGGTGTTAACCCAATTAGAGCTTGATCGGCAAGCAAATTTATTAATTGAACAAGCGGGACACACTTCAGAAACAATTTTACCTGAAGACGAAATATTTTACCTTCGCTCAACCGCCAATTTATCAACCGGTGGCACCGCAATTGATTTGACCGATGAAGTTCACCCGGATAATCGCGCTATGGCGGTACGAGCGGTTATGGCGGTTGGTCTTGATGTTGGCGGGGTAGATTTTTTAATTGATGATATCAGCCAATCCTATAAAGAAATTGGTGGTGCAATTGTTGAAGTAAACGCAGCACCAGGATTTAGAATGCACGTTGCTCCGTCCGAAGGTAAACCGCGTGATGTAGCAGGTAAAGTTATGGATATGTTATTTCCTGCAGATACGCCAAGTCGAATTCCAATTGCTGCAATTACCGGAACGAATGGTAAAACCACCACAGCAAGAATGCTTTCACACGTTTTAAAAACTGCAGGTCATATTGTTGGCAACACGGCTACCGAAGGAGTTTACATTGATGGTCATTTAACCGTTAAAGGTGATATGACAGGGCCAAAAGCGGCTCACATTGTTTTACGCGACCCAACGGTTGATATTGCCGTTTTAGAAACAGCCCGTGGTGGAATTGTTCGAGCCGGTTTAGGTTATGAGTCAACCAACGTGTCTGCTTGTCTCAATATTTCTTCTGATCATTTAGGTCTTAAAGGTGTTAATACGCTTGAGCAGTTAGCCGAAGCAAAACGTGTTGTCGTTGAAGTCGCTCGAGATGTTGCGGTATTAAATGCTGATGATCATTTATGTTTGCAAATGGCCGATTACACTAAAGCAAAACGAATTTGTTATGTGACAATGAATCCTCGCCATGCATTAGTTAAAGAACATATTCGTCAAGGCGGAATGGCTCTAGTATTAGAGCAAGGGATCAATGGCGATATGATCACTATTTATGATAACGGCACACATACGCCGTTACTTTGGACTCATTTAATTCCTGCGACTATAGAAGGTAAAGCTATTCACAATGTTCAAAATGCAATGTTCGCGGCTGCATTAGCTTATTCAATGAACAAAGAACTTGATCAGATTAGACATGGATTAAGAACCTTTGATTCAACCTTCTTCCAAGCGCCTGGACGAATGAATCAATACGATGAACACCCATTTAAAGTCATACTTGATTACGGCCATAACCCTGCGGCGATTAACGTAGTTTGCCAAACTATTGATCGATTTGATGTTAACGGAAGTAAAATTTGTGTACTCGCGGCTCCCGGTGATAGGCGTGATGAAGATATTAAGCAAATTGCGATTGAAGCCGCAGGTCATTTTGATCATTACATTGTAAAAGCAGATGATAATCGTCGTGGGCGTGATGATCGTGAAGTTCCATTAATGTTGCAAAAACAATTGATAGAATCTGGCGTTACAGAAGATAGAATTCAATTAGTGGCTGATGAAGCTAACGCAGTTTCCACCGCATTAACCATGGGGAAAGAAGGTGATTTAATATTAATTTTCGGAGATAATATCACTCGTTGCTGGAAACAAATTATTCACTTTAACAAAGAAAACCAAAAGTCATCTAAAACAGAAACGATCCTAAGTAATACCAATTCAAATGTGATTTTGGATGATGATGAAAAGGCCTTTTTAGATTCTGCCGATCTAATTAAAGATGAAAAAGGCGTTCGTTTAGCCAGAGCGGAAGAAAATGACTAGCTTGGATTTGAATTCAGCACATTTAAATTCAAACTCCAAGTTAAGCCTAGAGGATTCTAGGCGACTGACCGGACCTAATTTATTTGGCGCAATCACTGGTGCAATTATTGATGTTAAAATTATCAGTTTTGATATCGAACACGTTGTTTCTATCTGGAAACAACACGTTGCACGGCTTCTCAATGTAGTTGGTTGGGAAAATGAAGAAATTATTTCTCGAAAATATAAAAATGGTGCAAGCTTGGTCATTACCGCTCCAATTGATGTGCTTTATGCTGCCACAGAAGTCAATGAAGCAGCATGGCAATTGACACTAGATGAAATCAATCAAGAATCAAATTCAAATATTGAAGATATGATCCCTCATTTAGTTAAAGAAATAAAAGATGAGGAAAATCCCAAACTATTAGCAATTCAAAAAGCGGCACTCAAACACAATGTGGTTTTCTTGAGTGATGACGATGAAATTTCTCTCGGTTATGGTGCGTCTTGTAAAATTTACTCAGTCGACCATATTCCCAACGTTGATGAAATAGACTGGTCATCAATCAGCGATATTCCAGTAGCTTTAGTTACAGGAACCAATGGCAAATCGACCACTGTAAGACTAGCCAGCGCAGTAGTTGCAGCAGCAAATAAAAGGTGCGGAATAACCTCAACTGATTACATTAGAGTCGGTGATAAAATTCTTGATACTGGCGATTATTCTGGACCTAGCGGTGCTCGTACTTTACTCAGACATCCTGAAACTGAGGTAGCTTTTTTAGAAGTCGCACGAGGTGGCATGTTACGTAGAGGCATAGGAATAAATAACGCAAAAACCGCTTTAATTACCAATGTTTCAGAAGACCATTTAGGTGAATATGGCATTAATGATTTGAGCGACATGGTTGAAGCCAAATTTATTGTGCGACAGACTATTACTAACGATCAGAACTTGATTTTAAATGCCGATGATGAAGGCAGTGTAAAATTCGCAAAACAATTAGACAACACCATAGTTTGGTTCTCATGGTCAAAAACGAATAAAGTCATACAAATACAAATTGCCAATAAAAAATCGGTTTGTTATGTTGAAAATGAAATTATTTATTATTCAGAAAATGGTCTCGAGAAAGAAATTATCAATGTAAAAGATGTTCCAATCACACTTGATGGTGCCGCTAAACATAATGTTCACAATGCACTTGGTGTTGTTGCATTAAGCTTTTCTCTTGGCTTTAGCGTTGAAGATATTCGAACAGGTTTAAAGCAATTTACAAGCACGCCTGAAGATAATCCAGGACGTGGGAATCTTTTCGAAATCAATGGCTTTAAAGTCATACTAGATTTTGCTCATAATGAACAAGGTCTTAGTCGAATGATAGAAACCATCAACAATATGCCCGCAAAAAGACGATTGGTTTTGATTTGCCAAGCAGGCGATAGAAGTGACGACCTTATTAAAGGATTGGTAAGATCTGCTTTAAAAGCGAAACCTGATGTACTGCTAATTTGTGAGCTGGAAGATTATTTACGCGGACGAAAGCTACGGGAAGTTCCGCAACTAATACACCAAAATGCATTAGAGTTCGGAATGAAAGAAGAACAGTTATTACATGCTAATGACACAATCGAAGGAACACGAATGGCGTTAGAATGGGCAAACAAAAATGATCTGATTTTATTATTGGCTCTAGATCATCGCGATGAGATTCTAAGTCTGCTTGAAAAATTCAGTTATGGTTAATTTTTCAAGCAGACAATCATATTTTATTGTCTGCTAAGCCACTTCCCAACATCATTTCCTAAAGTATTAACTGTGTGAGCTAAAACACTGCAGGAACCTTTAAAACCTCCCATAAATCCACCCGAAGAGTTTCTAGTAAAAGAATTTGTTGCTATTTCTTCACCTTCAACCAATAATTTCGCTTGTACTGTTACAGATTTTCTATGCCCAATAAAAGCATTTCCAGCACTGTATACGCTTTGAATATTCAAAACTACAATATTCTTTTCTACCGTTAATAGCTCATCCTGCTGTATTATTGTAATTCCATTCCTATTTGCATATTTAACAATAGAGTTAGAAAACTGATTACCAATTTCAGTACATTCTGATTTTACATTTTGTGGGATCCAGCTTTTTTCAGCAAATGGTATATTTTTTATTATTACATACACATTATTTGATGCTAATACCTCCGCGGCACGAGTATGTTTAGATTTTTGTTCTGGCTCTAACGTATTATTTGTTACGCACGAAACTATCAAAAAAAATGATATAAATAGTATTGTCAGTTTAAATTTCATGGTTAATATCCTCTTTTACGTTCCATTTATAATTTTATTAAATAAATTTTTGCCAATAAACCTACAGCTACAAATATCTTTTTAATTGACAGTGAAAGAATACCAATCTTTGATGTTAGAATCTATATTGATGGTATTTTTAACCCGTAAACTAGCTATATTTATAGTAAATTTGCCAATTGTTTCAATATTCTCATCCACCACCGATATTGCTATAAAGCCTCTAAAAACTCAGCTAAAATAACACTTTCGCACTTATAAACTGTACAAACGATAAAATAGTGATAAATGAGTGATAAATGAGTGATAAATGAGTGATAAATGAGTAAAAAAATTAATCATTGGTGGCGTATTCTTGCAACAGGCATTTGCTTTAGTTACTTTGGGATTGGTGCGCTAATCTTAACGATTTTTGTATTCCCTCTACAAAAGTTGTATTACCAGAATAAACTAAAACGAAAAAAGGTTGCCCGCAAAACAGTTCATACTACTTTTAAATGGTTTATCTCATTTATGCAGTTTTCTGGCATTTTTTTGTTTGATCTGAAAAACGTACAACAACTGAAAACACTAAAAGGTCATTTAATTCTAGCGAACCATCCTTCATTAATTGATGTCGTTGTACTGATCTCTGTAATACCTAATGCTGATTGTGTGGTAAAAGCCCATTTATTTAAAAACCCTTTTTTACGAGGTGTTGTCACTAATACTGGGTATATCAGTAACCAAGATCCAGAAGGATTATTAATTGATTGTGAGCAAACATTAGCAACTGGAAATAACTTAATTATTTTTCCTGAAGGCACTCGCACAAAAAAAGGTAAGAGTGTTAGTTTTTTACGAGGAGCGGCCAATATAGCGGTAAGATGTCAAGCTAAGATAACTTGTGTTCTGATTGATGTTCAACCGCCAACACTAACAAAATCTGAAGCTTGGTATAAAGTACCAAAGGAAAAGGCTAATTTTAAAGCGAAAATTATCGAAGGCTTTCCAGATATGCCTGATTATCTAACAGAAACAGTTAGTCAAGATGTAAGAAAATATAATCGCGGGCTTGAACAATATTTTAAGAAAAAAATTCAAACACTTTAATTTAAGAGTTCTTCCCTATTGTTTGTAGAGTATTTCTTAACGCTTGTTCTTTTAGCGCGCACTCTTCAAGCTTTTCAGCGACTTGATTTAAGTTAATGTTTTTTCTCTTCTTACAAAACATTACTGCCGCCATAGCAAATTGACGCCAAGTATCTCCAACACGAGTTGCTTCTTCAGATGCTTTTTTTAATGAGACATCACCCGTTAATATTGCTGCTTCATCTAAAAAACTGGCAAACATAAATCTAAAGCCTGCGCCCCCGGTACCTATCTCTTCTTGCATCCGAACAATATTAGCTAGAAACAGGCCTTGATATTTGTTTGATTTTTTATCTAACTGGCGTATTTTTTTTGCTAAGTAATTTATACCTTTAATTCCAATAAATGGTAAAAATATTCCTTGCATTATTTTTGTCGTTTTATGAATAGCTTTATAAATATGTGATTCAAGTTCAAGCTGGGTTGGCGCTTTATTTATAACATACATTAAACCTTTTGCCGCTAAAGCGCCTTTTGCAAATCTAGCTCGTTTTAAATCTTCTTCCGAGCATTCAACTAAATGTTCAAATACAGGATCGCTGATTAAGTAATTGCCTTCCGAAGTTTTTCCATAAACAATTAAATTATGTGCATTGAAGTGAAAACGCATATCTTCTGGAAAATAGGGTAACCAATAAACAGAAGTTTGAAGTCCAACTAAATTCCCTTTTCCAAGCTCTTCGTCTAGAGCTTGCATACCTCGCTCTTGATTTTTAAATTTTCGTGATGATAATTCAATATTTAATTTTTTACATACTGTTTTTATAATTGTTTTGGGTGGCATACGATAAGCAACTAAGGGCATTCCTCCGATTTTTATCATTGGTAAATAAACAAATGTTAATGCAGAAGCTAACCCAAAAGCCATTGGTTCAGAAATTTCTAATCCTTTACTCTTTAAAAGAGTTGAAATAACCCCTGTTTCACAATGTGATGATTGTTGGTGTTTCACTTCAAGAATAATATCTTTCATCTTACTTAATTTTCAACCGTATTATTTTGACTGTTTATATTATTCTCTGGTAAAATTTTTAATTCTTCAACTGCTATTTTCATAACATCAGCATAAGATTGTAATTTTTTTTTGCTTAATTGTTTAAATATTTTTGGCCTCAAGTGTCTCTTAATTTGCCATTGAAAAAAACCAGTAGATTGAGCAAGAGACACCAAATCAAATCGCAAAGTCGCCATATGATAAGCGAGAGGGGAAACTTTATTTTGTATTGCCTGAATGTATGCTGTTTCTGCCTGAGTTTTGAGATCGTTAACCGCCATTTCAGTTGCAAAGCTCTCTATTTCCCAACCTGTTGATTTAACGCCCCGATAATGCCCATCTGTATCGACCGCATATATTAATTTTTTTTGACCTTCATAGGTTGAACTATGATCTTGAGGAACATCTTCTTTTTTCATTTTAGACCGCCGTCAACTTAATAAACGCACTAGAAAACCGACCGCTTTCTGGGATATAACACAATATCCTGTCGCCTCTTTTAAAAGTTCCGTTATTATACAATTCTTCTAGCATAATAAAAATTGATGCTGAACCAGTATTTCCTTTACTCGAAAGATTGGTAAACCATTTTTCGTAAGGGATCTCAAAATCAATATTTTTCAGCCCTTGATATAACCGCTCTCGAAAATAACCTGATGAATAATGAGGCAAGAAATAATCAAAATCATTAGGTGTAATGTTGCGTTCTTCACTGATTTTTGTCAAAGCCTGCTCTACACTTACTTTGACGATATTCTCATTTAGTAATTTTACATCTTGCTTAACTGTAGCAATTGATTCTTGTTCTCTTTGTTGGCTTGTTAAGCGCGTGCCACTAATTAATTTTCCCTGCTTTTTTTCAGCACCCGCATACATACAAGGTTCTAATTGATTTGCAAAAGAGAGTATATCAATCCAGTCAATTTTTAGTGATATACGCTCCGTATTTTTTTTATTACTTAATAAAACCGCACCAGCCCCATCCGAGAGCATCCAACGTAAAAAATCTTTTTCAAAAGCTACTTCTGGTTTTTTAACTAACTGTTCAATTTTATTTTTATTTTCTGCTTCGAAATTATTAGCATGCATAATGTTTGATGCCATTTCACTTGCAACAACTACAGTGTTTTTACTTTCTCCAGATTTAATATTTAAAAAACCATATTTCAGCGCAGTAACCCCGCAGAGACAAATCCCTGATGTAGAAATCACTTCACAGGGAGGATTATTCAATTCGCCATGAACCATTACTCCATGATTGGGTAAACTTTGATCGGGTAGTGATGTACTTGCAACAAGACAATCTATTTCATCCAATTGAATTGGAGCATTACTTTTATCGACAAACAACCCATTAACAGCTTCCGCAGCTAAACTTGCATTAGTGTAATTAAATTCACCTGTTTCTCGATCAATCCCATAGTGTCTAGATGTTATTTTATTACTTCTCAAAATAATAGATTTCGCTCTAGATGGCTTACCACCAACCATACCTAAAACTAACTCCATATCAGCATTACCTATTGGAGCATTGGGTAAAACGGAACTTATCCGGTTTATATAAACATTAGAGATTTCAGAAGAGAGCTCTTTAATAGTTGATTCCATGAGTTTAAATCATTCTCCTGACGGCTCAGCAAAGTAAGCACGTTGTTGTGAAATTTTATTTTGAGTCAAAGGTGCAATCATTCTCTTTACAATCGCAAAAATAGGTACAACGGTCAATATCAAAGTCAATAAAAATACTATATAAATAACCAGACCTAAGCTTCTTCGAGTAGAATACATAGGGCCAATAGCACTAATGATTGTGCTCCAAATTTTAAAGCTATGTTGCCCTACTCTTTCACTGGCTATAAATTTTTCATTAATGTTGACAGCTCCCATATTTTTTAACATAGGTTCTTTAATTATTTCATTGTTATCATTTAATCTACTTCTAATTGCTTTACCAAATCTACCTGCATTTTTAACATCTTCATCAGATACGCCTGCTCTAGGAGCCCATGAATAAGCTTTTTTTCGCCCGGTAAACATCCATAGCGGAGTTGCCAAAAAACTAAATGCTGTGCCGCAATTATCTGTCAAGACAACATTATCGACTAAATTAGCTTTTAATTCAGACAATAATTTTTTGACTTTTTCTTGGGCACCTAACCACATTCCACGACACCCAATGATAGTTACTACAGGCTTTCCATTAAATATAGTTTTTGCTTGATTACTTTGTAAAAAAGATGAAATAGGTAGAGAAGGTGATAAGAACCAAACTTGGTAAGCAAGTAAAATGAGATCATATTCCTCAGCCGAATCTACAATATTCGTTGGTATTTCTTTAATCGGTTGTGGTGTCATTTTTACACACTCAGGAAATATATGAAAAAACTGCAAAAAAGGCCAAGGAAAAGGGAAGGTATTTAATGGCTGAATCGTCACACAATCAATTTGTATGTTGGGGTCTTTTTCCAGAGGAAGAGTGATTGATCGAGTAATATTAGTCAATTGCCCTGTTTGAGAGTAATTAACTACAAGAATTTTTGGCACCAAGTGAATCCAGCTTAAAAATTAGGTTGGTCATTATACGATATTGGATCATAATAGAAAAATAATAATTTTGGTAAATAATAGAGTCGTATGTCAAATAAAGTCTTAGTACCATTAATTGTCATTATTGTATTGATAATGCTAATTCCTAGAACCATAGCGCATGGTTTAAACAAAGATTTGAAACAAATAGAAGGTCAACGGCTGAATCATCTTTTATTAGTAAAAATCGGCAATATCAAACAAATTAAGGGGGATTTGCACTATCAATTATTAAGCTGTAATTTGAATAAATCCACGATTGAAGAGCTTACAGTGGCTTACCAAGGTAAGATTAAAGTTGAGACATCTAATCTCACACTACTCAACCTTCATTTTCCTCAAGATAATTACGCATTACGCCTATTTCAAGATCTAAATGCTAACCAAAAACTTGATCTTTCACCAAACACTATCCCAATAGAACCGGTTGGCTTTTCAAATAATCCTAGTTTAGCTTTTGGCTTACCCAAATTGGAAAAAATTTGTTTTAATTTAAACCATAATTTAAACCTCAACATTAAGCTCAAAAACAAACGTAAACGAAAAAAGTTTAAACGCCAATAGGTTAAGAACAAATGTAGCATGATCCAACGCCTAATTTATTTTGCGCCAAACTGCAATTTTTGATAGGCTAGCTTCGGATAACAACTCCCCCCATTTTTAGAGCCTTTTTATGCCTTTTCCTCACCTTTTATCGCCAATAGACTTAGGTTTTTGTAAACTTAAGAACCGCGCGGTTATGGGGTCAATGCATACTAATCTTGAAGAATCTAAAAATGGTTTTCAGAAAGTATCTAAATTTTATCAAGAAAGAGCAAAAGGCGGCGTTGGATTAATCATTACGGGCGGAATTTCGCCTAATCTAAGTGGTATAGTTGCTCCAGAACGAGCCATTATGTCAAATTCCCAAGATGTTATAAATCATCAGTTAATCACGACGGCCGTTCATCAATATGACTGCAAAATATGCATGCAAATTTTGCATGCTGGGCGCTACGCCTATCAAACGAAGCTAGTTTCACCTTCAGCGATAAGAGCTCCAATAAGCCCTTACACCCCAACAGAACTTAGTTCAAATGATATTAAACAACAAATAAATGACTTTATAAATAGTGCTGTGTTGGCGCAAAAAGCAGGTTATGATGGCATAGAAATAATGGGTTCTGAGGGGTATTTAGTTAACCAGTTCATTGTCAAAGCAACTAATCACCGAACAGATCAATGGGGTGGAAGTTTTGAAAACCGAATTAGATTTCCTATAGAAATAATCAAGCAAATCAGACGAGCAACAGGTAAAAATTTCATTATTATATTTCGATTGTCTATGATTGACCTCATTAAAGACGGCAGTTGCGCTCAAGACGTTATTAAATTAGCGGAAAAACTTGAGGAAATTGGCGTCAATATTATCAACATGGGGATCGGATGGCATGAGTCGAGAGTACCAACGATTGTAGCTTCAGTACCAAGAGGTGCTTTTGCAGAACTAAGCAAAAATATAAAACAGTATATCAAAATTCCCGTGATTGTGAGCAATAGAATCAACACCCCAGAATTAGCTGAAGAGCTTTTAAAAAATAAAGTAGCCGATATGGTTTCAATGGCTCGACCTTTTTTAGCCGATAGTCAATTTATAAACAAAGTAATAAAGAATATCCCTGCTCAAATCAACACCTGTATCGCCTGCAACCAGGGATGCTTAGATAAGATATTTATACGCGCAACTGCAACTTGCTTGGTCAATCCATTAGCTTGCAAAGAAACTGAGTTCGATTTTTCAATGACCACTAAAAGAAAAAATCTTGCAGTCATTGGCGCAGGTCCAGCTGGAATGGCGTTTTCAAAGTACGCTGCAAAGCGGGGACATAAAGTCACTCTTTTTGAAGCCTCTGATAAAATAGGCGGTCAATTTAATCTTGCAGTTCATATACCAGGCAAATCAGAATTTAATGAAACATTACGTTATTTTTCTACACGCTTACCTGAATTAGGCGTCACTATTATGTTAAATACACAAGTAAAAAAAGATGACCTAAATGATTTTGATGAGGTAATTGTTGCTACTGGCGTCCATCCTCGAATTCCAGAAATTGAAGGTATAGAAAATGAGAATGTTTTAAGTTATACCGATGTTCTAACGCAGGCTAAAAAAGTGGGTAAAAAAGTAGCTATTATTGGGGGCGGTGGAATAGCATTTGATATAGCACTCTATCTTATCAATCAAAAATCTGACGCAAACTCTAGCCATGATAGTGACATTAAGAACTTCACCCAAGAATGGGGGATCGATTTTACCTTAAAAAATGCGGGTGGGATATCAGAAAAGAAAACGCCCCCCTCCGAATATCAAATTAATATTCTACAAAGACGATTTCGTAAGCCCGGAGCGGATCTAGGTAGAACCACCGGATGGGTGATAAGAGAGCAATTGAGAAATAGAAATGTGAAAATGTCCGTAGGTGTCCGTTATAAAAAAATCGATGATGAAGGGTTGCACATCATCGTTAGAGATAAACATAAACTGATAAAAGTTGACACCATTATTAATTGTAGTGGTCAGGTCGCCAATCAATTTTTAGCAAAGCAAATAACGGATAAACCTTGTCATTTGATAGGTGGAGCTTCAAGTGTAGAAGGCTTAGATGCTGAACGGGCGATATTAGAAGCGGCATTGCTAGCGCAATCTATATGAAGTATATCTACAAAATATGTAACACATCAATAGCGGATAGTATTTAATGGAAAAACAAATCATATTGGAAGCCAATGAGCTTAGCTTTCGATATCCAGGAAACCAATATGACTCGGTGAAAGATCTCTCTTTACAGGTGAGTGAAGGTAGTTGTATGGGCATTATTGGTCCAAATGGTGCGGGAAAATCAACTTTAATTTCTATGCTTTGTGGGCTTATTGAAGAAACAAAAGGGCAAATAACCTACTACCCTCAGCAATTTAAAAATAAACAACAATTTAAAGATAGACAAGCAATCATAAAAAAACAAGTAGCGTTAATCCCTCAAGACTATGCTTTTTATCCTGAGCTAACCGTTAAACAAAACCTTGAATATTTTATTGCACTCAATGATTACAATGCTTCCAATAGGAAAAGTATTCTAGATAATACGCTTCAGCAATGCCAATTAACTAACGTTATAAAGCAAAAAACTGAGAATTTGTCTGGTGGATATAAGAGACGTTTAAATATTGCTATAGCGCTAAGTAAATCACCAAAAATAATTTTTTTAGATGAGCCTACTGTCGGCATTGATCCAGTATCACGAAGAGATATTATTTCTCTTTTGCAATCATTAAAATCTAGTGGTATTACTTTAATTTATTCCTCACATATTCTCAATGAAATCGAAGAGCTTTGTGATGACATCTTACTATTGGAATCAGGAAAAGCCATTAGCGTCAAACATTTATCTAACAATGCCTTATTATTAAGTTTTGAAATTTCAAAAAAAGAAGATAACATTTCCTTTTTACAAACAATGGGCGTAGAAGAAAACACTTCAGAAAAAACTCGATTTCAAATTAAAATTAAAAATGAAAGACAATTGAAAGAGAAACTACAAATTTTAACTGAAAATATACATAATGTGAAAAATATACATTACTCACAGAACTCCATTGATCAAATATATTTTGATAGTGTAAAGGCAAAAAATTGTTAATTCAGAGCGTAAAAAAAGAAACCATCATCATTCTAAATGATCTCCATAGTTTGGCGGTACTTTTCCTCCTCCCTATTACTTTTATGTTAGTGATGACTCTTGCGATGAGCGAGACACAACGAAATTTGGTAGGAAAAATCAGTTTGAAAATTATTAATCCCGAAAAAAGTAATAACAGTATAATATTAAAAAGCTATCTAGAAAAAAGTGGACTAAATTTTTCCTCCACCTCCTCATCAGATATTTATCTTAAATTCTATAAAGATTTTGATGCTCAGCTACTTGTGGGAAAATCAGAGGGTCATTTAGAAATTGAGATGGATAGTTCACTATCACCTCAAACTCAAGCATTTTTATTAGAGCTAATTAAAGTAGCACTTTCTAAGTTAAAATTTCACGTCTATATGGAAGAAATTGGTGATTTCGATGATAATTTGACCTTAGAGCAGAAAGTTGAACTAGTCGAAAAAAATACAAGTGTCGAGCACTTAGTAAAACGAACTAACATACAACAACTACAAAACGTTCCAACTCTTTACAGTATTCCCTCTTGGTTAATTTTCGGCATCTATTTTATTGTTTTGCCAATATCGATCACTCTAATAAAAGAAAAAAATAACGGCACTTTACTTAGGATCCAAACTTACCCTATCAGTAATAATTACTATTTTTTTAATAAAGCATTATCATATTCAATAGTTAGCTGTGTACAATGGATATTATTAGCACTAGTCGGCTTTTATTTTGTGCCTTGGGTTACTGATCAGGCGCATTTAGAAATACTAGATTACGCACTTTTTTTTACTGCTGCATTTTTTATTATTTTTGCTGCGATTAGCTTCGCTCTTCTTTTGGCATCAATGGTAAGTACCTATGAACAAGCTATGGTACTTGGTGGTGGAACTAACATTCTCTTAGCTGCATTTAGTGGTTTTATGGTTCCAGTTGACATAATGCCTGAGGCTCTAGCCAATATTGCGACTTTCTCTCCAATGTATTGGTCATCAGAATTAATTAAGTATTCACTATCTACATACTCTCTTAACGAGGTAGTTCCTTTATTTTTAGCTCTTGCTTTATTTGGTAGTTTTTGTTTTATTAACGCACTAATTTTATTCAACCGGAAAAGAAGGCTACTATCTTGGACATGAGTATTCAAAAAGCCTCTAAAGACATAGAACATCACGTTAATTTAGAGCAACTTTCTTTGCAGATTAAGCAACTAATTATTTCTGAATGTGACAAAGAAGATGATTTCAGCGCTGAAGACATTAGTGATGAAGAAAATTTATTTGGACAAAATTCCAAACTTGCACTGGATTCTTTAGATGCATTACAACTATCTTTAGCGCTAAAAAAACAATTTTTAATAAACATAGAAGGCTCAAAAGAAACTAGAAAACATATGAAATCTGTACAAACGATCAGCCAATTAATTATTAAAAAAAACAATCTGAATTAATGAGCACCCAACCTGTTTACATTAATGCATCTGCGGTACAATGCTCTCAAATTGATGGTAAATTAACACAGGCCGCTTTAACTAACGCTCAGTTATTAAACTCAACTCTTAACTCTGAAAATACTACTGAAGGAAAATTCCTATATAAACCAATTAATAATAAAGGTTTTGGCGAAAATGGCATAATTAATAATGGTGAACGAATTTTTAGAACTCTTTTCAATCTTGTAGATGAATTAATAAGCAAACATAATTTAACAACGAAAGACCTTGCAAACACATCGCTATTCTTAGGCTCTTCATCTATGGATATCGGTATAATAAAAAGCGACCCAAAATTACCAATTTGGTTAACACCTATCGACAAAATTACCACCGCGCTTTCAAAACGATACGGACTAAACAAACTAAATTTTACTTTTATTACCGCTTGTACTTCAAGTGCTAATGCTATTATTTATGCCACTCGATTATTAAAATCAAAACAGATACATAAAGCAATTATTTTGGGTTGCGAATTTTATAATCAATTAACGGTTAGTGGTTTTTTGTCATTAGGCTTATTAAGTAATCAATCTCTTTTAGCATTCTCTAATCATAGAAGTGGGATGGTTCTTGGTGAGGGCGTTGGCGCTTTACTTTTATCAAACCAATCTTTCGCTCATGATGATATAGAAATATTATCTGGCCATTCATCTTGCGATAGCTATAGTTTAACCTCCTCTAAAGAAGATGGCTCTCATATTGCTGGTATAATACAAAGTTCTATTAGTATGTCTGGCATAAAACCTGAAGATATCGATCTTGTGAAAGTACATGGTACGGCTTCACCTAACAGTGATGATACAGAATTTAATGCACTAAAAAGAATTTTTAAAGATATCCCACCAATAATGGCTCTCAAACCATTTACAGGTCACACGTTAGGAGCATGCGCAGCCATTGAGACAGCTATTGTGCATACTAGTATAAAAAATAACAATTTGCCGCTACCAGATTACACAAAACAACCAGAGAATTGTTTGCTTTCTTTTTCGGATACAGGATTAAGCATCAATAAATATGGGTATATGTTACATAACTACTGCGGTTTCGGAGGTAATAACGCCGCCATAATCCTAAAAAATAGGAATTGTTTTTCTATATAACTAAATAATTGAACTTGAGAACTTGAATGGATAGTATTGCTAAAACGAAGGTCAGCTATGATAGAACCATGTCAGTCAAAGAAATTCGACGTTCGGTAAAACTTCTCACAGGCTTTGATTTACGTAGAATGGATAGCTTTACACTTGTTGCCATGCAAGCAATAAGTCAATTACTTGAAAATATAGAATTAAACGGTGTGACTGGCCTTTATGGCGTTGCAAACTATTTCTCGGTTGAATTACTTCAATCACTCGTTATTTCAGTTGAACAAAAACAAGATGTACGACCTTTTGATTTTATATTATCCGTGGGCAACGCAGCAAATTTTTATTTAGCAAAACAGTTTTCACTAAATGGTCCGAATATCTTTCTAGGTACGAACAATAATGCGAAAGAAAATACTAAAGAGCTAATCAAAGTTGATTCATCTACCGGTTTAATTGATTCGGCAATATTTATTCACTGGCAAGAAAGCAATAACGGCATACAATGTCAAGCAGAGCTATTTAGCAAAAATCTATCAAATATTTAAAACAACTGCAATGTCTACAATGTAATTTCATTCAACACTTTTCATTGCTTAACTAAATCTAAAAGGATTAAAAATACTTTATACTAGGTTAACATCCTAAAAAAGGCTCCATTTTGCTTGATAATTGGTATAAATCACCTTTTTACCTTTAAAACTAGCTAATTACTTGAATCAGTAAAGTTGCTTAGGTAGAATTCGCCTCCTTGGGTATATATGCTTACTTAGCTCGATAAAAAAGGCAAAAAAGGTTGGATTTTTCTATAAAAAACTGTGTTGCTTGGTCGGGTAATTTAACAACCACGACTGATTGGCAAGCCTTTGCAAATGGTACAAAAAAACTCGATTTAAGTGATACGATACCTGAGCTAAAACAAGTACCAGCAATGCAACGCAGACGTTTGAGCTTTTTTGCTAAATTAGCTTTACATAGTGCACTTGAAGCATCGGGAGAATTATCAGAGATTGTGCCGAGCGTCTTTGCATCTCGTCATGGCGATTTACAAAAGACAAGCAAGTTAATTAAAAATGTCGCAGAAAAGGAAATCCTATCTCCAACGCAATTTGGATTATCTGTACATAATGCCGTTGGTGGTCTATTTAGTATCTATACTAAAAATAAATCGCCTCAAACAGCTATTTCTTCAGGTGAAGATTCCTTATTAATGGCTATAGTTGATGCCACAAGTAAATTGAAAACAAATGAGTACGACAATATTTTAGTCGTTTATACTGAAACAAAAGTACCAGAAATATATACGCAGTATGTTGCTCAAAAAGAAGCATCTATATCGATCGGTTTAATACTTGAAAAAAGCACTGATCGCAATAATGTGCTTAGTTTAAAAATGGTTGCCAACCAAGATGATAATGCAACAGAGAATACAACGTTGCAAGCAATAGAATTTTTACAATTTTATTTTGGTAATAAAAAACAAATGAATATAAAATCAAAGCGCCATTTATGGACTTTGACAAAGAATGACAGTTTCTCAAAGAGAGTGACTAAAGGATGAATGAGTTATGAATGCACTAAGTGAAGAAGTTAAATTACTAATAATAGAAACATTAGATTTAGAAGACATAGAACCTAGCGATATAAATGATGAAGACGCTTTGTTTGTTGATGGGTTGGGACTAGACTCAATCGATGCATTAGAACTAGGTGTTGCGATAAAAAAAGCTTTTGATATTCAAATTGATAACAATTCGGAAGATAGCAAGAAACACTTTTATTCAGTTAAAACTCTTTGTGAGTTTATTGAATCTGGCCGTAAATAAGGAGTATTGTGATGAATGATGAAAAATTATTTTTAATGCTCAAAGAGATACTAGTTGAAACCTTTGAACTTGAAGAAGATGAAATTAAACTAGAGTCAAATCTTTACGAAGATCTTGATCTTGATAGTATTGATGCAGTTGATCTGGTTGTAAAATTACGTGAACAAACCGGCAAAAAAATAGAGCCTGGCGATTTTAAACTCGTTCGAACCGTCCAAGACGTTCTGAATGCAATAAAAAAATTGCTCGACTAAAATATATTCTGTAAGGGTAATTTAACCGCCACATTAACTACCCTTATTTATTTTCACATCTCTTGAATAGTTTTAAACCAGGTACCGAGCAATGAAAAATGCGCTTATTGGCCTGATATTAATTGTTTATCCTTTTGTTATCTATTTTGGGTTAGCTCACGTAGCCCCTACAATATTAGCCATATTTCTTGCCTCATTATTTATTATTAGGCACTTCAACCAAACTAAAAACAATAAAAAACAAGCCAAAATTCCTCATATCAATCTTTTACTTATCAATGTTCTTAGCTTATTAACTTATACAAGCTTTACCAATTCAGAACTTGCCTTAAAGTTTTATCCTGTGGTGGTTAACTTGAGTTTTTTGATTATTTTTAGTTACTCATTGTATAAACCCCCTTCTGTGGTAGAAATTATTGCTAGAATGAAAGACGACCTTGATGCAGATGGTATTGCTTACACACAGAGCATCACTATTATATGGTGCTTATTTTTTGTAATAAATGGGTTTATTGCAAGTTGGACAATTTTCCACCCTAATCCTCAATACTGGCTCATTTATAACGGCTTAATTTCTTATATTCTAATGGGTCTGTTAATGGCTGCAGAGTTTGCTTATCGTCGTTTAAAAAGAAATAAAGTAAATAATTCAAAACAGATTAAATAGATTCTATTCAAAATGAAATTCCTAAATACAAATACATATTTTTTTGAACAAGATATAGAATTTCCTGAGTGGCAATTACAAGTTCTTAACTTTGAAAAAATATTCACTGACAGAGAAGAAAAAACATGGCTACTTTATGAGCAAGATAGTTATCTTTTTTCGATACTATTTTTTGGACTATTAGCGGCCAATAAAGAAATTGTTTTACCTCAAAATGGGCAGGTGTTGCAGATTGAGCAATCAATGCAACAGGCTGATATTTTTGTCGGTAGCTTGCCGCCACTAAATATTCTAAGTTTAGATATATCGCGTTACTTCCTTAAAGATGCTATTAAAAAGACCTCTTCACATATAGCAAGTCATCGACCTGAAATTCTCAAGGAAATTGAGTTTTCTGAAAAATGTCAAATTACATTCTTTACATCTGGATCTAGCGGTAAGCCAAAAGCTATTTTAAAAACCATAGAACAACTGTTATTAGAGGTTTCGACTCTAGAAAAGACCTTTTCACATATAATCGAAGGCTCTGACAAGTCAATAATTTTTATGTCAACCGTTAGCCATCAACATATCTATGGTCTGTTATTTAAATTACTTTGGCCGATATGGACGGGTCGCAATCTGTATTTGAAAATGTTCCAATATCCAGAGCATTTAGTTCACAAAATAAAACAGTACCCAAATAATAACGTCGTTTTAATCTCTAGCCCTGCCTATTACCATCGGTTAGTCGCCGACAACTTATTAGTTCAAATAAAAACTCAGCTAAATTCTCTGTTTTCATCCGGAGGCCCACTTAACTCTGACGTCGCATTACAACTAGACTCTGAACTTGGATCGGCTCCATTTGAAGTTCTAGGTAGCACAGAAACCGGTGGGATCGCATGGAGAAAAGTTGCATCAAACTCTAATGATGCTTGGCAGCTATTTGAGGAGATAAAATGTAAAGTTGACGATAAAACAGAGCGCTTATCAATTATTTCACCATATGCTTCCCATGAACAAGGTAGAGAAAAGGGAGATTGGTTTGTTACCGATGATCGTGCTGAAATTGTACAAAAAAACCTTCAAGATAAGAATCAAAGATTCAAATTACTAGGTCGTGCTGATAGAATTGTAAAAATTGAAGAAAAACGATGCTCACTAGATGAAATTCAAGCAAGACTTTCTCAACATGTATGGGTAGAGCAGGTTTACGTGCTTGCAATTGGTGGAAAAAATGGAAAACGAATAAGCACAGGTGCCGTGTTAGAGTTATCAACATTAGGTAATAAAGAGTTAGGCAGGTTAAATAAATTTAAATTTGATCAAGGACTTAAAAACTACTTAAAAGATTATTTTGAAGCGGTTGTCGTTCCACGAAAATTTCGTCACTTAAAAAACTTCCCCTTTAATAGTCAGGGGAAATTAAATAAATCACAATTGGAGGCACTATTTGGCTAATATTGTATACAAACCACTTATCGAAGTACTTCACCAGTCTGAAGAAAAACTATTATGCAATTTAACGATCCCTGAAAACCTCTATTATTTTCAAGGTCATTTTGAGCAAGCAGCGATACTACCAGGAGTGACTCAAATTGATTGGGTAATGAGTTATATTACCGAATATTTTAAAGTTGATACACGGAATTTAGTGTCAATTGATCAATTGAAATTTCAGCATATCATCCGGCCAAATTATGTGGTCGAGTTTTCAGTAGATAAACTAGCGGCAAATAAATATCGGTTTAACTACAAATCAAAACATGGTCAACATTCATCTGGCAAAGTGGTATTAAAAGTAGTACTAGCCGAATGATAAAACCTCATAAAAAGATAGCAAAAATAGTATCAAATATACCTGATATCAATCAATCTCCATTTGATTTCAGTTGCGGGTTTATTATTCCAAACTATAATCATCACAACGTAATAAAAACAACTGTTGAAAGCCTAATTAAATTTCAAATGCCTATTATTATTGTTGATGATGGTAGTCGGCAAGAAACACAAGAAATACTCAATGAAATTGATCAAAAATACGCCTGCATCACTTTAATCCGCAGAGCTAAAAATGGAGGTAAGGGTGCGGCAGTAAAAACAGGATTGAATGTCGCTATAAAAAATGAATGGAGCCACGCTCTACAAATTGATGCAGATGGACAACATGATTTAAGTGATGTTGAAATATTATTAAAGCTTGGAAAAGAAAACCCTCTTTCTCTCATTAGTGGTGCACCAAGTTATGATGCAAGCATCTCTAAAGGACGATATTACGGTCGCTTTATTACGCACTTTTGGGTTCACTTAGAAACCCTTTCTTTTGATATTAAAGATTCTATGTGCGGATTTAGAGTTTACCCGTTAAAGAGTTATAAACAGTTAATCTCATCAACTAATCTGGGTGATAAAATGGATTTTGATATTGAAGTGATGGTTAAAATGTATTGGCAGGGCGTGCCGATACAATTTATGCCTACTAAAGTTCACTACCCAGAAGATGGCATATCTCACTTTAATCTTTTTGAAGATAACATTCTTATTTCATTAATGCATACTCGGCTATTTTTTGGCATGCTATTGAGAATTCCTAAATTATTATTGTTGAAATTTACTAGGCGCAAAATGAATTTAATAAGCCCTCAAAGAATGGAGTCTAATTCAAAATGAAAAGAGAACTCCATTGGTCAAAAATTAAAGAACGGGGTTCAATGCTTGGAATAGAAGTGTTGGTTTTAGTTTATAAAATATTTGGAAAAGTATTATTTAGAATATGTTTAACGCCTGTTATGTTTTACTTTTATATAACTGGCAGTAGCCAAAGACACGCCATATGGTATTTTTTAGACCGATACAATACAAGTCAATCAATCCCACGTAAGTCCTGTTTTTCAAAATTTATTCAGGGATTTAAAATTTACTTTTCTTTTGGGTTATCTATTATTGATAAGTTTGATGCTTGGTTAGGAAAAGTTAACTTAAAAGATATCAATATTGTTAATGATGAAGGTTATCAAGAATTACTAGCCGCAAATGGAGCAATCATATTTAGTGCTCATTTAGGCAATATGGAAGTTTGCAGAGCAATATTTAGCATAGGTGAACATAAACGAAGACTCAATGTAATCACCTATAACGAACATACTCCTTCATTTAATAATTTTTTGAAAAAGGTTAATGCCGATTCAGCTATCAATTTTATTCATATTAATAATTTTGGCCCTGATGACACAATTAAACTTAAACAGAGAATTGAAGATGGTGAAGCCGTCGTTATTTTTGCGGATCGTACATCTGTTAATAATCCAGAAAGCGTCTGTTTTGCACCATTTTTAGGAGAGGAAGCGCCTTTTGCCATAGGACCTTTTGCTCTCGCAAGCATAATGGATTGCCAAGTATTTACGATGTTTTGCATAAAAAAAGAAGGTAAATATCAGGCTTATATTGAAAAATTTGCCGATCCCATTAAAGTTAAACGCCGCGAACGCAAAGAATATTTTACTCAACTTGCAAAACGTTTTGCAGAGCGATTAGAAAATCATGTATTGTTAGCCCCATATCAATGGTATAACTTTTTCAATTTTTGGAAGACCGTTAACAAAGAAACAAGTTCCGACTCAAAATCACACGAGCAATTGAGTCAAAATTAATGGAGTGTATTCAGTGAACAACCCTGTACAGGATAATATTTGTTTTGGTAAAAAAAGAATTACCATAGAAGATATCGTCCAAATTGCTAACCCAAACGCACAAGTTAGTTTAAGCAACGATAAACATTTTGCTGAAAAAATTGATTCAGCTGTCGCATTTTTAGATCAATTACTTAAAGAAGAAGGTCATATTTATGGTGTAACCACTGGTTATGGTGACTCTTGCACTGTCGATGTACCGTTATCTTTGGTGGATGAATTGCCAATACACTTAAGCCGTTTTCATGGTTGTGGTTTAGGTCAATTTTTTACTCCGCAGCAAGGTAAAATGATCTTAGCGACACGGTTAGCGTCTTTATCTTTAGGTTATTCTGGAGTGAGTTGGAATCTTCTCAATTTGCTAGTTGAATTGATTAATCGTGAAATTATTCCTGTTATTCCTGAAGAAGGCTCGGTCGGTGCTAGTGGTGATCTAACGCCCTTATCTTATGTTGCTGGGACATTACTAGGTGAGCGAGAAACATATTATAAAGGTGAACAAGTCAATGCCGCTAAAGTTTTTGCCCAAGAAGGATTAAAACCAATAAAATTACGACCTAAAGAAGCTTTAGCGATAATGAATGGCACGGCCGTTATGACTGCACTTGCTTGTCAGAATTTTGCTAGAGCAGATTATGCGAGCAGATTGATGACTCGAATTACAGCTTTATCTAGTTTAGCGTTAAAGGGTAATAGCCATCACTTTGATGATATTTTATTTAGCGTGAAGCCACACCCAGGACAAATGGAAGTTGCTAAACGTATTCAAAACGATCTAAATCACCATGAACATCCTAGAAACTCACATCGACTGCAAGATCGCTACTCAATTAGGTGCGCTCCCCATGTCATTGGCGTATTAGAAGATAGCATGCCATGGCTAAGAAATATGATTGAGAACGAGCTAAATAGTGCAAATGATAACCCAATAATTGATGGAATTGGTGAGCACGTATTACATGGAGGGCATTTTTATGGTGGCCATATTGCTATGGCTATGGATTCAATGAAAAACTGCGTTGCTAACCTTGCTGATTTAGCCGATCGTCAAATAGCAACTATGGTTGATGTCAAAATGAATAATGGTTTACCATCCAATTTAAGTGCTGCAAAAGCTGAACGTAGTTTTATCAATCATGGCTTTAAGGCAATTCAAATAGGTTGCTCTGCTTGGACTGCTGAAGCGCTTAAATTAACAATGCCTGCTAGCGTATTTTCTCGCTCAACAGAGTGCCACAATCAAGATAAGGTCAGCATGGGAACTATTGCTGCACGTGATTGCCAAAGAGTTATTGAGCTTACAGAGCAAGTTTTAGCGGCTACATTACTAGCGGCCGTTCAAGGTATACGCGTCAGAATGATAAACAAAGAAATCAATGTATCTCAATTAACAGCAGACATTACGACCATGATCGAAGATATCAGTAGCTTTTGTGAATTGTTAGTAGAGGATAGACCAACGGATATGCTTTTAAGGCAAACAATTGAATATATTCGTGAAAAAAGATGGACACTTTATGAGTGATAAAAAAGAAATAAAACTCGGTAAAAAAGCATCAAAAGCACTTTTCACTAGTTTTACTGATATCAAAGTACCATTCTACGATGTTGATTCAATGCAAATCGTTTGGCATGGCAATTATCTTAAATATATAGAACAAGCACGTTGTCAGCTATTAGATGAAATTGGTTACAATTATTTTGAAATGGAAGAGTCTGGTTTTTTCTGGCCTATCGTTGATGTCCGTCTCAAGTATGTCTCCTCAGCGCGTTTTTCTAATGTAATTCGTGTTTATACCTATTTAATGGAATATGAATCTCGATTAAAACTAGATTATGAAATTTTTAATCTTGCCTCGGGGAAGCTCTTAAATAAATCTCACTCGATACAAGTTGCGGTTGAAATAACATCTGAAGAAATGCAATTTGAAAGCCCACAAATTTTATTAGACAAATTAAGTCCATATATTAATAGGTAATCGTATAAATGGATAGACTAACACCTTGTTTAAAAATATTAATTTATTTAATTATTTATTTATCTATTGTTAATAACATTAATCAAGTAATGGCCGATGTAGAAAATATAAATGGTAAAAAGATAAATAGTAGTCCAACCCCGCCAATAACAAATATTCAGCCTGACTTGTTAAACCTGTTAATTATTAATCAAGGAAAAGGCACCTTCATCCAGCGTAAGTATTTTAAATTTTTAAACGAACCAATCACTTCAGAAGGCGTATTTACTCTTCACGATCAAAAAGCTCTTTGGCAAACACAAAGCCCTATTTTTTCTCAATTGCTTTTAACACCAAAGGCTATTTTTTCTAGAATAGATACCGATGACCCTTATCAGCCTTTGTTAGAGAATAGCGAATTCAGCCTACTACTTTCGAGACTGATAAGCGGAAAATTTGATGATAGCACTTGGCAAGAAATAGTTATTTCAGATTCTAATTGCGTTAATTTAAAACCTGCAACGATAACTCTTAAAAAAATATTTTCTAAGGTTCAAGTTTGTTTAATTGATAAATTAACGCGAAAAATTAATTTGACCGATTCCAAAGAGAATAATACGGAAATTATCATGTCCCTTAGCAGCTTAAAGATTGATGAAGAAGAAATAGTCCAGTTAAACATTACGAACTTATCTACAGTCACACCTTAAACCTATGTTCAATTGGGATATCAGCTCTAAACAAAAACTCTTTATATGGTTTTTACAATTTTCAATCATTATAAGTCTTTTAATCTATCAACAAACTGAACGACCAATAAAGCTGAACGCTAATCTACTTTCACTTTTTGAAACTACTTCAGTTAATAAAATTGATAAAATCACAAAAAATATTGAAGCACAAAACTTAAACAAACACATTATTCTGGTAGGTTCTGACGATCTTAATGATGCAATTAATAAAGCTTCAACTTTAACCTCCAAGCTAAACGAACTACCTTTAATAGAAACAGCCACTGTGAAGTTCCCACCCCCCCCAAATTTAGAAAATATCATAAATGACTATTTACCTTTTCGCCATAATTTTTTAAGTAATAAATACAAAGAAATCTTGTCTGATAAAAATAGCAGCGAAATTTTTGTCTATCAATTTTCATTACTAAATCAAATAGCAAACCCCGCGGTATCACTATCTATCAAAAAAGACCCTACTTTATCGATCGCTGATTTTTTTTCTCATACATTGATTTCTAATAATGGGTTATCAGTGGTTAAAAATTACTTAACAACTCAATATCATCAAAAACATTATGTGTTAGTATTTTTTACACCTCAAAAAGATAGCCTCGATATAAACGCCACCCAACAACTGACTCAATCAATAAAAAAGCTAACTGATGATAATAAAACAGACTATATCTATACCGGAAGTATTTTTTACACTAGTGAGGCAAGCAGTTCAGGGCAAAAAGAAATGCTACTATATGGAGGGACTTCTATTTTAGCGACTTTAATACTCATTGTTTTTGCGTATAGAAACTTTGTAACGTTACTTGCTACAGCAACACTCATTATTATTAGTTTTTTATATGGATACTTAGCACTAAGCATGGTCTACGATCAAATGAATATCATCGCACTAGTATTTTCAGTGACATTAATTGGAATTGCTGCGGACTATAGTTTTCATGCTTTGACTGAACTAAAATATTCTCAAATTAATGCAAATAAAAAATCACCTTTAAAGAATATTCACTCTTCATTAATTATGGGATATGTTACAACGGGGGCAGGATATGCTCTTTTATTGCTTGCCCCTTTCACATTATTTCAACAAATTGCTCTTTTTACTTTATTTGGATTATTCGGCGCATTAATAACAGCTCTCTTATGCTACCCCTTTTTGGAACGTTTTATAGGGAGGGGAATTGAAATTAATTCTTTAAAAAGTATTGAAAAAATTCATTCCATACAAAAATTTCTTATTCAGTTTGTCACTCGTTTTTGGAAAATTATCTTGCTTATTTTTTCGTTGAGCTTACTTTTTATAGCTGTTAAATTTAATCCAGAAAATATTAGAGATTATTATGAACCTGATAAAACTTTAAAATATATGGAGAGTCAAATAAAAAATATTTTGAAAGCACCTTGGGAGAATCAATATTTTTTGATAGAAGGTCAGACAGAGCAAGAGTTACTGCAAAATGAAGAAAAACTAATAGATCACTTAATTCCTTTATTGAAAACGAAAGACTTAGCTGAGTATTCAGCAATTACAACTTGGCTACCTTCATCAAGAAAACAAATACAAAGTTCTAGATTAATTAGGGAAACATATAACTCTGGTCATTTTTCTAGAATGCAAAAAAATCTAGCAACCGCTAACTGGCAGGTAAGAGATGATGACATAACTCTACAACCAAAGTTATGGTTTACCACTCATTTAGGAAAACTGTTTAAACAGCAATGGATTTTTGATGATAACCGCTACTATTCTTACGTGCGTTTAGCTGGCATTAATAATTTATCTGTACTAAATTCAATTTCTAAGTCTTTAGAAAACGTCCATTTCATTGATAAAGCGCAACAAATATCAAACCAAATGAACCAATTTAAAACTCACCTAGTTTTTATTTTAATTGCCGCCTTTATTGCCGCATTATTAGTGTTTTCTTGGCGATATGGAATCAAGACTGCGGCACTTGGTTTGTTAACACCTGTTTTTTCTCTTATTTTTGCATTAATGTTTAGTTACCTATTTCAACAACAACTTAACATATTTAATTTTATTGCTGGCATTTTAATTTTAGCTTTAGGGTTAGACTACTCTGTATTTTATGCTGAACATGGTTTCAATAAAAAAATAACCTTAACCACGCTGATGTCCGCATTAAGTTCAACTTTTGTGTTTGCCATTTTGATCTTCAGCAGCATGCCCGCTATTAATAGTTTTGGCATTACCGTTTTTATTGGTATTGGATTAACCTTTCTTTTCTCGCCTCTTGTCACTTTAGTGCAGACAAAGCACCCACTGGTTTAGATTCCCATGAAAATTTTATCGTTCTATATTTGCTTAATATTTCTCCTTTGTAGCTGTAATAGCAATCCAATTAAACCATCAACGTTAATGAATAAACAATTTTTTAATTTAACCTCTATACCTAAGCAGTTACAAAATAGGGTATGGCTGGAGAGATTTACCATCAATATATCTGTAACCAAAAACATTCGGCAAGAACTATTATTACAAACCGAGTTCACAACTAACAAAATAAACTTTGTAGCTCTTAGTCTTGAAGGTTTAGCTTTGATTCAAGCGAGTTGGAATAGTCAAACCCAAGAATTTAAAGTAGAAAAACTAGTCAACACACCAATAACGAGCGAACTTGATATCAAAAAGATAGTACATGATTTGCAAGCAGCTCATTGGCCTATAAATAAATTAAAAGAAGCCCTTCATAGTCAATATTCTGTTGTTGACTCTTGTATTAAAGGTGTCAATATACGGCAGTTTTTCTATAAAAATAAGGTTATACTTACTATCCATGAAAAGGCTGAGCAAGTGCACTTTAAATATATAGACGAAAGTTACGAAATCAAACTATCTCGTATAAAAAACAGCCCTTTAAACATGCCTTAAAATATAATGACAAATTTAATAAAAAAGATATGAAGCAAAATTTATACATCAGCGAGTACGGTTTAGTCAATGCACTAGGTTGTGATAAAAACACAATATATCAGCGGTTATTACAGGGTTCTCAATCGGGAATGCTAAAAGTTAATAATCTATTGGTCGATCATAATCCATTAGTAAATCATAGCATTTTTGTCGCAAAGGTTGATAAGGACTTAAAACCTTTAACAGACAAACCCACTCACCTTATAAGTCGCAATAACCAACTTGCATTGCTAGCGATTGATCAAATCCGAAGTGAAGTAAGCGATTTAAAAACTAAATTTGGTGCCAGCAGAATAGCGATAGTCGTTGGCACAAGTACCTCCGGAATTAGTGAGGGTGAGAAAGCTATGAGTGAGTTATTAAAAAATGACAAATTTCCAGAATCCTATGATTATCGTCAGCAAGAAATTTTTAATTTGGCAGAATTTGTTGCAAACGAATTACAATTAACAGGTATAAGTTTAACTATATCCACCGCCTGCTCCTCAAGTGCTAAAGCCTTTAAGACGGCTAAGGAGTTAATTCAATCTGAAATGGCAGATGCTGCAATTGTAGGTGGCGTTGATAGTCTATGTGGAATGACGGTTAATGGCTTTCATTCACTCAATTCAACATCAAAAGCAATCTGCGTACCGTCGAGTGTTAATCGGGATGGTATTAACATCGGTGAAGCGGCAGCCTTTGCCGTATTAAGAAAAGATCAAGGAAAAATATGTTTACTTGGCGTTGGCGAGTCAAGTGATGCACATCACATGTCCGCACCACATCCACAAGGTGAAGGAGCAATTATAGCCATGAAAAATGCTTTATCTGATGCGAGAGTTAAAGCTCAAGACGTAGATTATGTTAATTTACATGGTACCGCAACAGCTAAAAATGATGAAATGGAAGCGTTGGCAGTATCAAATATTTTTGGTTCTAAAACAGCCTGTAGCTCTTCAAAAGCAATGATAGGTCATACATTAGGAGCTGCTGGAGCGACTGAAGTCGGCTTATGTTGGCTAATTCTTAACGAACAAAGTGACGATTATCCCCCACACATATGGGATAATATAAAAGATCCCAATATCCACCAGCTAAACTTAGTCGGAATTGGCTCTAAGCATGAAAAAATAATCAATCGATGCCTTTCAAACTCATTTGCTTTTGGTGGTAATAACGTTAGTGTTTTAATTGGTTTGCCAGAGTCCGATTAAATATTATTGTACTATGCCTTTGTTGTACGAATTCAAGAATGATAAAAAATACAGTATGAAAACAAACAAATATCCAATCGAACATATCGTTCCACATGATCATCCAATGATTCTCGTTGATGAATTATTAGAATATGATGAAATCAAAGGATTGTGTAAAGTGACTATCCACGATAAAAGCAACTTTTATTGCTCTAAAATACAAGGTGTTCCAAGTTATGTTGCCCTCGAATATATGGCTCAAACCATTGCCGCCTATGCTAATGCTAATAGAATAGATCAAAACCATGAAACGACTATCGGATTTTTAGTCAGTAGCCGAAAGTTTAAAGTTTTTACTCCCCAGTTTGATATAAATTCTGAGCTATTCATTGCGGTTGAACAACTTTATGTTGAAAATGGCGGGTTAGCGGCTTTTGATTGTAAAGTGGAACAAAATAATACGGTTATAGCTCAAGCAAAAATCAATATATTTCAGCCCAATGATCCCCAGTTATATTTAGCGGAGCCAAAAAAATGAATAGAAAAATACTCGTAACTGGTGCCAGTAAAGGGATCGGTAATGCAATTGCATTAAGACTTGCAGAAGATGGATTTAATATATGTGTTCATTATCGCTCAGGGTTAGATGAAGCTAAAAGTACAATCGAAAAGATTAAAGCGCTAGGACAAAGCGCCGATATGTTGCAATTTGATATTTCAGATAGAAATACAACAAAAGCGAAACTTGATAGTTATGTCGAACAGCATGGTGCCTTTTATGGGGTTGTTTGCAATGCAGGTATTACGGCTGACACAGCATTTCCGGCTATGACCACCGAAGAATGGGACAGTGTGGTGCACACTAACTTAGATGGCTTTTACAACGTTCTACACCCTTTGGTTATGCCAATGGTACAAGCTCGTATTGGAGGGCGAATAGTGACAATGGCATCAGTTTCGGGTATTACGGGAAATAGAGGTCAAGTTAATTATAGTGCATCAAAAGCGGGAATTATTGGCGCAAGCAAAGCGTTGTCTTTAGAATTGGCAAAACGAAAAATAACGGTCAACTGCGTTGCTCCCGGTTTAATTGATACCGGTATGACAGATGATTTACCAATAAAAGAAATTAAAAAGATGATCCCTTTAAATCGTATGGGGACGACTAGAGAAGTCGCTTCGGCCGTTAGTTTTTTAATGTCCGATGATGCAGGGTATGTTACACGTCAGGTAATATCAGTTAACGGTGGCATTGTATAACCCTAATAAAGCAGAACGTGGAAAAGATATAGAGAACGATTATGAAAAGAGTTGTTATTACAGGAATGTCAGCAATCACTGCTTTAGGTGATGATTGGAAAACTTTTAAGCAAGCACTTATAAAGGGAGAAAACGCTGTTCAAATCATTGACGATTGGAAGAATATGGATGGACTCAATACGCAAATAGGCGCTCCAGTTACCCACTTTAAAAAACCCGCTCACTATAAAAGAAAAAAAATACGTTCGATGGGACGAGTTTCATTAATGGCAACTCGAGCAACAGAATTGGCATTAGAGGAAGCGGGGCTCTTAGAGTCTGATGTTTTAACTAATGGTGACACAGGAATTTCATACGGTTCATCTACAGGATCTACAGCACCATTAGGTGCGTTTGGCAATATGTTAACTAACGGTAATATGAATGGTATTACCGCAACCAGTTATATCCAAATGATGTCACACACGACCCCAGTCAATGTTGGTGTATATTTTGAGCTTAAAGGCAGAGTTATTACAACCAGCTCGGCATGTACCTCGGGATCTCAAGGCATTGGCTATGCCTATGAAGCAATAAAGTTTGGAAGGCAAAAGCTAATGGTCGCAGGAGGTGCAGAAGAACTTTGTGTTACTGAAGCCGCTGTTTTTGATACTCTGTTTGCCACAAGCATAAAAAATGATTCACCAAAACTAACACCTAGACCATTTGATCGAGATAGAGACGGTCTTGTTATTGGTGAAGGCGCTTGCACTTTAATTTTAGAAGAGCTTGAACATGCACAAAATAGAGGGGCAACCATCTTTGCAGAGATTGTTGGATTTGGTTGTAACTCAGATGGCAAGCATGTCACGCAACCCACAGCTGAAACCATGCAAAAAGCAATGGAGCTAGCATTAACAGATGCTGCTCTACCAGCAAAAAGTATTGGGTACGTCAATGCGCATGGTACAGCAACCGAGCGCGGTGATACTGCAGAGAGCAATGCCACATTTAATGCCTTGGGCAAGGTTCCCTTTAGTTCATTGAAGAGTTATTTGGGACACACTCTTGGCGCTTGTGGAAGTATTGAAGCATGGGCAACAATAAACATGATGAATGAAAACTGGTATGCCCCGACGATTAACCTTGATAACGTTGATCCCGAATGCGGTGACTTGGACTATATTGTCGGAAAACCTAGAGAAATAGAAAACGATTATGTAATGAGTAATAATTTTGCATTTGGCGG
>Ga0256845_1000550_pt1 | contig 34934 bp, 28 predicted proteins | sample RiftiametaG_FD_189101 | JGI IMG/M metagenome (GOLD analysis project Ga0256845, IMG submission 189101) | Tube worm associated microbial communities from hydrothermal vent at the East Pacific Rise, Pacific Ocean - Riftia | ecosystem: Host-associated > Annelida > Integument > Unclassified ...
AGCAAAACATCGAAGTCGTCAAAACCCTCTGCAATATTCTCGACGACCGCGTCCCACTCAACAGTCACTCATCAGGTCTCAGCGATCAGTCATCACCCAAGTCATCAATCAAGTCATCAATCAAGTCATCAATCAAGTCATCAATCAAGTCGTATCACGAGTTGATTACCTACGTCAAAGATCGCCCAGGTCACGACCTGCGTTATGCCATCGATGCCAGCAAAATCAAAAATGACCTTGGCTGGGAACCAGAAGAAACATTTGAGTCAGGAATTGCAAAAACCGTTGATTGGTATCTAGCGAACATGGAATGGTGCCGTCGCGTCCAAGATGGAAGTTACCAGCGAGAGCGGCTGGGAGAAAAATAGAAATTTGAGATTGTAAGTATTAGGTAATGAGTGAGATAGGTTCAGAATCAGTCAACCTCCCGTCTTGCATCGCTTTAGAATTATAAAGAAACTATCTTTGAGGGTGGTTATGGCGGAATAAGCGCGGCAGCTTGAGCAACACTCTAGCCGCTTGTGAGCTATGAAGTAATCATTGAATTTTATAGGAGCTGCCTCGACAAGACAACCTACCCAAGATAGGTAAAAGATTAGACTAGGAAATGGATGAATTATCGATATAGAGGGCGGATTTTGCGCGATGAATGGAATTATTTTGTTAATCCTAGAAGTTAGGCACTTTACTTTTTTGAAAGTCTAAGTGTCGTAGAGATGCCTTTCTCTTGAAAGTCAAGCAGATGACCTTTTAAAATATGCAACGGCCAAAAGTAAACCAATCGATCGAAAATCAGAGAAGTAAACTCACAATGAGAGTGCCTATTCTAGGTCGAATTCCTCTGCACCCTATTGATTTTATTGCTGATCTTAAAATCAAAGAGCAACCTCCATTGTGGGCGCAGTTTTTTAAGTATGTTGTTTGTGGGGTTGTAGCGACGCTTGTATTGAGTTTGGTATGGTTGATTGCCCGGGCATTTTACAGTGACTATATTTCAGAAAATTTGCCGTTGGATGTTCAGAAAACTCATTCAACTGTAGTTTTGACGATTGCGTTTTTGGCCGCGAATTTTGTGGCTTACACCTCCAATCGCATTTTTGTTTTTACACCGGGAAAGCATCGGGTAATTGTAGAAGTAATTATTTTTTTTATGGTGTCCGGCTTGAGTTTCTTCGGTGGGCACCTTGCCAAAACTTGGATGATTGAACAAGGATACCAGATCGATTTGGCTGCGATGTCCTTTGCTATTTCGTCTGCTCTAGTTAATTTTATTGCTAGAAAATATATTGTTTTTCGTGACTAATTGTAGATTAATGACGAAAGATACTTAGAATCAAAATTTATTTAAATATGAAGTTACAAAATAATGATAGTCCGCTTGCAGTCGTGGTTCCTGCTTATAATGAAGAAAAAACAGTGAAAGCTGTGATTGAGACAGTCCTTAAAAATCCATTGGTTGGAGAAGTAATCGTGGTGAATGATTGTTCGAAAGACAATACGCAAAAAATTGTAGAGGTTTTTGCTGAAAATGAGCCAAAAATCCACCTCTACAACCATGAAAAAAATCAAGGAAAAGGTGCCGCTTTGAGAACTGGCTTTAAGAAGGCTACATTACCCTATGTTATTGTGCAAGATGCTGATATGGAATATGATCCAATGGAGTATGAAAAGGTTGTCAGGCCTTTGATTGAGGATCAATGCGATGTTTGTTACGGATCTAGGTATTTGCAAAACAATCCCAGAAGAGTGCTGAAATTTTGGCATACCATGGGGAATCGATTCCTCACAACGATGTCGAATATGGTTACCGATTTACATGTAACAGATATGGAAACCTGTTATAAAGCGTTCAAAAGAGAGGTTATCCAAGGAATTAAAATCGAGGAGAATAGATTTGGCTTTGAACCAGAAGTGACAGCAAAGATTGCGAGAAAGAACTTGAGGGTTTATGAAGTCTCTATTTCTTATTACCCAAGAACCGTCGATGAAGGGAAGCATATTGGTTGGAAAGATGGAGTAAGGGCTATATGGTGTATTTTTAAATACGGTTTTCTAAGAAAACATTAAGAAGGCCATTACATAGGATACTAGATTTTGGGATATTCTTCAAAATATGCTTAAAATGAATGGAATGAAAAAATCATCTAGCCAACTCAGGGGCTTTATTGGCTGTATTACGATTCTTTTTATACTTTGTAGCATAGCATTTCTTCCTGTATTTCAAGAAGGAAAGGTTATTGCTCCAATGGATATACAGGAGAACTTCATCGAACCTTGGAGTCAGGATATTGACGAGGTGAATGTGCATAACCATATTGTATCCGATGCCGTTACTCAGTATCTGCCGTATAGGATGTTTGCTGAGAGGGCTTATCAGGAAGATGGATATATTGGCTGGAACCCTTACGAGATGGGAGGATTCAATATGGCCGGTAACACGATGGCCTTGCCTGGATCGTGGACGACGAAATTACATCGTTTTATGTCATTCAATAACGCTTGGAATTTTGGTTTGATTGCTGAGTTTCTTATTGCGGGCATTGGCATGCTTGTTTTTCTACGTGATCGAAAACTCGCTTGGATATGTTGTCTATTTGGAGCCATCGCCTTTATGGCAAATAGTCAATTTATTGTTTGGATCTATCACCGATGGGCAATTGGCTCATTTTGCTGGATGCCTTGGGTTTTATGGGCATCGAGCGGAATATTTACGGATGAAGAATCTAAGAAGCGGCATGTTTTATTGCCTCTATTTTTAGGTTTAGCCATATTAGGGGGATCGTTGCAGCACATAGTATTTATTGCTTTGGCATGCGGTTGCTTGGTTCTGGCTCGTTTTTCTTTTCGGAAGCCATTCAAAATTGATTGGGTATATAGTGTTAAATGGAGTGTTCTATTTTTCTTTGTTTTTGGGTTGATCTCTTATGCTTTGATTCCGCAAATTCAGGCGTATTTGACGAATGTTGAGATTGGACATACTCGGGGTGGCTTGGGATATAAAGGAGGAGTGACTCAAATCATTTTGAATGTGATAGCAATTCCGGCCCAGTTTTGGCCTTGGCTAATGGGGGATGCTCAAACTTTAGACGGTTCAAAGCTGCTGAGGATCAGTTATATGAGTATCGCTTATTTTGGGACAATCCCCATGATTTTTGCAATCATGGGTTTGTTCAAAAAAGAGATGCCAAAAGCAGCTAAGTGGATGATTGTTCTGGGGTTGCTTATTCCTCTCACTCCCCTAGTCGGGCCGCTATACCATAGGGTGCAAATTGTGTTTATTCTTGGTGGATGTTGGATGGCTTCTGAAATGTTAGCGTGTTATATAAAAAATCCACCGGTCAAGCTGGTGAAGTATGTAGCTGCTGCTGTATTTTCAATTGGATTACTATTAGCGATAGGTTCTTTTTTGCCGTCTCAATACAGAAGTGCGATTGAACAGAAAGTGATTAGCCAAACCTTGGCTAAATCTGGGGAGATGCAATTTGGCAGTGATAAGGAATGGCTTACTGGCCGGGCGATTGAGTGGACTGACAGATTTTCCTTACATCATCCGCAAACACTACTCGTTTTTTCACTGCTTGTTGTGGGTGTAGTAGGATTGTATTTATTGAGGCGAAATGAAAGATTTGGAAATATAGGAAGTTTGGTATTGGTGGTAGTTGTGACCCTGGAGTTAGGGGTTTATTTAAATAATTGGGTGAGTTATGCTGACGCCGCTGCTGTAAAATCGGGACATCCAGCTATTACAAAGTTGAAGCAACTCACTCAGGGTGCTAGGGTTTATCAAGGAACAGGAAATAATGGGATTACCAGTTCTTTTGGTGCCCCCAATATATTATCTTCCTATTTTGTGCCCACTCTAGATGCCTATGAAAGTATCCAGTATCAATCTGTAGCACGGACGGCCCCCAATGTCTCAGAATCTCTCAAATATACTTTAAGTAATGTTAAATACAGCATTTGTCCTGATGGTGCCCCCCTTTTCCCTGGGACGCAAACATGGAAAAAAGTGGACTCTATAGGATCTTTTAATCTTTATGAAAATCCAGATGCCATACCTCCTATTGTCTCTGTAAATACCGAAAAAGAGGAAACGATCGAAGGGATTTATTCACAACTACAATCCGCTGATGAAATTAACCCTTTGATACAAACGATGAGTACTTTTGAGATAGAAGTCCCCCAGAAGAATCGTTATTTGAGGATTGGTCAGAATTGGCATCCTGGGTGGAAGTGGAGATTAAAGCAACACGGAGAATGGCGTGACGTTTTAAAGGGTGTAGATGGGGCATGCTGGGTTCCTACTCAGTCATGTGAAGGGGAAGTGATTGAATTAGTATTTCACCCTCGATCGAACTGGACCATTTATTTATCGTGGTTTTCTGGATTTGGTCTGGTTCTTATAGGGATCGTTCGGATGAAATCCCTGTCACAACAAAAATCAAAAAAGTAAGTAATGAATTTAACGTTAAGATTAGGGATATTCACTGTAATCGCTATTTTCGGGGCTGTTTATCTAGGCATTGGAATAACGTCAGATCAAGAGAGCACAGTTGGCACGGTCTTAGGTATAGGAGCTTTGATTGTATGTTTGGCTTTGGGGCGAAAGGTGTGGTTGGTATTACCATTTTTCATGAGTATTCACTTAACGCTGGCCATACCTGGACGGCCAGCGACCATTGAGTTAGCTGAAATCATTGTCATTGCTTTTATAGGCATCCAAATGTTTGCGGGGCGCATTCCTTGGAAATTAAAAATTACGGAATTAGAAGTTTGGGCCTTTTTTCTATTGATGTGTATTGTCCAAGTTTATATCAGGAACCCGGTGGGAATGAATATTTTAGGATCAGGAAATGTGGGAGGCCGCCCTTATTTTATGTTTGCCCTGGCTTTCGTCACGATGGTGATAATTGGCTTTATCAGAGTTCCGCCTAGTGAGTTAAAAACAGCCCTCAAGGTAAGTATATTTGGGGGTCTTATTCATATGGCAATGAATGTTGTTGGGTATATGGTGCCATCAGTAGGTAGGTTTTATGGAGCTGGGCAGATAGAATCTACATATAGTAATGAAGTGGCAGATGCTTCTCGAGCTGGGCGATTGGACTTTCTCAGCGGGTTCGGTTCTAATTTGGCGCTTTGGGTTTCAAGTTTTATTAATCCGGTAAAGGCGTGTTTTAAAGTTTTATGGCTACCATTGGTAATATTTGCTTTTCTTAGTGCTGGAGCATCTGGTTACCGCAATGTGATTGTTTCTACTGGGTTGACATTTTTGGTGGGTATTTTTTACAGAGGGGGAATGCGTTGGTTATTTCTCTCGTTGGGCGTAGCAGTGTTGGTATTGTGTGGTTTGGCGGCCGTGAATACGGTAAAGCCGCTTCCTCCTAACGTGCAACGATCGTTATCTTGGTTACCTGGGACCTGGTCTAAGGACATCAAGCTAGATGCTCAGCGGTCTTCTGATTGGAGATTTGAAATGTGGGAGGAGGTATTATTGACGGATGATTGGATTTCTAATAAATTTTTGGGTGATGGTTTAGGGTTTACAGCGAAAGAATTAGAATATCAGCAGCAAATAAGTTTGAATCCTGGAGGGATGGGTTTATCTGGTTTTGATTTGCACCGTGAAACAATTTTGGTGAATGGCGATTATCATAGTGGACCTGTGAGTGCCATCCGTACGAGTGGATACCTTGGCTTGCTCATCCTATTTTTTGCTCAACTGAGACTCGTGGTGCATGCGCATCGACAAATTATGAGGGCCAAGAATACGGAGTGGTGGCCCGTGACCCTTATTTTTGGCATTCCCATTATATGGGCTCCTATATTTTTCCTCTTTGTTTTTGGCGGATTTCAACAAGATGTTGTATTACTGCTCATGGGCATGGCATTCGTGAGGTTATTGGAAAATAACTTGCCCCTTCCTCCACATCCTAAGCAACGCTCTTAGAACCTGTAATCATGCATATAAACGATATTTTACCGACTGTGCTGGGACGTAGCCAATCCTTCCTCTATGTGGATATGGAATGCTCTTGTAAAAATGTTTCTGAATCTTTATCCAATGCGCGGGTGCTTGTTATTGGCGCTGCGGGATCCATTGGATCCGCTTTTGTCACTGAGCTTGCTAAATTTGGTCTAGGTGGGCTTCATTTGCTGGATATTAGTGAAAATAACCTCGTTGAGGTGGTTCGTCAGCTTCGCTCGGGAGCTATCTCATTGCCGGAGGATTTCAGAACCTACGCTATCGACTTTTCAACATTAGAAATGCAGGTTCTCTTGAAGATGGAGCAATACGATTACGTCTTAAATTTTTCTGCTCTAAAGCATGTACGCTCAGAGAGAGACCCTTATACTTTGATGAGGCTTTTAGAGGTGAATGTTGCGGGGAATGCTCGCTTGCTCGATGCACTCTCTCAACAAAAACATCTCAAGCGAGTCTTCAGTGTATCGTCAGATAAAGCTGTGCGGCCCGCAAACTTGATGGGGGCGTCGAAGGCGTTTATGGAGCGTATTTATCTTTCCCATGCTGATAAAATCTCCTTTTCGAGCGCTCGCTTTGCCAATGTTGCTTTTTCGGATGGAAGTTTATTGCATAGTTTTAGGAACCGTCTTGAAAAGCGCCAACCTTTGAGCGCTCCGTCTGATGTGCTTCGCTATTTTATTACCCATGAAGAAGCAGGGCAGCTATGCTTGCTCTCGTGCTTTACAGGTAATAACCGGGAGATATTTTTCCCTCAATTTCGTCCCGACAAGGACATGATGAGTTTTGCTGAAATTGCCCGTATATTTTTGGAGACCAATGGTTATGAGGTGCTTGAATGCGATTCCGACTACGAGGCTTTGGCAAAGATGGCAGAGATGAAGTCGGGAGACAGGCATTGGCCATGCTATTTTTCGGGTTCGGATACCAGTGGTGAGAAAATGTATGAAGAGTTTAATGATCCTTCCGAATCTGTTGATCTCGAGCGGTTTTCAACCGTTGGTGTAGTGACTCATCCCGTTTATCATGGAAAGGAAATCCTGGACGAGGCATTGACGATGATCAAATCCTGTCGGGCCCGAGGATCATGGACTAAAAAAGATCTCGTGGCCGCTGTGCATACAGCCGTTCCCGAAATGAATCACGTCGAGACCGGGAAAAATCTAGACCAAAAAATGTAAATATGGAAAAGAAGGTGAAAAATATTCCATTGTTTGACTTAAACTTTGGAAAAGAAGAGGAAGAGGCTGTCATCGAGGTTTTACGTTCCAAATGGATTTCCATGGGACCAAAGACCAAGGAATTTGAAGATGAATATGCCCGACTGCATCATTCAAAATATGCGGTGGCTGTAACGAATTGCACAGCGGCTCTCCATTTGGCATTGAGAGTCTGTGGCGTGGGAGTGGGCGACGAAGTCATCGTGCCTTCATTGACCTTTGTCGCAACTGCCAGCGCGGTGCGAATGATCGGTGCTACCCCGGTATTCGCCGATGTGGTATCATTGGATGATTGGACGATTTCCCCTGAGGATATTAAACAAAAGATAACTAAGAAAACAAAGGCTGTGATTCCCATGCACTTTGGTGGGCATGGGGCGGATATGCTGAAAATTTGCGCATTGGCTGAAAAATATGGTCTTAAAGTAATAGAAGATGCGTGCCATGCTCCTCTGGGTGTGCGTGACGGACAGCATTTGGGCACATTGGGTGATTTTGCGTGTTACAGCTTTTATTCCAATAAAAACATGGCAACTGGTGAAGGAGGGATGCTTCTAACTCAGAATGAGGAATATGAGAAGCAATCTCGCTTGCTCCGAGCTCATGGGATGACAGCCACGGCCTACGACCGCGAGCAAGGTAAAGAATTTTATGATATCGTTGATTGGGGCTATAATTACAGGATGGATGATATTCGTGCCGCTATTGGTGTGGCTCAAGTAGCGAAACTTGAGGCAGACGTGAAAAAGAGAAAAATGTTAGCGGATCGATATCGGGAAAATTTAGTGGATCAGGCTGATGTGAGCATTCCTTTTTCTCAATATCCAGGAGAATCTTCGAATTACGTCATGGGTGTTTTACTTGAAAAAGGAGATAGAAAAGAGATTCGCAAACTGCTGGCTGAAAAAGGAGTGGGAACCTCCATGCATTATCCGCCAGTGCATCAATTTGAATGTTATAAAGAATTCTCTACAGAGCTGCCTTTTACTGAGGATATTGGTTGCCGTGAGTTATCATTACCACTCTACTTTAGCATGACGATTGAGGATGTTGATTATGTTTGTGATCAGCTCAAGCTCGTTCTCACCAAACAGAAAGTATAATTTAATTTGAATAGGATGAAACAGGGCGTGTATCTCATCGGAGCTTTTCACGAAATGGTGGAAATGCTTGAATCGCTGGGTGTTCCTATTCTAGGCCTTATTGATCAGTGTGAAGCTACTGATATTTGTTGTAGCCAATACCCCCTGCTTGGCGATGATCAGTGGCTTTTACACAAAGGAGTGCAGGAAGGAAGACAGGATGTTGTGATTACTCCAGATAACCCCAGATTACGGAAGAGGTTAACTCAACAATATGCCACCGCTGGATTTGGAACTCCGTCATTTGTCGCGGGGGAAGTCTCCAAGTATGCTAAAATTGGGCAGGGGGCAATTATACAAAAATTCGCATACATTTCTGCAGCTTCCCAGTTGGGGCGGGGCGTGAAGGTAAATGTTGGTGCGAAGGTCATGCATGATGTGCGTATTGGAGATTACGTGACCATTGCCCCTAGCGCAGTAATTTTAGGTAAAGTGACCATCGAGTCGGAGGTGTATATTGGAGCGAATGCGACAGTGTTACCCAATATTCATATTGGTCGTGGCGCAACAATAGGCGCCGGATCAGTAGTAACAAAAAATGTGGCAGACAATAGTGTAGTTATAGGGGTGCCTGCAAAATGAGAGAAAATGAAAAATTTTAAGCTAGATAAACTCAAAAAACTAGTGGCCGTTATTATACTTCCTCAAATGAGTATCCGCGAGGCCTTTGCTAAAATGGATGCAGATAATGTGCGATTGTTATGCATTATGGAGGATCATAAGTATCGAGGCATCTTGAGTGCAGGTGATATTCAACGAGCAATTATTGGGAACAAGAGCTTGGATACGCCAGTCATTGATGTGATTCGCACAGAGAAAGTTCGTTTGGGTCATGAGGGCGATAGTGCCGAGGAGGTCAAGGCCTTGATGCTCAAGTTTAGAACTGAGTTTATGCCAATGTTAAATGATGCGGGTGAATTGGTTGAGGTCTATTTTTGGGATGATGTCTTTACCTCCGAAAAACCAAAACAAGACCAGATTGATCTCCCTGTGGTTATAATGGCAGGAGGTAAAGGAACGAGGCTGAAACCATTTTCTAATATATTACCGAAGCCGCTTTTTCCGTTAGGAGGCAAAACCATCGTGGAAACGATCATGGATAAATTTCATGATATGGGTTGCCATAGGTTTTATTTTTCAGTAAATCATAAGGCAAATTTTATACGTTCCTATTTTGATCACCTTGAAGAAAATCCCTATAAAATTGATTATTTTAAAGAAGATGAACCGCTTGGAACGGCGGGGAGTTTGCATCTAATCAAAGATAAAATTTCAGAAACTTTCTTTGTTTCAAACTGCGATATTGTAATTGATGCTGATTACAGCGAAATTCTCGATTACCATAGAGAGCAACAGAATGAGATTACGATGGTATGCTCGCTCAAGTACATTAAAATCCCCTACGGAACCGTAGAGACAAGTGAGGGCGGACAGGTGACTAGCTTGCTTGAAAAACCAGAACTAACGTATAAGATCAACACAGGGCTTTATCTTTTAGAGCCTCATCTACTTGAAGAGATCCCCGAGAACTCTTTTTATCATATTACAGATTTGATCGATGATGTGAGAGTTCGTGGAGGTCGTGTGGGGGCATTTCCTATCAGTGAAAAATCATGGTGTGATATTGGAGAGTGGGCTGAATATAAAAGAACGCTGGGGGTATTGGGTTTTTCCTAGAATTTTTTATAGAGAGAAAATGAATAACGAAAAACTTATTTTTTTGACCCAGAAGGTTCCTTCTTACTTAGGTCGGTATTTGCGTATCTTTAAAACATCTCTTAAAAAAAAAGAGGTATTGATGGATCCTTCATTTTTAGGAGATGTGGATCACTTTAAGACGACAGACCCCAAATATAAACGCGCTTTATTTTTATTCAGGCCATCTGCTTGGTTAGTAGCATTAACCCAGTATCCAAACATCAAACTATATAATAATTCGGGATTTATTTATTCTGTTGTAAAATCTTTAAATTTGAATGGGTATGTGGTGGATATTATAGACCCTAGGGACGGAGTCCCAACAAATAAAAATTATGATCTGTGTATAGCTCACGGTGGATATTGTCAGAAATTTTTAGAAAAATTGGAGGATCATGTGACCATATTTCAATATGTATCAGGCTTATATTGGAAGTCTTTTATTGAGGAATCAAATGAAAGGTATTTGCGATTTAATAAGAAACATGAGATCAATCAGCGTATTGTTCATAGGCGCAAGATGGCAGATATTTCGGAGGGTGAAGAGTATTTAACACATAAAGCAAATAAGCTTTTTACGATTCATTGTCCGAGAATGATAGACGCTTATGGATCCTATGCTCATAAATTTCACTTCACAGGTTTAGGAGCTTATATAGATCCCTTGTTTAATATTGATTTTAATAAAAAAGATTACGATCGGGGTCTAAGTAGTTTTCTTTATGTGGGAGGAAGCGGTGGTAATCTTCAAAAGGGATTGGATCTGCTCATTGAAGTGTTTGTAAAAACTCCAGACCTTCATCTCTATATTTACTGTAAAGTGGAAGAGGAAATTATGAGCTATTCTCAAAAAGAATTGAATGCTCCGAATATCCATTATATTTATCATTGGCGCTATAAGCCATTTCATAACAGGTTGAAAACTTTATTGAAAGCTGTCAATTTTACAGTGCATGCCCCGATCAATATTGGAATGGGAACGGCCTATATGGCGACATTGGGGGTTGGAATGATACCAGTGGGGTATGTTGATGTGCCAGATGATGGGAAGCACTGTGCCGTTTTAACCGATTCATGGCAGGTTAAAGATTTGGTAGATTGCATTTGTGAGGCCAGTGCAAAATCCCCTGAATGGTGTGCACAAGCATCCCTGGGAGCTGTCCAACTCTACAAAAAACACTGTGATCCAAAACAGGTGGAGCATAATATGAAAAAAATGTTTGCTGAGGTGGGGAGGTGAAATTAGTTTTTCTGAAATTTGTAACAACGTGAAGATCCTAGAGAGTTAAATTTGATGATCATTTATTCAGGCAAGAAGATACTTTTGAATCAATGATTCTATAGTGATGAGCAGTGCAAAATCACATATATCAAGGACAATAGCGAGCTCCTGGTTGTCACTCATCGTGGTGTCAGCATGTCAGTTGGTGATGATCCCGATCGCCTTGGGCGCACTTAGCAAGGTGGATTTTGCATTGTTTGCGGTGATTAGCCAGATGCTGATGGCAATTATGCTGGCTGAGATGGGTGTGCGCTCCGCTTGTTCACGTTTGCTCATTGATGCCCGGGCTAAAGGCGAGGTAGCATATAATAAAATGTGGATGGCATCCATTTGTGTTTTTTGTATTCAGGCCGCCGTGATGTTTGTATTGATTGTAGCCTTGGCTCCTTTTCTAGGAGCTATTTTTCATCTGGAGCCGAGTCAATTGAAGTTGGCACGTTCAATTTTTCTAGTAGTGGGGTGCTTGAATTCTTTGGGATATGCTTTGAGCATTTTTTCTACAGCTTTGTATGCTGGGCAGCGGTTGTCCCATACCAATCTGGTTGCGATTGTTGCTGCGATTGTACAAATGATCGGCTTTATTGTGGCCATCAAAATGGGTAATGGTTTATGGTCCTATCCCATTGGCATGGGGTTTGCTTTTATTGTGAGTAACAGTCTGTTAATTTCTCAAGTCAAAAAATATAAGTTGGCGGGAAGCTATGATTGGAAATTTTTTGAATTCAGCGAGGTGAAAACTGTCTTCAAACTGGGTTTTGATGTTTTTGTGGCGGCTGTATTTTCTGTGGTTATGGGGAATTCCTTGCTGATTTTCAGTGGGCACCTTTTAACTTTGGAGCAGACCGCAATTCTTGCGGTGAATTTGAAACTTGTAAATATGATGACTCAGATTTTACAGAGGGTGCCGGGCTCGGCGGGTCCGATGTTGATGAAAATGGTGAGTGAAGGGAATTTGGCTCAGTTCAGATCCTGGTGGACAATCATCACTAAGGTTACGTTATTTTTGGCTCTTGTGAGTGCAGGGTTTTTTGTGATTTGGAATAAATGGGTTGTTACCCTGTGGACTTCTGAAGAAATGGTGATGAACGGTGTGGCGGTTGTGCTTCTCTCTTTGATACCATTTCGTTATCTGGTTCATTATCAGTATGTGAATTCATTAACGATGTTTAAAGAAATTCGGAAGGTGAAATTGATGCTTGTCTGGGAAATTCTACTTTATATGGGGCTAGCATGGTGGCTTGGCTCTGAGTTTGGTCTTATGGGGCTGCTCTCGGCTAATCTATTGAGTATGCTGGGAGGCGCTTTGTTTTATGGCATGCGTTGGTTTGCCTACTATTCTGAAATCACGATGCAAAAATTATTAGAATTGTTACTGCGCTTGATTGTTCCTTTGAGTGTGGCATTCGCAATTGTATATGCTGTGGGAGTTCTACGAGTAAGCGGTACGTGGTTTGAGTGCTTGTCTGTCTCTATTTTATGGGTGGCACTCTTCTCCTTGGTTGGATACTTTATCATTCTTGATCTTACAGATCGTCAACAATTACTGTTATTTTTGAAGCAACTCAAACTGAAGCTAAAAAAAGCATCATGTTGATTTGTTGAATTATGCGCGATGAGATCCTATTATTGTGGTTTTAAATTATGAAAAAGAAAGCCTTGTTCATTCTGGGGACTCGCCCAGAAGCCATTAAAGTAGCGCCGGTCATCCGGTATTTTCAGCAATCTGAAATATTTGAAACCATTGTCGTATCTACCGGACAGCACCGGGAAATGCTGGACCAGGTTATGGGATTTTTTGAAATATCACCGGATGTGGATCTCGATCTCATGGAACCTAATCAATCACTGCCTGAATTAACGGCAAAAGCTTTGGCAGGATCTAGTCGGATTATTGTAGAACATCAGCCGGACATTGTATTTGTGCAGGGAGATACAAGCACAGCTTTTGCCGGGGGAATGGCGGCCTTTCTCAATGAAGTACCCGTGGCTCATATCGAAGCAGGGTTGCGAAGCGGGCGGATGGATTCACCTTTTCCTGAAGAGGCAAACCGGGTTTTACTCAGCAAGCTGGCGAGTCTTCATTTGGCCCCTACGCAAGGTGCTGCGGATAATCTTCTGGCTGAGTCGATCACAGGAGGGGTGCATGTAGTGGGAAATACAGTGGTGGACGCCTTGCTTCTCGGATTGAAAATTATCCGCAAACGTGGCGAGGAGGCATATTTTAAAAGATTCAACATGATCGATTTTGAGCGGGAGATGATTTTAATCACCATCCACCGTCGGGAAAGTTTTGGACAACCACTTCTCAATATATGTGCAGCTATTCGAATGATTGCCCAACGTCATCCCCAGAAAACTCTCGTGTATCCTGTGCATCCAAACCCTAATGTCCGGGAGGTTGTAAATAGGGAATTGGCAGGAATTGAAAACCTCAGGCTTTTGGAACCTCTCGAGTATTCTGATTTTATTTGGATGATGTCCAAAGCTTCTTTGATTTTAACGGATTCCGGTGGTGTGCAGGAAGAAGCTCCAACCTTGGGCATTCCTGTCATGGTGGCCCGTGAGGTGACTGAACGCAGCGAAGGCGTTGACGCTGGCGCCGCTGTGATGGTCGGGGCGAATACAGATTTGATTGTGCAAACTGCCGATCGTTTGCTCTCTCTAAGTGTGGAAGAACGATCTGGGATTGTTAATCCATACGGAGACGGCAAAACATCCTCACGGATTTTCGAACTGGCCCAAACGATTTAGATATTATGAAACTGGCACATATTTCTCACTGTTATAAGCCTGTCATAGGAGGACAGGAAGTTTACATTGAAAACCTTCAGAAGGTTTTTGCTGATACCGGGATTCAAGGGGATGTTTTTCAACCTGATCGAGGGGTAAGAGATGATGGTGTGAAGCCTGTGTTTCGGATGAGGGTCATTCCACGGTTTGTGCATGGAGCTGAGGCTCACTTATTTAAGTTTTTCTTAAATCTGTTTCACAGGAATGAGCTCAAGCACTATGATGTGATTATAGCGCATTACGCTTTAAATGCATGGCCCTTGCGGAGGATGGCAGAAAAAACTATTGTCCTTTCTCATGGTGTTGAGTGGCATTTGGAAAACCAAACATGGGATGATAAAAAGAGAGCGTTGGCTGCTAAGCGGTGTTTTAATTTGTTTCCCCATGTGGTGAATGATACACATTACTTGAGGCACCATGGACTGGATATAGGACCAGGGGAAAATTGCTTTCAGCAGGTTGCACCTGGAAAATGGTTCATTCCGAATTGTGTGGATCATCAGCGATTTTGTAAAGGAGCGGGACATCCCACTTTGGAAAACAAAAAAGTGATTCTCGTGCCCAGACAGATGGTTGAGGATCGAGGTATCCACCTCGCAATTGATGCATTCAAACTATTGGCAGACGAGGATGCGGATCTGGAAATGTGCCTTTTGGGGAAAAGAAGACCAGGCCCTTATATTGATAAACTGGATAAAATGATTCTTGAGCTGGAGCTTTCTGAAAAGGTGTATTTTGCACAGGATGTAAAAAATGAGGAAATGCCAGCATGGTACAATGGCGCCACTATCACTGTCATTCCTACTTTGAGGCGAGAGGGCACATCTTTGAGTGCTTTAGAAAGTATGAGTTGTGGGACGGCTACCGTGTCAACAAATGTGGCAGGTTTGGCTGACTTACCAACGGTAAAATGTGATCCAGATGCCGAATCATTGGCTGATGCAATACGTAATACACTGAAAAATAAAGAAAATATCGCTGAGCTGCAACAACGGAAAGTCCAGGATGTTTTTAATATGGATAACTGGGCCAAGGCTTGGTTGAAAGTAATAGGGAGTATTGGAAAAAATTAAGTGGCTGGACTACTGGTGAAAGATTAAAATCGGCAAGTTTCAGACATCTGAATAATTTTAAGTTTGTGAAAGCCGCCAAATTGATGCAGGGTATCGTTTCTGTCGAAAAACTTAATCAACCATCGAAATATGGATATAAATGAAATTTTTTAATTATCTACTAGTCATCTTAATTACGATGCTGAGTTGGGCGGGGATATCTGCTGCTCTGGCCCAAACCTCCATTTGGGAATATAAGTATGGAGATCAGTTGCAGGGGGTCGATATGGCCGAGGATTCTGACGGGGATGGGTTAAGTAATCTACAAGAAAAAGGATATGGAACGGATCCATTTTCTTCAGCCTCTCGGCTGAATCTTTCTAGGGAGATCATTGATCAAAGTTTTACTGTGGTAGGTTGGCAAAGCCAAAAAGGAACAAATTATCAGCTGCAGCATAGCTCTTCTTTACTAGGGGAATGGCAAAATGATGGTATTGTAGTAAGTGGAATTGGAGAAAAACTATTTCAAACAGTGAAGACAGATGGATATCACCAAGGTTTTTTTAGGGTATTGGTGACTCAAACTCAGGAGATTAATTTGGACGGGGCGCCGAAAACTAACTATGATGTAGATCGTGATGGTGTGAGTGACTGGATGGAGTTCATTCAAGGAAGATCTCCCTTGGTAGCTCACCCATGGCTCCCAAAAATTATTTTGGATAAGGGAACTTGGCTGAGGTTTGAATGGGATTCTCAACAAGGGAAGTGTTACCGAATTGAACGATTGATTTTAGGCGAGTGGGTGAAGGGCAAGAACTTATTTCTGGGAACGGGAAATCGGGTTTCAAAGGTGGTCCTTTTGGACACTCAGGCTGTAGATTGGAGGATGAGTGTTGAGGATTGCGACACGGATGGTGATGGGGTATATGATTGGGATGAAATACAAGCAGGATTGGACCCTGATTCACCGAAAACAGACCCGTCAGGTAAGGGTGACGCTGTAGAGCTTGATAATATGCTATTGGATCTCAATGAGATTACGATGAACATATCGAGTGCTGTAGCCAATCTTACCACAGGTGAAGTTGCCGAATTAATGATCACCAGAGACAAAGGTGTGAAGGAGTTGACGGTGAATTATACCATTGCAGGAACGGCTCAAGCTGGCGCCGATTACCAAACGTTAAGTGGGCAAGTAGTGATTCCTTTTGGGGTAAAAGTAGTAAAAATTCAAGTTGTCCCAATAGCGCAATCTGGGCTTACTTTACCCAGAAGCGTTGAATTGTCATTGCTAGCTGGAAATTATATCGTGAATGATTTTGCCCCTCAACGCGTTAATATTCTTCGAGAAGGTATCGTGAATGTTAAAAATTACGGAGCTGTAGGAGATGGCGTCGCTGACGATACCATTGCTATTCAATCTGCTATTGATGCTTTAGAAGGCAATCAATTGCTGAATACTTTATATTTTCCAGAGGGAATATATCGCCTCGATTCTCATTATGAAAGCCCTGGCACGACAGGCTATTCGAGGAGGATCCTAAAATTAGGGGGAGGGGACCTAGTGGATAGGGATGTTTTTATCAGGGGTGAGGACGAAGCGATTTTGTATTCTACAACAAGTCCACAACGAGCTCATATCTTCGTGGCGAGAGCTTCATTTCGTTCATTGACTGTGACCAATTTGACTTTTAAAAAATCAGATGTTCTCTTATCTTCCGATTCTGGAGCATATGGTGCTGATGGAGTTTCGATTGTTCGAGAAGATACAAGGGAAGTTGTATCCATCAGGTTTAAAGAATGTGAATTTAATAACTGTCATGGTGCAGTCGCTGTCTATGGTGCCGGTGCTGGCATTGATGTCAGAGGTAAGTTAAGGTTATTAAAATTTGATCATTGCAAAATATTAAACCCGTATGGGACAAATACCGATGGTGTATTAAACGGTTGGGGTGGTGGGCAGCAAATAGCAATGGGTTCTTGGGTTGGATTAGCGAGATACAAGAACAATTTATTTGAAGGTGGGCGTGAAGATATGAGCGACCACTCCAAAACACCAGGCGGAAGGTTGAAAGACGGTTGCCATTTTGGTAGTCCTTTGAGGCTTGAGTTTATAGAGAATACAGTAAGGTGGATGGGGATAGAGGCTTTCTATCAATTGAATAGAGGACTATATATGGGGACGACGACTATAGGTTTCGTAATGCCTCCTGCCGATAGCCTAACTGAGGTGATTATTTTTGTAAGTGATGAAGATACAACTTATATTCCAGATCAAATTATAAATATCAGGCAGCCAACGGGTGCGACTTTTCCAGGAAAAAACAACATTTTTCGAGTGGTTTCCTTTGATGAGATAGGGCATAAATTGTATGTGGTTAATGATGGTAATGATGGTAATGATGATCCTGGAACAAGCTATGGAAATTTATTGTCGATATATTTACAGGTAGACGACCCTGGCATTGCAGAAATACGTGGAAATATCTTGGAAGGAAAGCTGCCCCAAGGTGCGGAGCAGACAAATCCAACGGGGATTGTGTTGGATACCACAGGTATTGTGATTGGTAATTATATTTCTGACTATTCATCTGGAATACTCAATTATAAAGATGCTGTGATGCCTTTATTTAAAGGAACGACAGGCCTAATTCTTTACAAAAATTATATAAAGATGCGTCACCCAGATCTATCAACCGGGGCGGTGACCTACGGTATTCAAACTCATGCCGATGAAATTTTAATCCGTCAAAATCAAATTGTCTGCCCGTTATCAAGAAGGTCCCATGGAGTAGCTTTGAGAGGTAGAGGGGGGGGGGTTTATAATAATCAAATTATTGCTTTGGGAAAGCAGGTGAATGGTTACGGAAGCACCCAAAGATCTGTGGGGGTAATGGTAGGAAACACTTCATTCGGAACGTTTGTTTATGGGAATACAACCCAAAATTTTGATGTTGGGGTCGGGCCTGATCCTAATCAGTGGGTGATTCACTATGTTAAAGATCATGTAAGCATTGATGATGAGCTTGGGGTTGATTTTCATGGGGTGGTTGAGCCTTGATGGCTGTTTATAGTGCGGTTGTGGATATGAATAAAAAAATGGAAGATCCTGAATCACTTTTTTTGAGGAAGTTATTCAAAGAATTTGAGGAATATGAGGTGAGGTATGCAGTGATGCGTAATTATGACATGCTGCCTCGCAGTCTTGCTGGTAGTGATTTAGATCTATTGGTAGAGCCTGATCAGGAAAAATTGGTGAGGTGTTGCATTAACCGTACGCTAAGTCAAGCAGGAGGCGTTTCTATTGGTTGTGTGAATACGGTAGGTTTGTTTAAAATATTTGCTTTTGGTCGGGGAGCTTCTGCTTCTGATGATTGGTGGGGGATTAGAATGGATGTTTCTGTGGGTATGAGTTATGCTGGAAGTGCCAATTTACTGCATGATAATGTATTTGAAGCTCATATTCGTAACCATAATGGTATAAAAGTATTGTCTTCAGACTTGGCTTCTCTCATTGGTGTTGTTAAGGAGTTATTATATAATGATGTATTAGCTGAACGTTATTTGGATGATGCTAGTGAAGCTATTGAAAAAAGATGGGCTAGCGTAGAATTAGTGTTGTCCCCAATGGGAGAGAAGGCCTTGGAATCATTAAAAAAAGTATGTTTAGAAAAATTGAGTGATCTGGAAGTTTTAGTGGAATCAAAAAAAATGAGAAAAAGTGTAAAGTCTAAGGCTTATTTGAGATCACCTATCAAGTATACCACGTTGAAGACTCAATACTACGTATCAAGGCTGCTTCGATTTATAAATCCTCCAGGAAAACTGATTGCTGTTCTTGGGACAGATGGCTCTGGAAAATCAACTTTAATAAATGCGATACGCCCTGTTTTAGAAAGAGCTACTCATGGTGATTTTGTAGTTGAACATCTTCGTCCGGGATTGCTGCCACCCTTAAGTCGTTTGAAAGGGGAAGAAGTGAGTGACGAGGTGGTTGTTGATCCACATGGGAATAAGCCATCAGGGTTTATGATTTCACTAGCTCGAGTTTTCTATTATATGTTGGATTACGTATTTGGCTATTGGGTGAAAGTTAGGCCTCGGATTGCTAAGAATCCAACGATTTTTCTATTCGATCGGTATGCATATGACCTAATGATTGATTCTCGACGCTTTAGGATAAAGCTTCCATTTGGATTACTTCGGTTATTAATTTTTTTCATGCCACGTCCAGATTTGGTGATATGTCTGCATGGGGACCCTGAAATCTTGGCAGCAAGGAAAAAAGAGTTGCCGCTGCCAGAGGTGAAACGGCAAGTAAAGCTTCTGCGGAAGTTTTCAAAAATGCAAAAATCGAGTATTTTGATTTCTACAGAATCAACAATTAATGAAGCTCGTGACGAGATGCTGATGAGCATAAAGGAAATTTGTTGAAGGTGGTGCGGTACGGCTATGAAAAAACATTGGAAGGTATTAGTTTCTGCTTACGCTTGCGAGCCAGATAAAGGTTCAGAACCAGAGGTAGGATGGCAGTGGGTGATACACTTGGCTCAATACTGTGACGTTACAGTTTTAACTCGATCGAATAATCGCTCACTTATTGAAAGTAAATTAGGTCAAAATCCTACAGGACAATTAAAATTTGTGTATATGGATTTATCTGCCTTTAAGACGATTCTAAAAAAAAGGATTAGGCCTAAATTCTTAGGAGTGAATTGGTATTATTCCTCTTGGCAGAAAAAAGCATATAAGAAGTTAGAGTCTATGTGTGATGAAGAAGAGTATGATTTAATTCATCATTTAACTTTTGCTTCTTCTAGGTTGCCGTTTGCCGTGACTGGGCATGACGTCCCAAGTATTGTAGGACCTGTGGGAGGATGCGAGGAGTTTCCCGCAGAATTATTTCCCAAACATGGAAATGGGGTGAGATGGAAAGAGGGGTTTAGAAATTGGATGACTATTCTGCACACAAGGGGTGGGTGGGGTATGCGAAAATACAGGAGCGTTGATCAGGTTTTGGCGTCGACAGAGGAGATGCGTTCTGTTTTTTCAAAATGGGGAGTCAAAAGCATTTTAATGCCTCAAATTGGAATGCCTAATAATAATGAGGTTCTTCCCATAAGGAATATCAGGGGAACACAGCAACAGTGTAAACTCCTTTTTGTCGGAGGTCTCATGTGTTGGAAAGGAGTTGAATTGGCTGTGCAAGCAATCAAATCATTACCCTCTTATGTGACGCTTTCCTTTGTTGGTTCAGGGGGGGATGAAAAATTATTAAAGAAAATGGTTTTGAGCCTGAAGCTTGAAGATCGAGTTTTATTTTTAGGGCGCAAGTCTAGGGCTGAAGTCTTGATGATTTATAGGGAATACGATATCTTTTTTTACCCTAGTTTACATGATTCAGGTGCATTTACAGTATTAGAGGCAATGCAAAGTGAGTTGCCTGTTATTTGTTTGAATCGCGGCGGTCCTGCACTATCTGTTATCTCGGATTGCGGTATAGTTGTAACTTGTGGAAATCGTGAGGAGACGATTGAAAAATTGGTGGAGGCTGTGCAATTCTATTTAGTTCATCCAGAGATGCTAAATCAGCACGGTCTAGCTGGTCGGAAACGTGTAAATGAGGTTTATAGTTGGGGGCGAAAGGCCGAGGAAATGCTTGAGATCTATATGCAACTACTTGCTAGTAGTTCAGGTGGGTATATGGGTTCTTAAATTTGGTGAATTAAATCTGTGTAAGCTTAAATAGTATTTGAGGTATTTCTTTTATGAATGCAAAAATTGATTTCACCATTGTAACCCCGAGTTACAATTACCACCAGTATATCCGTGAAATGCTCGAAAGTGTGGTTGCCCAGGAGGGGGTGACGTTTGAGCATCTGATTTATGATGCTGGCTCTACAGACGGAACCTTGGATATTATCCGTGAATATGAGCATGTGTCTCTGGTGGTAGAGAAAGACAAGGGCATGAGCGATGCCATTAACAAGGGGTTTAAAGCCGCTAAGGGAAAGTGGGTAATGTGGCTGAACACGGATGACCGATTGAAGCTTGGGGCCTTAAAAGCAGTGAAACAGTTTGCCGAATCGCAAGCACAAGCGGATGTCATTTATGGAGCTTGGGATTTTATCGATGGGGATGGAATCTTTCAGCGCACCATGGGAGTTTTTCCCTTTCAAAAACTCATGATTGCCCACTACGGCTGTTACATTGGTTCAACTGCTACGTTTTTTAGGCGTAAAACGGTGATGGATGAAAAATTATGGCTGAACGACCGATTTGAATGTGTGATGGATGGTGAGTATTATAACCGTCTGGCATCGTTAGGTAAAAAATTTGTCTATATCCCAAAGGTGTTGGCGGATTTCAGGATGCATGGCGAAAATATTAGCCAAAAACATTTAGGTGAAGATGGGGTTGATAGTTTATTGGATCTACAACTCCAGTATGCTGAATCGGGTGCCATCCGTAGAGCCTACGGAATTAATCTTTTCAAGTGTGAGAATTTGAATAGGGTAGTGGATTCTGTGCTGGCCTATTGGTTCAGATGTTTAAAGTGGCCATTGAAGAAGATGAATCAACCGACCGTGGTGGATGAGTCTAGACCCTAAGCGCGGTGGTGGATATATGATCATCGAATAACGATCTATTCTTATGGAAGACGACAAACTATGTAAGGCGTTAGAAGGCAGGGGAGAGGTATTCTATACTTTTTCTGTGTTTTGCATTAAGCGCGGCGATTATTTGTTGTTAGCTTTGCCGGAAGATCGAAAGTCAGCGCAGAAAACGTTGGCGTTATACCATCCTCAGTCATTCAAAGCCAGGATGTTGATTTGGGTTGTCGCGAGCTTGGTCGCCTTGAATTTACACCGAATATTACCCCAAAGGAAGTTGCGTATACGTGAGAGTGGCCCTTTGGCGAAACTGAGAAATTCTGAAGGTCATATTGGTTTTTTGCTAGGAAATGCAGAAGCTGATGCTCGTCGTGCGATTGTAGTGCATCCGGCAGATGGGAAGACGGGAGGGTATGTGGTCGATAAAATAGGCCTTGGCGCGGCGGCTAAAAAATCGGTAATCGATGAGCGGGTGGTGATTGAATCCCTGCCCAAGAATAATGCAGGGCTACCACAGATCTGTGACCAAGGTGAGGCTGACGGGTGGGCATTTTACACAACACCCTACTTGCATGGTCATTCTCCTAGAGGATCGGATCAAGAGGCTGTGTTGGAGCTGTTGAAAATATGGGCACAGAATGCAGTTTTAAAGCCTCTGCATTTGACCCGGCAGTGGACGATGATGAGAGAGGCTGCCTCTGGAAAAGAGGCGAGGATGTTGATGTTGAGCCAACTGGAGGCTTTGAGTGATTTGAAGATCAAAGTGGGTTTGTTTCATGGTGATTTTGCACCTTGGAATCTCAAAATTTCTTCTGATAAGTCGTTTTTAGATGTGATGGATTGGGAAAGTGGCAGTCCTGAGGGTCCCGCTGGTTGGGATGGATTGCATTACATCATTCAAGTGGCTACTTTAGTGGATCGCCTATCGGCAGCAGGGGCGTTGAAGCGTTGTCGGGATTGGGCCGGGTCTCAGGAGGGTCGGGATTTTTTAGAAGTCACGGGTTGGGGGCAGCATGGCGAGGTATGGATAGGGAGTTATTTGATGTATTCAAGCTGGGTTGCTGGGTATGAGAGAGAAGAGTTATTGGAGGAGTGGAATGTGCCCATTTGATGTATCACCGTGTTATCCATGAAATCAGATATTTTATTAGTCGGTCAAACTCCGCCACCATTTCACGGGCAGTCGGTCGTGACGGGGATGTTGTTTGATCATGATTGGGGAGGGCTTCGCGTTGAACGACTTCGAATGGCTTATAGTGATTCGATCGATGATGTGGGAAAGGCTGGAGTCGGAAAAGTGTTACATTTGTTGTCGTTGATCTGGCAGACTTGGATTCTTGTTTTAAAGAAACATCCTGAAGTTCTTTATTATTTACCTGCAAGTGCGAATAAAACGCCAGTGATCCGCGATATTATTTATCTGGCAGCTGTAAGGTGGCTCTTTTCCAAGACTGTATTTCATTATCATGCTGGTGGTTTGCCAGAGTATTTAAAATCATCTGGAGTTTTGGGAAAGGTTGCGAAAAGGATTTATGCAAATGCTGATCTTTCGATTGATGTAATAGAAACATCTCCTGCTACAGGATCATTATTGTTATCAAAGAAAAGTATAGTTGTCCGAAATGGCTTGGATGTTGAATTATGTTCTAGTAATAGGGATAAGATCGATATTATTCAGATTTTGTATGTGGGTGTGTTGAATGAAGGAAAGGGTATCATACAAATTGTGGAGACCGCACGAATTCTTAGAGGTCAAAATTTAAGCTGTATGTTTAAGATTGTAGGAGGATGGGTGTCATCTGAGTTTAAAGAGAAGGTCGAGATATTGATCCAAGAGTATAATCTTGAAGAGTTCTTTCATTTTACGGGATCATTAAATGGAGGTGAAAAATGGCAGACATTTGCTGATGCTGATTGTTTCTTTTTTCCTTCTCATTATGAAGCTGAGACATTCGGTATGGTGTTGGTTGAGGCAATGGCTTTCAGTTTGCCTTTAGTTACTACACGTTGGAGAGGAATTCCCCTTGTTGTTGAGGGGGAGGATTGTGCAACTCTCTGCGATATCAAAAGTCCGGATCAATACGCAAAAGCATTGAAAGAGTTGATTCAAAATCCGGAAAAAAGAAAGCTGATGGGCGAGGCTTCTCGTAAACATTACGAGGGGAATTACACGCGGGAGAAGTTTGTGTGGGCGATGGAGGGGGCCCTGCGGGGCGTTTTGAAGTCTTGAAGTCGGAAAGTTGAAAGTCGGAAAGTCGGAAAGTCGGAAAGTTGAAAGTTGAAAGTTGAAAGTTGAAAGTTGAAAGTTGAAAAAATGCGCGGCTGGGCGGTGGGGGCTGAATGACGAGTAACGAGTGTTGAGAAGCCCTTGCGAGCTGTTGAATAGAAGCTGCGCACCGTTGGAAGCGAAGAAAGCGCCCCCGGCTCCCCAGAGTCGCACTCCCACCTATTTCCCAATAACTATTCCCTATTAACTCCATTATTTTTGATTGAAAATTAACTTGAATTGATTAAAATTGACGAGTTATGAAGGTGAAAGCAATTATTCATGAAGCTGAAGAGGGTGGGTATTGGGCGGAAGTTCCAGCATTCCCCGGCTGTGTAACGCAGGCTGAAACGATGAGCGAGCTTGAGAGCAATCTCAACGAAGCGGTGCAGGCATGGTTACTTACGGGTAAGGCTGATATAAAAACGGTTTCGAATGATCAAACATTACTTGTAGGGGTTTGAAGGCCGTTTCGGGGAAAAGAATGGCAAAGCTTGCTATTAAGGCTGGGTGGAAGCTAGGACGAGTGCAAGGAAGCCATCATGTGTTTATTATAGATGGCACGTTCGACAAAACTGCATTTCGAGGCCTTTTTAAAAACCTTGACCGCTTGAAATCAATGACTTACGTCTCTCGTTTTCGCCTGTTTTAGACTTTTGTCGGTGGTGCCAAAGATGGTAGGATGGAGCGTGTCGTCATCCCTATCCATGGGAATAAGAGTTTGAAAATAGGATTACAAAGAGCACTTATGAAGCTCATTCCAATTGAAGAGGATGATTTATAGAAGCGAAAAACCTGAGAAATTAATGCTGGGAATTTTGAATGATGCTGGGCTTCGTTGAATTCAGCCTTCGGCTGGTTGAATCGTCCTAGTGGACGGGTGAGCGCTGATTCATCAGGGGCAAAGCCCAATGGCACTAAATTAAGAGAGGTAGTCGGTGGATTGAGCGCCTGTAGAGTAGGGCGAGTTTGCAACTTGCCGATTGGATAATGCCCGAAGAATCATATCAGATCATTGGCTTCGCACGACGCGCGACAGGAAGCCGACAACTTACAAAGTTGTCCTACTTTCTTTAGCTGCACCTATTTAGTGCCATCAGGGCAAAGCCCCGCTAAACAGCTCCCTCAGAGCATTCAACTTGCCGTAGGCAAAATTCAACGCATCTCAGATGCCTTCAACCGAGCGCAGCTCATTCAACTCGGCTGAAGGCCGAAAAAAAACAGAAGTGAGCGAAACGCTCGCGATACGTTATGTCCCGTTATTTTATTTATCTCGCTCTGATTTGTGCAGGGGTGCTTGGTATTACTCTGAGTATGCCCTTGCAGGCGCCTGCAGTGGTTTTTCTAGGGCTGGCTGGGGTGTTTGTGAGAGTCAAAGGTCTAAAGGTCGAAAGTCGAAAGTCGGAAGGTCAGTCGGTATCGCCTAGTGGCGATGAGAAAAATCATACTAACTACTCGCTACTGGCTACTCGCTACTTGGCCATCCTGGCCACTGGCTACTTTATTACTCGTGCTTGTTTTTCTCCCGTGTGGGACCTAGGGATGGAAGATTTGATGCTGATCTTGCCTGCTGGGACTTTGTATTTTGTGGCGGGTTATGGGGTGAGCGGAAAGTCGGGGGTGAAGTTGCGTCAGGGGATGGCTTGGGTGGTAATCGCTCTTCTCATCTGCCATCTGGCATCTGGCATTTTCCAATTACAGGGATCTGAAGGTTTTTCTCTGGCTCGATATTTTTCTTCAACGGCGCGATCAAATCAGAGTTCTGTCTCAGGAATGTATGGTTACTACGGGAGTTTTGCCAACTTTGCGGTGATTGCTGGCTTGTTATGTTTGAGTTTGGGGGTCTGGGGGCGGATGTGGGTTATCATGCGGGGCCTTGTTTTTCTACTCGGGTTGATCGCTTTGGGGTTGGCGGTGGTTTCGCAATCGAGGTCGGCAGTGTTGAGTTTACTAGTTGCGCTGGTAGTGTTTGCCTTTTTATTGGGTGTTTCTTTTACAAGGCTCAGAGAGAAGGTGAAACGCCGGGGATTGGTGATTTTACTGGTGCTGGGAATCATTGGCTTGTTGACGGGGGCTGTTGGAGGAATCTGGGCATTTAAAGAGCGGGCGGAAGAGACCCAGCATCTGGGGCAGGAGGGGGATGGAATGGTTTTGATGGTCTTGGATTCTGGAGTGCGAATGCAATTTTGGGCAATGGCTGCCGAGCAGTGGGCTGACAACCCCGTGGTTGGCGCAGGGAGCCGGAGTTATTCGTATGAGAGTTTTAGGTATTGGAGTCCTAATTTGCCGACAAGTCAGGCAAATCCTGAGTTTGTACATAACGAATACCTTCAGCTTTTAGCTGATTATGGCCTAGTTGGGTTGTTGTTGGTTTTGGGTTTGTTTGCTGGGCATTTTTATCTGGGCGGAAAGAGGGTCGTTTTGTTGTCCTGTCAAGTGGGTGAGGATGGTCTGAGTAAGGGATCCAATGCCATGGCTCTAGCGATTGCTGGGATGTGTGGCATGACCGCGATGTCTGTGCATATTATTTCTGACTTCAGAACGCATTTATTAGCGAATTTACTTTTGTTAGTGTGTTGTGCAGTTTGGGTGTTGCCGGTGGCAAAATCGGGAAGTCGGGAAGTCGGGAAGTCTTGGAGTCGGCTGATCGGGAAGTGGGTGACGGTCGTTATGTTGGTTCTTTTAGGGCTGAGTGCTTTAGGATTGGGGGGCTATCAGTTATGGGGGGGGGTGCCGCTACTGGAAAACAAGATAGCAAAAGAGGATGGTGGCTGGGACGCAACAAAGGTGGATCGAGCTATTTGGATTCCCGCATATGAGAATTCCGTGGATAGGACGCCGCATTACCTGAGATGGGCGAGGTTGGGTGCCTTGTATCAGGATCGTGCCAATACTTTGTCAGGAGATCAGAGAGTTCTAAAAATGAAGCAAGCGGAAGAGGCTTATCAAATCTCGATTGAGCGCAATTCGTTTAATCCGATTCCTAAAATAAGTTTAGCCGGCATCTATTTTGAGACGGGAGAGTTTGACCAAGCACATGAGCAATACGCCTCGGCTTCCGAGATGGCAAAATCTCGGGAACGTTGGTTTAGAATGCACTCCGAATGGGCAAAGTTGCATCAGTATCAGGCAATGACATTCTGGAAAAATGGGAAACCAAATTTGGCTGAAGAACATTTTATTCGTGCGAAGAAATTGTTTAAGGAGAGCTATGAATATGCGTATTTTCGAGGTAATGAACAATGGGGTGTGGAGTATACCGGATTATTGATTAGCTATGCTCGGTTTTATGATGCTCAAGCTAATTACATAAAGGCCGAATCACTGTTTGAAGAAGCTCGTAAGCAGGTGAACTGGTATCATTGGCAGAAATATACCGCACTTAATTTCTACTATTCACAGCATTTATATGATCAAGGGTATTCCATTTGGATGAAGCGAAACCCGAAAGACGCATATAGCCTGATGAAGAAGGCCAAACAAAACTTGTTAAATTATCGTGGGATCATGAAGGGGGAGGTCGGGCTGCGATGGCAAATACAGATGGATAAGATTCAAGAGGTTATGGGGTTTTTAGAGCAAGCGGGAGAGGGTAAGTAGGTGGCTACTGCAAGTAACGATGGTAAATGGTAAATTAAAGGTATTGGTCACCGTATTTGCCTGCAACCCAAGTCAAGGTTCGGAGCCGGGCATTGGTTGGGGGTGGGTGGTGAGCCTTTCGAAGGTTTGCCAACTGACGGTGTTGACGACGTCGTGTAATCGACCAGAAATCGAGCGCGCTCAAAAGGAGGGCGCGTGTGTGGAGGCCGAATTCATTTACCTTGATGTGGCGTCTTGGCCAGAGCGTTTGAATCAAAGAGGACGGGGGAAACTGGGCGTCCTCGTCAGGCTTGTGCTGTGGCAGTATCAGGTGAAGAAACAGCTGACTGAAATCGTAAAATCTAGGGATTTTGATATTTTCCACCATGTAACCTTAGGCGCATTCAGGATGCCCTTTTCCGTTTCTGCTCATGGGGTGCTTTCCGTGGTCGGCCCCGTGGGTGGTTGCGAAGAATTTCCAGAGCAGTTGCTACCTGAATTTGCTCCTCGAATCAGGAGAAAAGAGATTTTTAGGAATTGGATGAATCGTTTTCACACGCGGTATGGTGTGGGCATGAGCCGATACCAAAACGTGGATTTAACCTTGTCGTGCACGAAGGAGATGAGTCAGGCTTTTGCAAAGTGGGGTGTGAAGAGTCCGGTGTTTCCGAATATCGGTATGCCGGGGACTCCGTCGGATCTTCCAGTGAGAGGTGAGAGCTTAGGCTCCATTCAGGCAGGCTCAGGGTTACGGCTTCTATTTGTAGGTAATCTACTCTATTGGAAAGGGCTTGAACTCGCATTGCTAGCGATGCAAAAACTGCCAGAGAATGTAAGTTTCAGTATCATTGGAGGAGGCGCGGATAAGGATGTTTTGGAGGCTGATATCTGTCGATTGGGTTTGCAGGATCGGGTTGAATTAGTGGGCTCGGTGCCTCGGCATGAGTTACTGAAAATGTATGCTGACTACGACCTCTTTTTCTTCCCTAGCTTACACGACTCCGGAGCTATGTGCGTGATTGAGGCGATGCAGGCAGGTTTGCCTGTGGTGTGTCTCGATGCCGGCGGGCCAGGCATCTCTGTGACCGAAGAGTGTGGGTGTGTCGTTCCTTTGGGGCCGAAAATGGATGTGGTGCTAGCGCTGAGCCAGGCGGTGATGTATTATCTGGACAATCCAAGTGCGCTGAGTCGGCATGGTGCCGAAGCTTGCTTGCGAGTGCGTGATGCCTATCATTGGGATACGAGTGCGCAGCGGATGGTGGCTTATTATCAGGAGGCTCTCGATAACCATCATGACGGTTCGTTTGGTTCTTAATTTTTTAGATCATGGAAAAGAAGAAAAAAGTATACGTCGGTATGAGTGCCGATTTGATTCATCCTGGGCATTTGAATATCATCGAAGAGGCTGCCAAGTATGGTCGAGTGGTGATTGGTTTGCTGACGGATGAAGCGATTGCCAGTTATAAGCGATTGCCTTGTCTGACCTTTGACGATCGAAAAAAAATTGTGGAGAATCTAAAATCCGTAGATCGGGTGGTGGCTCAGGAGACATTGGATTATGTTGCCAACCTTCGCGAGATCAAGCCGGACTATGTGGTGCACGGTGATGATTGGAGAACCGGACCTCAGCGTGAGACTCGAGCGCGGGTGATTAAGACCTTAGCCGAATGGGGTGGAGAACTCATCGAGCCTGAATACACAAAGGGGTTTTCTTCAACCGCGTTGAATAAGGCGGCACGTGAGATCGGAACAACACCTGCGGTGCGTATGCAGAAGCTCCGGAGGTTACTTCAGGTGAAGGGGCTCGTCCGCGTGATGGAGTCCCACAATGGTTTGTCAGGTTTGATAGTGGAGAATGCTTTTGTCGAGAAGGCGGGCGTCCGTTGTGAGTTTGATGCGATGTGGTTGAGTAGCCTTACGGATTCGACGGCGAAAGGTCGACCCGATACGGAGTATGTGGATAGGACATCTCGGGCGGCCACGATTAATGAAATTTTAGATATCACCACAAAGCCCATTATTTACGATGGTGATACTGGTGGTGTGGCGGAGCATTTTTCGATGTTGGTGCGGACGCTTGAACGCATGGGTGTTTCGGCCGTCATCATTGAGGATAAACAGGGTTTGAAACAGAATTCACTCTATGGGACTGAGAAAAAGCAGGTGTTACTACCCGCCAAGGACATGGCGCATAAAATTCATGCGGGGAAACAGGCTCAGGTGACGGGTGATTTTATGGTGATTGCCCGTATCGAAAGCTTGATTGCTGATCACGGAATGGAGGATGCCCTCGAGCGCGCGGTGCAATATGTGGAAGCTGGGGCGGATGCCATTATGATTCACAGCCGGAGGGAATCCCCCGAGGAGGTGGTGAGGTTTGCCGAGCTCTTTCAAAAGTTGCCTCAGCAGGTCCCACTGGTCGCTGTGCCAAGTTCTTACAATGCGATCACAGAAAGGGAGTTGGAGGCGGCTGGTTTTAGTGTGGTGATTTATGCCAATCAGCTATTGCGCAGTGCTTATCCCGCTATGGTTAGGACGGCAGAGAGTATTCTGGAGCATGGCCGATCCAAGGAAGCCGACTCATTTTGTATGAGTATTAAGGAAATATTGGAAGTGTCTCAATAGTATGTTAGACCCAAAGTGTATTTATCAAGCGGTTCGCTCACTAGGAGTTGAATTTTTTACAGGAGTCCCTGACTCGCTGCTCAAAGAATTTTGCGCGTGTGTAACCGATCTTTCATCCGCAGAGAATCATGTGATTGCTGCGAATGAGGGCGGGAGCGTGGCTATGGCCACGGGGCATTACTTGGCCTCTGGAAAATGTGCATTTGTTTATATGCAAAATTCTGGGCTGGGGAATGCTGTGAACCCACTGCTTTCACTCGCCGATCCTGCTGTTTATGCCATCCCGATGTTATTGATGATTGGCTGGCGAGGTGAGCCAGGTGTCGATGATGAACCGCAGCATAGAAAACAAGGTGAGGTAACCTTACCGATGCTCAAAGCCATGGGGATTCCGGTCGTGGTTCTTCGTGATGATGACGAGAAGGCTGTTGAAGATTTGGCATTGGCTCATGCGATGGCCATGGAGCGATCTTGCCCAGTGGCGGTGCTGGTTCAAAAAGGGTTATTTAAAAAGTATGATTTAACGAAGAAAGAGGGTGAGGGGCTGAAAGGGATGACCCGCGAGCGGGCTCTGAGTATGATTTTGGATAGCCTTAGCGATGATTGCGTTGTGGTATCGACAACCGGTAAGACTTCGCGTGAAGTCTTTGAGTTGCGTGACATGAGTGCGCCGGAGAAGCATCGGCAGGATTTTCTAACCGTAGGCTCGATGGGGCATTGTTCTCAGATAGCCTTAGGCGTATTTCTGGCTCAGCCCGAGCGGGAGGTCGTTTGTTTGGATGGTGATGGGGCCATGCTCATGCAGATGGGTGGGCTTGCTATCATTGGTCAGTCCCAAGCTAAGAACCTATTGCATATTATACTGAACAATGGAGCGCATGATTCAGTCGGGGGGCAGCCTACCGTGGCTCTGAAGTTGGATATTCCCTCGTTAGGCAAATCTCTGGGTTATTCACAGGCATTGACCTGTGATGATGAGGCCAGTTTACGTCATGCTTTGATAAAAATCCAAGAAAGCTCTGAAATCAAGGGTGCTCGGATGTTGGAAGTGAAAGTAGCCATGGGCTCACGCTCAGATCTCAGCCGCCCTACCTTGAGCCCCATCGAAAACAAACAAGCATTGATGGCGTTTTTGGAGTAGAGAGGGGGAGGTAGTAGAGAGTAGAGAGTAGAGAGTAGAGAGTAGAGAGTAGAGAGTAGCAATCGCCGACCCCCGACCCCCGACCCTATGCTATATTACGGTGAAAATTCTTTGTCGAAGATGACGAGTCTCTTAGAGGCGGGTAAACATCAATCGGTTCTGTTGGTGACGGGGGGCGCTAGCTACGAGCTTTGCGGAGCGGGGGAGTTATTGCTCCCGGTTCTTGAGGGGCGGCAGGTGAAGCGGGTGCATGATTTTGAAACTCATCCTAAGAAAGAGGATCTATTGCGTATTCTCAATGAGATTAAGGAGGTTGATTTTAGCGTGATCATTGCCGTTGGCGGTGGCAGTGTCATGGATATTGCGAAGCTGATTAAATGTTTCAAAGACGATGCGGCGCGCATGGATGGTGTTCTTCATGAAGGGGAGGATGTTTCACCCTCTGGGGTTGATTTATATGCTATTCCCACGACCGCCGGATCGGGTTCTGAGGCGACTCATTTTGCCGTTATCTACGCTGATGGGGTAAAACACTCGGTGGCTCATCATGCGTTACTTCCCGATGCCGTGTGGATTGTGTCATCGTTGTTGGCTACGGTGCCAACACATGTGGCGGCGGCGGCGGCGATGGATGTTTTATGTCAGGGTGTGGAGTCTTACTGGTCTATTCATTCGACTCTTGAGTCGCAGCAATGGTCTAAACAGGCGATTCTCCTCGCTTGGCAGCACATGTCTCGTGCTGTTCTTGAAAGAGATGATAACGCATTAGAGTTGATGGGAAAGGCGGCGCATTTGGCGGGGAAAGCCATTAATATTACAAAAACCACAGCACCTCATGCTATTTCCTATGCCTTTACCTCGCATTTTGGGGTTTTACACGGGCACGGTGTCGTTTTGACTTTGCCGGCTATTTTAGAGTTCAATGATGGGGTGAGTGCCGTTGACCTTCAGGATCCTAGAGGGGTGGCTTATGTGCGATCGACTCTTTTGGAAGTCGCTTCAATGTTAGGGTGCGCTATAGTTCGAGAAGCTGCGGAAGTGATTGTGAAGAGAACCGGGGAGATTGGCTTGTCGGTGAATTTACATGATTTAGGCATCATGGATGCGAGTGATCGGGAAATAATCATTCAAAATGGGTTTAATCCTCAGCGGGTGGGTAATAATCCTCGGAAGATCACAGCTGATGATCTACGGGAAATTTTGGATTCGATGCTTGGCGGCAGGGGATCTTTAGGCTTGGATTTGCTACCCAGCTGATCACGGCGACCTCAGTCATGATAAGATGACGTAAGTAATCAATACGATGGCAGATTCTAAAGCATATACATATCAGGATTTCTGGGAAATGCGCGGTCGGCAATCGATCTGGGTAACTCGGAATATTAGTTATCGGATGGGGGCTGTGGTCGCTTTATTGGCAGCTCGGTTGGGTATCACACCTAATGTGATCTCGATTTTGTCAGGAATGATCACAGTGGCGTCCGCTTTGCTCGCCTTTTATATGGGCCAGGATAACGGGTGGGCTGGAGTTATCCTGATTGTGGGGCTTCAGATCGGCTATGCTTTTGATTGCGCCGATGGGCCATTGGCGAGGGCAACGGGCGGTGGCAGCAGCTTCGGGATGCTGCTCGATAAGATGGTGGATCTCAGCTCTGGGATGATTTTCCCCTGTATTTTGGCCTTTGGCGCAGGGCATTATTATTTTCCATTCTATAGTCATCGTCCAGATTACACGCTCTGGGTCATTCTTCTGGTGCTTATTATCCGTGTCTTTTTGAATGTCCTGCTATGGTTGAAGGAATTAGTGGTCTATGATGCGGATCGCCTCATGGAGGATCCTCGGGGGCACACTTTGTGGTGGAGAATCAAAAAAGCAGTCAGTCTTTACATCGATGAACCGGTGTATCGCTTTGGAATTGCGCTGGCGTGGACGATAGGTTGGTTCTGGGAGTTTGCCATTGTTTACAGCATCGGTATATTTGCGATCAATCTGGTGTATCTGGCGGCATCGAAGAAGGAAATGGATGCCATGGATCGGAAGAAAAGCCTAGAAGCCTAGAGGCTCCCTTATCAGAAAAAACGAATTATTATTTCATGGAAAAGAAGACGACAGAAACCTCCTATTGGTTGCCCGTGACTTTGCTGTCCGCGGTGGGTTTAATTTTCTGGCTACTATTGCCGATTTACCCAAATACCTCGACATCGAATGAAAGGTTAATCCTCTACATCGCCGATGCTTGGAGGCAGGACTTTGTACATGGATGGGCGGTGCCATTTTTGTTTGTCTTTTTTGTAATCAAGGCGTGGCCTCAAATGAAGAGTGAACCCGTCAAAGGGTCGGTATGGGGGTTGTTGGGTGTGCTGTTTGCGGTTTTGCTTTATATCGCCTCTGTAAGGACTTTGCAGCCTCGTCTGCCTTTGATAGGGCTTCCCTTTTTAATTATGGGAGGTGTGATGTATGTCTATGGCTGGAAAGTGGCTCGGCACATGCTTTTTCCAGCCTTCTTTTGGTACTTTGCGATGTCGGTTCCCGGATTACAGCAGGCGACCAATGCGTTGCAAATCCTCGTTACCAAATCCAGTTATGCCGTGGGCACGGCTATGGGCATGGACTTGGTGCTTTCGGGAAATAATATTGGCTCGGCGACGAATAGCTGGGACGATCTCAATATTGCGGAAGGTTGTAGCGGGATCCGATCGCTGATGGCCTTGGTGATGATCTCGGCGATCTATGCTTACTTTACGCAGAAAACAGTGTTTAAAATGGCGTTTCTCTTTGCCTGTGCATTGCCGTTGGCGTTACTCGCTAATTTTCTCCGGATTTTCACCATCATCGTGTTGGCCGATCTCGGTTACAGCAAATTTGCAGCAGGAGCCTACCATACTTGGGCAGGTCTGTTGTTTTTCTTCCCCATCACCCTGGCTGGATTGTTTCTTCTCGATCGCTTGTTGAACTGGAAGGATCATCAAAAGGTCGTCCGTAAGCGGGTGCAGTAGTGGTTCCTCGTCAAATTTTTAATTTCTCCATCACTTGATTCCTATGAATCCTATTCAAAAACGTATCTATATTCTCACGGCATTTTTGGCTGTCGGTTTTTCTGTGATCTGGCTATTGCCGAAGTCAGGGGATATGAAGCTCTCAAGGCTATCGCGTCAGTTGCCGATCCAGTTTGATAGCATGCGGGGGAAGTCCACCTCAGTAACAGGAGCCGAGCTCGACATCCTGGCCAAGGACACAGAATTCGAGCGGGTTCAGTATGTGAATATCGATCACTCTTCGAGACCGGCGGTTGAGGTCTCAGTGGTCTTTTCCGGGAAGGACGTGAACAATAGCATTCACAGGCCTGAGCGCTGTCTCCGTTCGCAGGGGTGGAATTTTGTGAAGGAGAAAAAGGTGCTGGTGCCGGGAGCGATGCCGGATGGCTCGGATATGCCGTTTCGTGAAATTGTGTGTGTTAAGCCTGTGAAGCTGGAAGACGGCAGGGAGATCAAGGTGATGCGTGTGCAGTATTATACCTTTTTTGGGCATACGGCGATCACGGAGG
>Ga0256845_1000551_pt1 | contig 34905 bp, 36 predicted proteins | sample RiftiametaG_FD_189101 | JGI IMG/M metagenome (GOLD analysis project Ga0256845, IMG submission 189101) | Tube worm associated microbial communities from hydrothermal vent at the East Pacific Rise, Pacific Ocean - Riftia | ecosystem: Host-associated > Annelida > Integument > Unclassified ...
ATCAAGAAACATGGCAGAAAGGCCAGGACATTGTTCAAATATGGACTGGATTACATCGCTAATTGCCTTTTGAATGCCCTTAAAACAAGGGATATGGACATAACTCATTTTTTGTCATGTACTTAGGTAAATTAATCATAATAGCTCCGACTCATAAATAAACACCAACTATGTTCAAAATTCTTATCCCAACTATAGTATTTTGTATTTTCACTATTGATTCAGTTAATGGTCAAGAAATGAGCCCAGAAAAATTACAGGAATTAACCTCCCAAGTTTCTGATACATTGATTGTTCAAGGGAATTCATTTCGATTCATATATAAGGAAACACTTATGATATGTGTTTATGATGAAAATGCAAACAGAATGCGCATCATATCCCCTATTGTAGAACGGGAAAAAATTGAGGAAAAAGAACTTCTAAATGCCATGGTCGCAAATTTTCATTCTGCCTTGGATGTAAAATATGCATTGAGCGATGAGATTATATGGTCCGTTTTTATTCACCCTTTAAAAGAGCTTTCTGAACACCAGGTCTTGGATGCCATAGAACAAGTATATACTGCCAGTGTAACTTTTGGAACTACTTACTCTAGCACCAATCTTGTTTTTCCCGGCAATACAAAAAAGAAAGAGGGTAAAACGCTAAAAAAACTCATTGATAAGATTTAAAAACTATACTCGGGCACTTTACCTTTTACACCTTTAAAAAAGGTTTTGTAGGTTTTGAAATCTTCTTCCTTATTTGCAGTAATAAACTGTGGTTCAGAAACTTTCACTTGTTTATTTTCATAATCAAAAGCAACCATAACAATAGGAACCTTTGCTTCTTTAGCAATATAATAAAAGCCTGTCTTCCATTCAGTTACTTTTTTTCGAGTACCTTCTGGAGAAAGTGCCAACCTAAACTTTTTACGTTCTTCAAAAACTGCTGCAATAGCATCAACGGTATTGTTGTTTTTTGAACGGTCTATGGGTGCTCCCCCCACCCATTTAACATACCACCCAAAAGGAGGTTTAAACAAACTTTTCTTGGCTATAAAATTAATTTCTTCATCCATGACTCTTTTTACCAACAAACCCAAGAAAAAATCTACCCAACTGGTATGTGGCACAACAATCACCACACATTTGTCAACCTTTGGAAAGCTTCCAATAAGCTTCCATCCCAATAATTTAAAATAAACAAACTTGGCCAATCTATTCATTAGAAGAAATCAAATTATTAATACTATACTTTATATTTTCTGATAGATGGTTCTTAATTTTTCTGGGGTAATGATCTTTCTCCATTCTTTACCAACCGCATTTTCCCATAAGGGTTCCAAACTTAAAGCTACCGAAATCATAGTATCAAAATCGCTCTCACTTAAGTTTTTACATATTCCATGAGGAAGTTCAATATTGTGTTTTTCTTTCATTTTATTGAAAAGTGTCACACCATCAGGATAAAACTCTTCCAAATGCTGAAAAACCAAACAATTTCCTATACCGTGCTTTACACCCAAAAGATAGGATAACCCATAACTCATGGCATGTGCAACCCCAACTTGAGAATATGCAATGCTCATACCTCCATGCCAAGAAGCCATCATTAGTTTCTCTCTAGATTCATGCTCAGAAAGATCTTCTAAATATACTTCTTTACAAAGCTCCAAGGCCTTTTCCCCATAACTCTGGCTAAATGCATTTAGATAGGTACCATTAAGTGATTCTATACAATGAATAAAACAATCCATTCCGGTATAAAACCATTGCTCTTTTTTTACACCTTTAGCTAATAACGGATCTAAAAAAACTTGGTCAAATGGAGTGTAATCTGAGTTGATTCCCAATTTCTTTTCTGGTCCCAAAAGCACTGTGGTCCTAGACACTTCTGCTCCAGTACCGCTTATGGTAGGAATCCCGACATGATATATGGGTACTTTATTCACCAAATCCCATCCTTGATATTCATCTGCATTTCCATCGTTGGTCAATAATATTGATACTGCCTTTGACAAATCCAATACTGTTCCGCCGCCAATACCCACAATTCCTGATGGAAACTCTAGAAAATCATTCTTTATTTTAGCTACCAATGCATCAACCTGCTGCGTTTTTGGTTCTTCTGCAGCGGAAATAAAAATAATTTTATCATTAAAAATTAATGGCACTCGTTGTGCCAGTTCTTTACCTTCAAAAACATCATCAATAAGATAAATAAATGGTGCATCGGAATGTTTTCTTTTAGCCATTAAGACATCTCCTAACTGGCCAAAACAACCATTACCAAACATTACGCGGGGCACCATAGGAAAATTCCTATATGTATTCATAAGCCTTGGGACTATATTTTTAATTTTCTCTTTCTTCTCTGTACGCATTCACTCTAATTAATATACTCTAAAATATCTGATAACTTATTTAAAGTAAGATGGTTATTGTCTTTTTCTTCAATGGATACTTCTTCATGTTGCCATGTGGTATGAAAGGGAACATGAACAGCCTGCGCTCCAATATTAATAATGGGCAAAACATCAGATTTCAATGAATTTCCAATCATTAAAAACTCATTGACCTCTATTTCCAAATGATCCAAAAGGTTTTTGTAATTGTCTTCTTTTTTATCGCTCAGCACTTCCACATGATGAAAAAATTGGGACAATCCAGATTTTTCCAACTTCCGCTCTTGATCTAACAAGTCTCCTTTAGTAAGAACAATCAACCTGTATTTTTTAACCAATACTTGTAAAACTTCTGTAACACTATCCAATAGTTCAACTGGATGTGCAATCATTTTTTTTCCAAGATTAAGTATTTCCAATATGGTTGCTTGTGAAACCTTATTGTTTGACAAATCCATTGCAGATTCTATCATAGAAAGCATAAAACCCTTAATTCCGTAACCATAGAGTTCCAAGTTTTTCATTTCCATTTTAAACAGTTCTTTGTCTATCTTATTTTTGGTCTCATAATTCTCCAAAAGAGCCGAAAACTGCTCCTCTGTATCTCTAAAATAAGTTTCATTTACCCATAGTGTGTCGTCAGCATCAAAACCAATTACTTTTATGTTGCTAAAATCTACTTCCATACTGCTTTTGCCTTTTCTAAATCTTCAGGAGTATCAATTTCTATTCCAGAAACATCTGTTTCTACCATTTTTATTTTTCTGCCGTATTCCAAGTATCGTAATGCTTCCTGCTTTTCAGTCCCTTCCAACGGTAACATGGGCAAACGTTGAAAATCCATCAAAGCTCTTTTTCTAAAGGCATAAATTCCTTTATGTTTATAATAGGTGGCACCAGCATTTTTATCTCTTGGAAACGGGATAGGTGCCCTAGAAAAATAAAGTGCAAAATCTCTATTATCAACAACTACTTTTACCACATTTGGATTATTTATTTCGTCCCAATCCGTTATTTTGGTCATCAAGGACGCTAAATCAATTTCCTTATCTGGGTCATCATTAAAAACCGCCAAAATACTTGCTAGACTCTCTTTATCTGTAAAAGGTTCGTCTCCTTGCACATTCACTATAATGTCTACCTCCATCTCCATAACCGCCTCTGCGATACGATCGCTACCACATTCGTGTTCTTTTTTACTCATGATGCCCTTTCCACCAGCTTTATCAATAGTATCATATATAATGTCGCTATCGGTCACCACATAAACTTCATCAAAAAGTTTTGTGCTCACTGCTGCTTCATAGGTTCTTAAAATAACTGGTTTACCAGCCAAATCCTGCATTAATTTGGCAGGAAATCTAGATGCCGCATAACGTGCAGGTATCATTGCAATAATTTTCATTGAAAAAACTGATTTTATAAATTACTTTTTTAATGCCTTAGTTTTCTATACATCCAAAAAATGATTACTAATATAATGATGACCATAATTGTGGCTAATATAGGAGCAAATATTGAAGCAGTGGAAACCATAACTGCCGTTCCTGTTTCCATTGTAGCTATCAAAGGATTGGCCAAACCACCCGTAGTCGCTGTTGACGCCAATCTTCCCGTAGCACCTGCACCCTTTATAGCCGTAGCCGTACCGCCACCAGCAATGATTGCCAATGACCAAGTAACAACCGGGTCTAAATTTGCAATTGTGGAAACCATTACCACTGTACCGGCAATTGCCGCTAGAGGAATGGCCACAGTATCCAATAGGTTATCTACCCAAGGAATAAAATAAGCGAATATTTCTACCAAAGTAGCAACACCAAGAACCAGCACCGCTGCAAGGCTTCCTATCCATTGCCAACTCTCGTTAAAATCCCAAATATTGAAATATGATGCCAAGCTCAATGCAAATAACGGCAGAAAAACCCTGAACCCCACAGATGCAGCGAGTCCTATCCCTAAAAATATGCTGATAATGGTTTCTGGTTCCATCCTAAAACTTTACTACTAAAATATGGTATTCCTATTCAACAAAAAAATCGTTCTTAAACCCTATAAGGTATAATTTGTTTTTGGCCCTGGTCACAGCAGTGTACAACCAACGTAAATATTCCTTATCCACACCATTGGGCAAATAAGGTTGCTCTACAAAAACCGTGTCCCATTGTCCTCCCTGTGATTTATGGCATGTAATTGCATATGAGAATTTTACTTGCAAAGCATTAAAATACTTGTTGTTCTTTACTGCCAAAAACTTTTTGTACTTAGAGGTTTCATGAGCATAATCTTTCATTACTTCTTGGTACAACCTATTCCCTTCTTCATAGGGCAATGATGGCGTTTCTGCCTTTATGGTATCTAATAGTAAAACTGTTTCCAGGGATTTTTGATTGGGGTAATCCACCATTTTTACTTTTACTTCTGCAAAGGTAAACCCATATATTTCTTTGATACCAAAAATTTCTAAAACTTCAATGATATCTCCATTGGCAATAAACCCAGCTTCTGAATTGGATTTTAACCAAAAATAATTGTTCTTCACCACCATCATATAATCCCCAACAGCCAATTCATTCTCTAAATAAAGTATTCTACTCCTAATATTCTCATTATATAGGTTTGCCCTTTTATTGGAACGGACAATAAATGCGGTCTCTTCCTTTCCATTTTCACTGTAGGATTGGTCAATTGCTTCTTGAATATCATATCCATCTACCAAGCGAACAATATCAGCATACCCGTCCACATCAAATTTGAAGTCTTCAAAGAAATGAGACTGCAGCTGTTCCCTAAGGTTGGTGGCATTGAGCAATATTCCAGAGTCTTCTGCTTGCCTCACCACTTCATCCAATTCCATCATAACAACCCCTTTATTGTAATTTAAAGAAAGTTTATTTTCATCCAATGCCGGACTAAGCTCTAAATGTACTGGTGGCAACTGTGCTGTATCACCTATTAAAATCAATTTACAATTGTGTCCAGCATACACATACATCATAAGATCATCCAACAAAGATCCATTCTCAAAAAGTTTGGAGTCAGCGGGAACATCTGGTATCATGGAAGCCTCATCTACAATAAAAATAGTGCTTCTATGTTTGTTGGGGGCCAGTATAAATTTTATGCCCCCGCCGCTCTCTTTTTTGGGGAAATATATTTTTTTATGAATGGTAAATGCCTGTGTATTAGAGTAAATGGACATTACTTTAGCTGCTCTTCCTGTGGGGGCCATCAATACGGCTTTCATTGTGGTTTTCCATAAACTGCTTACTATGGTCCCTATTATTGATGTTTTCCCAGTACCTGCATATCCTTTTAATAAGAACAAGGTTTCTTTTTCTTTTGACAGTATAAAACAAGCTAATTTCTCAAGACTAATAGACTGTTTAAGCGTAGGAACATGAGGATATCTATCCTTTAGTATCTTATAAAAATCATTGGCGGAAAGCTCTTTCATAAGCACCAAATATAATCATGATTTTAAGGGCAAAATACTTTTGTGATTAAAAAAAAAATGTAAATTTGTCACAACCTCTATATTTAATTAACAATTATAAAATGAAGACCATAATACAAATTGCACTTTGGGTAGTATGTATCCTATTAGGATACTTGATTTATAAATCTGTTAACGGCCCTATTGAATTTAAAAAGGTAAAACAAGAAAGGTTTGCAAAAGTAGTATCTTCTCTTAAGGATATTAGAAATTCCCAAGTAGCCTATAAAACAGTAAATGGAAAATTTGCCAAAGATTTCAATACATTGGTTTCATTTGTTGATAGTGGAAAATATACAATCACGCAACAAAGAGATTCCTCTTTTATGCGCTACAACAGGTCTTATCAAATTGATATGCAAGTAGATACTACCATTATAGATACTTTAGGGTTTGTAAGTATAAAAGATTCCTTGTTTAAAGCAGATGATCGTTACAAAACAATGATGAATGTTCCTGGAGCTGCCAAAGGAGAAAAATTTGAAATGAAAGCAGACATGATAGACAAGAGTGGCTATAAAGTATCTGTTTTTGAGGCAAAGGTAAAAAAAGACGTTATTTTGTTTGATCAACCTAAAGACCTAATGACCAGAGAAAATACACACGCAAGTGTTGAAGAAGTAAATGGTAGCGAAATTAAAGTTGGTTCATTGGTAGATGTAAGTACCAACGGGAACTGGCCACCTGTATATGACAGAAAAAAGAACTAATAAGAGTTTAGACAATTCGTCATCGGATTATAAAAAATTGTCCATTCAAGCTAGCTTGAATGGACTTTCTTTTTGTGTGATGGATACTATTGACAATAAGCTATTATTATCTGAGAGTCTTATTTTTGATGAAGAAATCAATCCTTTTGAGCTTCAAAAAGAGTTGAAAATATTTATTGAAAGGCATAATATTCACAAAGCCACTTTTTCTGAAGTGGTGGTCATTCACAAAAACAAACTTTTTAGCCTTGTCCCAAAATCGCTCTTTAATAAAGAAGAACTAATCAATTACCTAAAGTTCAATGTAAAGATATTGGAAAATGACCATATTGCTTATGATGAAATTGAACCCTATGAAATGGTCAATGTCTATGTCCCTTTTGTGAACATCAACAATTATATCTATGAACTTTATGGGGAGTTTGAGTTTAAACACAATGGCACCGTGCTCATACAAACTCTATTGAACAACCATAGCAATGGCAAAGAGGCTGTTTGCTATGTGCATGTTTCCAAACAGCAAATGGAAATTATAGTAATTGCCCAAAAGAAACTGTTGTTCTACAATAGCTTTACCTACCACACCAAAGAAGATTTTATCTACTACCTGCTCTTTACTTTAGAGCAACTAAAATTGGATACAGATATCATAACATTAAGATTGTTCGGCAGTGTTGATGAAGGAGATGATGTTCACACAATGTGTCACCAGTATATAAAAAACATCTCCATATATGTGCCAGAAAACATTCCTTATTTGGCAACTGAACTGGACAAGGAAACCATTGACTTCACCGTTTTAAATGCCCTCTAATGCGTATTGTTTCAGGAAAACATAAGAGCAAACGAATTACCGCACCAAAGAAACTGCCCGTACGTCCAACAACCGATATGGCCAAGGAAGGGCTGTTCAATATCCTAAACAACTCTTATTATTTTGAAGACCTTTCCGTTCTAGACCTTTTTTCGGGTACGGGAAACATAAGCTATGAATTTGCTTCTAGGGGAACTTCTGATATTATAGCTGTGGATGCTGATCATGGTTGTGTTAAATTTATAAACAAGACCTCTGAGGAGCTTAATGTGGAAATCTCCACTATAAAGAGCGATGTCTTTAAATACTTGGAAAGGCAAAAAGGAAAGTTTGATATCATCTTTGCAGACCCACCTTATGACATGCCTTTTGAGGATTTCTGCAAAATAGTGGAATTGGTCTTTACCAAAGATATGCTACTAGAAGATGGGCAATTAATCATTGAGCACTTTAAACATACGGACTTCTCCGAACAGGAACACTATAGCAAACAAAAGAAATACGGCAGTAGTGTGTTTAGTTTTTTTGATGCTGTTACTCAGGAGAATTAAGATTAACAAACACTTTTAATATCCTCAAGCACAATATAAATACTATACAGGTACTCTTTATTCAATTATCATCTCTTATTTAACAACATTTTACCAACTGAAACCATATCAAGACAATAAAAATTTTATAGTTTTCCTCTAAAACTTAAAATTAGGAATGCCTATAATGAAAACTTATTTTGGAATTTTCTTTTTATATATTTTGTTGTACTCAAATTCTGGATTTGGTCAAGAAAAGGTTGTAATGCTAACTGGCAAAGTCCAAAGCTTTAATAATGATGTTTCAAACATATTAGTTGTCAACTTAAATTCTAAAAAATCCACAATTACCAATACTTTAGGATTGTTCACTCTTGAGGTTAAATTAAGGGACTCGGTACGATTCTCTGCGGTTCAATATATATCGAAAGAAATCACAATAACTAAAACAATACTGAATCAGAATATACTAATTATTGATTTAAAAGAGATTGTTATCAATTTAGATGAAGTTATGGTTATGCCATATAATCTAACTGGGGAAATTGATTTTGATATCAAAAGGCTTGGAATTAAATCTGTAGTTACATCATCATCATTGGGATTACCCAATGCAGATATAGAAGTTATGACTCAAAGCGAAAGGTTGCTTTTAGAGGCAGATAGAGGCAAATTTGTAAAGCTTGCCACAATAGAAGATAAAGGAAAACTCGCCCAGATTGCTGGCTATTTGACTTTGAGCGTCCTAATAAACACTCATAAAATAATGAACCGACTTAATGGAAGAACTAAATCATTTAAAAATATGGTGGCTCGCGATGAAAATATAATCTTGGAAAACAAAATTGTTGATCTGTTTTCCAAGAGAGCTTTATCCGAAGGATTCGGAATTCCAGAAAACAACATTGATGCCTTTCTTACTTTCTGTCTATATCAAACTGATTTTTCTCAACTTTCTGAGGGAAATAATACCATTGAGATATGGGAATATCTAAAGGCAAAGAGTTGTGAATACAAGGAAACTAATTACTTGAAAGAATAACAGCTATTCAGGAGAATTAAGATTAGTTACTCGGGAATTAATTCAACTGGTATTTTTTTCACAAAACACGGTTTCATTAAAAAAGCAGGTCATAAGCCGGATTCTGTAAGCCTAAAAGACCCCTTATCATTTATCTGGGCTCTTGGTTGCCCAAAAGCTCTAACCGCCTACCCTTCAGTTTGGGCGTGCACCCTCAAGCACTGATTTACATGGCGTTGCACCGCATAGAGTTTACCTGGTTTCACTACAGCATTATCTGTACATTCTTTCTGTTGCACTTGTCCGCATCTTATGATGGACGGGCGTTACCCGCTATGCTTCACTATGGTGTCCGGACTTTCCTCTCCAATTACTTGGAGCGATAAGGTGACCTGCTACGGCAAAGGTAATCCAAATTGTTAATAAAAAATGGGTTAAAGTCGCCCAAATGAACCTCATAATACATAGCTATTTTTATATTTGTAAAGAACCTACTGGCATACACAATGCCAAGTAATAAGCATATTTTTTTGGAACCTTTTGTTGTATCGGCACGTAAGTACAGACCTCAGACATTTAAAGATGTTGTGGGGCAGCAAGCTATTACCAATACCTTACTGAATGCCATTGAAAACAACCATTTGGCGCAAGCACTTTTATTTACCGGCCCTAGAGGAGTTGGTAAAACAACTTGTGCCCGTATTTTGGCTAAAAAAATAAATGAGGACGGCACTGACCATGTGGATGAGGATTATGCTTTCAATATTTTTGAACTGGATGCCGCTTCCAATAACTCTGTTGATGATATCAGGAGTTTAATAGATCAGGTACGCATACCACCACAGGTGGGCAAATACAAGGTGTATATTATTGATGAAGTACATATGTTGTCACAATCGGCCTTTAATGCCTTTTTAAAAACCTTGGAAGAGCCGCCCAAACATGCTATTTTTATCTTGGCGACCACAGAGAAACACAAAATAATACCGACGATTCTTTCTCGTTGTCAAATATTTGATTTTAAACGAATCACCGTAAAAGATGCGGCCAATTACTTAAAGTATATTGCCGAGCAACAAGGTGTGGAAGCAGAAGATAGCGCACTACATATTATTGCTCAAAAGGCTGATGGCGCCATGCGTGATGCGCTTTCCATCTTTGACCGTGTGGTAAGTTTTTCAGGAAAGAAATTAACACGCAAATCTGTTACTGAGAATTTGAATGTGTTGGATTATGACACCTATTTCTCGGCTACCGATTTAATATTGGAAAACAATATACCAGCATTATTGGTGCTTTTTAATGATACATTGGCAAAAGGTTTTGATGGGCATCACTTTATATCTGGGCTTGCCTCACACTTTAGAGATTTAATGGTTTGCCAACATGAGGCTACCATTGCCCTTTTAGAAGTGGGCGAAGATGCCAAGAAAAGTTATGGAGAGCAGGCAAAAAAGACTTCCAATACCTTTTTGCTCAAAGCGATTGATATTGCCAATGATACAGACTTAAAGTACAAAACAAGTAGAAACCAAAGACTGTTAGTAGAACTTTCCTTAATGAAATTAGCCTCCATCAATTATGATGGAGAAAAAAAAAATCCTGAATCCGTAGCACTGGACGGTGAAACAATCGATTTTATAATTCCCGCTTCTTTCTTTAGGTCTACAACACCAACGACCAACACCTCAAAAGAAATTATAGTTCCTGAAAAAATAGTCCCTCAACTGTCTGAAATTGTTTCTGTTGGAAACCCATCAACTGATCAACCTGAAACTTCCAATGTGGCAATAGCGGTAGAAGAACCCAAAATAAAGGTTCTTGAAAAGCCTGTTGCTGAAGAGCTACACCAATCTGCACCTCCCAAAATAAATATCAATGCTCCAGCTAAACGGGTATCAGGATTATCCATATCCAGTTTAAGGGCAAAAAAGGAACATGAACTTCAAAGAAAAGGTGAAGCCATTGATAAGAGTAAATTGCCCAAAGACCTTTTTTCCGAGGAAGAAATGCTGAAACATTGGAATGATTTTGTTGATGTAATCGATAAAAAAGGGCAAAAAATATTGGCTTCCAATCTTGCATCGGACACTCCTAAACTCAGAAACAATACCACTATTTGGATAGAGTTACCAAATGACACCATGAAAAAGGAAATTGAGCGAGAGCAATATGACCTTATGGAATATTTAAAAAAGAAACTCAATAATTACTTCATTGAAATACAAATCACTGTAAATGAAGCCACAGCAAAGAAATTTGCTTTTACCCCAGAAGAGAAATATGAAAAACTAAGGGAGAAAAATCCTGCTATAGATATTCTTAGAAAAGAATTTGATTTAGACCTTTGATTTACCTACAAATCTAATTCTAAAAGCGTAAACGGCCATAACCACTCCCACTATCAACAGTCCCAATGCTTCCCTTCCCCTCTCTATATTTACAATATCACCTTCACCAATAGTGACACCTTCAAATTGTTCTGGCCAAATAACAAAAACCCCAATCAAATATGCTATTGTTAAAACAACAGCAGATAATAAATTAAGCCTCTCCATAAAAAATAAAATGGAAGCTAATGCCGCTATTCCATAAATGGCATACCACATTAATGCATCTGGATCATTATATTGAACAACAACCGCATAAATGAACAATGCAGCAAAAACGATTCCTAAAATCTTAAAAAATGTTTTCATAATTTATTGATTTATAACATGATTCTCTATGATTGAAAAAACATCCACCGCTTGGATGGTTGGCTCATTGTTGCATGCTGGGTTATTACTGATCAGTATTGGGTAATCATCTTTATCATCAGGGACCCTTCCGTGAGATCCTTTTACCAGCTCTGCTCTTAAAGGTATCACATTCATCAATGTTCTAAAGCCTAATTTCTTTTTAAATAGTTTCCAAAGGATTTTGGGAATCACCAGTTTGTCCTTGGGATCCGTGAACATTTCAACTGGGTCATAACCTGGTTTTTTATGAATATCCACCATTCTGGCAAAATCGGGGGCTTTTTTATCATCCAGCCAATAATAATACGTAAACCAAGAATCTTTATCTGCTAAAACCACTAAATCCCCACACCTTTCATGTTTGATCTTGGCTTCTACAATTTCATTATCTGACAAAACTTTTTCAACACCAACAACAGCTTGTAACAGCTTTTTTACTTTATCCTTAAGGGATGTGTCATTCAAATAAATATGTGCCACTTGATGATCTGCAACTGCAAAAGCCCTACTATTCCCTGCATCTAAAAGCTCTAGGCCGCGCTCTTCCCTAATGCCCAAATAGCCTTCTGAACGCAATACTCGGTTTAAATGAACTGGGGTGTTCACATTTGTGATTCCGTATTCTGACAACAGGATAATATGCGCACCCTGCTTTTCATAATAATTGACCAACTGTTCTACAACGGTATCAATCTCTTTTAAATCTTTTGAAATATGATTGAAATCTGTTCCATAACGCTGCATATTATAATCCAAATGGGGCAAGTACACCAAAGTAAGTGTTGGGTTATACAACTCATCTGTCTTGATAGCAGAATCTGCAATCCATTGAGTAGATTTTATAGATGTTTTTGGTCCCCAAAAATGAAACAACGGAAACGTTCCCAATTCTTTTTGAAGTGTGTCCCGTAATTCTGGAGGATATGAATATACATCAGGGATTTTACGACCATCAGCCAAATAATTAGGTCTTGGCGTAACAGTGAAATCTGCAGTTGAATACATATTGTACCACCAAAAAAGATTGGCACAGGTGAAATTTTCATTCCCGATTTTTAGCTTGTCCCAAATCTTTTCACTTTGCACCAATTGGTTGGACTGTCGCCAAAACTTAACCTCACACTCTTCCTTGAAATACCAGCCATTACCCACTACTCCATGTTCATTGGGCCATTTACCCGTAAGATAGGTAGATTGTACACTACAGGTGACCGCAGGAACAACTGGAGCAATAGTTGAAACCTTTCCTTTTTCTAAAAACAATTTAATGAACGGGGTATGTTCCCCAATAAGCCTTTGGGTTAAACCGACTACATTAAGCACCACCGTTTTTTTCATAAACAACTTAAAGATTATTCTTTAACCAATTTATCTCTCTAATTATGGAATCTGAAAGTTCCAATTTTAAGGATTTGGGAAGTACATCCCAAGTGTAGGTCTCAATTTCCAAATGATTGGAAACTTTATCTTTCTTTAAATAATCCAAGACTTTAAGAATATGGTCTTGGGTAGAGTGCAGTTCATCAAACCTATCTAAAAAAAGAGGTACATGGAAATGCGCTCTCAACTCTGTAAAATTCTTTTTTTCCTCTAACAACGCTGGTAAATCCCAATACGTTTTTATTTGACTTCCAGTATTTTGAGTTACTTGATGTAAATAAGTAGGTTCATTAAAACGAATTAAAGATTCCCATATCTTTTTATCGTTCTTTCCATCAAAAAGAATCTTTAAAGCTGCACTTACCTGTATTTTTCCAATGATGATTCCCGATTCCCTAAACTTTCTAAACGTATCTTCTGGTTCTTCAAAAGCCAAAGAAAAATGGCAAATATCATAACAGACCGTAATGTATCTAAGCACTAATTCTTCAGCTTTTGCTTCATTACAATCCAAAGTCTTCATCAATACTTTCTTGGCAATGGGCAAAAGATAATCAGCATAAAAAGATACTACCTCATCACTGTTCTCTATCATCCCATCTGGTTCTGGTTCAATATCCAGATGCAAGTATTTTCCCGTGCTATTTTCAATCTCATGAAGTTGCAGCACAATTTCCGTCATATGTTCTGCGCCTTTGGTAAAGGCATCATCAGTTTTTTCCTTGGAATCGTACCAGTATTTATAACTGATCGGGTTTGTAGATATGCCGCCCATAATGCCCTCAGGAATTAAATAGGCCAACTGATCGAACAATCTTTTGGTATAGCCAACCCGTTCCCTTGTAGTCCAGTCTGGTGCATGGACCATATCCTTTACCTTTTCATTATGAAAATTCCCATAAGGAAACCCATTCATGGTAAAAACATAAATATCATTAGCGGCCAACCAAGTTTTAAACTCTTTTAAATTGTTCCCCATACCAAGTTCTTCACTTGCAGTATTGGATAACCTGAGTCCCAATCCAAAAGGGCTTTCTTTGGAAACTTGCTCCTTTATAATAGGAACAAATTTTTCGATATTTTCAAAGGTGACTTTCCAGTTCTCTCCTGGATGAATATTAGTACAATACGTTAGGTGGTAATATTGGTCTATAAACATACTAGCAAGATACCTTTTCTTGGCCAATGGTGTTCCGCATGGTAATCGCTTTTCGCATCTTATCCATATCTATTTCATGAACGTCGTGCTTCTTTCCTATGCCCGAAATGAGGGTAATGGTCAATTCACCTCCTAAATGCTCTCTAAACTCCTCTATACCTGCTAAAAGTTGGTCTATTTCTATTTCTTGATGAAGGGGAATCTGTAAATTGAACCCTATCTCTTCTAAAACCCCTAAAACATGATCCAATGTTTTCTCATCAATTAAACCTACCAAACAAGCATACGTAACATCTAGGGCAATTCCTATGGCCACAGCTTCACCATGACGCAGTTTATAATTGGTCATGTACTCCAATTTATGTGCTGCCCAATGCCCAAAATCCAAAGGTCTGGACGAACCACTTTCAAAAGGATCACCACCTTGTGCTATATGGTGCATGTGCATTTCTGCACACTTGTATATAAGATGGTCCATAGCTTCCACTTCTCTATTTGCCAACTTTGTGGCATTATCAGAAATAAAATCAAAAAACGATTCGTCTTTAATAAGGGACACTTTTACCGCTTCTGCAATTCCAGAAATCCAATCTCTTTGCTCTAAGGTGGTCAAAAAGTTGGCGTCATTAATTATTGCATAAGGCGGGGCGAACGTGCCAAGAAAATTCTTTTTTCCAAACTCGTTGATACTGTTTTTTACACCTACTGCAGAATCATTTTGTGAAAGTACCGTTGTTGGTATCCGTATCAATTTAACTCCTCTGTGTGCTATTGCAGCTGCGTAACCAACCATATCTATCACGCCTCCTCCTCCGATTGCAACAACAAACGAATGTCTACAGATGCCCTTTTCATTAATACCTTTTAATATAGCGGTTACATTATCATGGTCGTTCTTACACTCTTCACCGCCTTTTACAATCATAACATCTTTGACTTGAATGACTGTATCATGTGCCTTACAATAGGCATTAATTTCATTTATAAGATTTGGGTGACATTTATGGACACCATCATCAACTACAAATAAAACTTTTGTGCTATTTCCCTTTCCATAATTCAACAATACATCATTGAACAAGGTGTTTTCTTTTGAAAATAAATGCTCTGTAAAGTGTAATTTATAATCATACTCCACTTTAAAAGACTGTTCTATACTGTTCATCCGCTTCATTAAGTACAAATTTATGTGACTGCAAAGAGTTTAGAGAGAATAATTGATAAAGGTAATAATAATAGTATCCCTATACCAACCATCCAGTTTGAAAAACCGACCGCCATAATAGCATCCAAAACTATGATTGAAAGAACTCCGCCAATAACAGCTTTCTTTATATTTCCTGGAGAATTATTCAAAAATGCTTTGACCAAAGGTGTGTATATTAAAATGGCAAACAATAAAATAAATGGAATTGTTTGGAATGCAATACCACCGTTAATATGTTGAAAAACAAGCAAAGTACCACAGACCAATGCATAAAGCATCCCGGAAAAGACAATATGTTTCTTATTATCCCCATGAACTTCCCCCTTACTTATCAATGTAATTGCAGCAATATAAACTACTGGAACTACTGCATATTCCCATTGCAACAACGTTCCAAAAACTGACATTCCCAAAAGAAGGTTCAATCCCCTACAAATACCCATATTTAAAGGCCCAAAAAATGTATGCTTTTTTGAAACTCCATCATATAGCAAAATGGATAGCGCAAGTATCAAAGCAATACTTCCACTGAGCACATGTACATATAATCCTAAAACAATACCCAAAATCAATAAAATTCCACCGAATATTGATGCCGATTTAAGCGATACAATACTGCTTGGAATGGGTCTTTCTGGTCTTTCTTTTTTATCAAGTTGAAAATCAAAAACATCATTTAGCACTACTCCACCAGCATATAAAAATACTGATGCCAGCACCAAACAAAAAAATGGAAGGAAGAATTCAAAATTCCAAAAAGAAGATTGATTTACTATAGCTACTATTCCTGAAATTACCATTCCTGCTAGTACATCAGCAGCAGCGGTTGGTAGATTGGCAGGTCTTGTTAATTGTAAATACCCTTTTAAGGCTTTATTCATTATGATATAAATTCTTCATCAATCTTTGGTTTCTGCCCTCGTAAAACACTGTTATCATTGAACAGTTCCCGTTGGTCTACACTTTGTGGGTTTAACCAATGTGATTCTTTCATTTTACCAGATTTCCCAAAAACATCCAACGCATTTTTATAACAGGTTTTCACCACATCTTCTCTAGCAATACCTCTTTTTATCATTAAATTAGCTGTTTTTGGCACAGCTAAAGGGTCGCTAACCCCCCAATCGGCAGAGCTGTCCACAATAATATTATCACTACCAAATCTTCTTACCACTTCTACCATACGCTCATTCCCCATTTTTGTTTTGGGATAAATAGTGAAAGCTGCAACAAATCCCCTATCCAAAACTTCTTGAACAGTTTCTTCATTATTATGATCAATAATTACCATACTTGGATCCAATCCATGCTCTAAACAGACTTCCATGCTTTTTATGGTTCCTGCTTTTTTATCACGGTGAGGTGTATGGACCTGTACCAACATATTCAATTCTTTTGCGAGCTCCAATTGTTGCCTAAAATACTTGTCCTCCGCAGGTGTTTGGTCATCATAACCAATCTCCCCTATAGCGACAACATTTTCTTTATGAAGGTATAAGGGCAATAATTCCATCACCTGCTCTGCCAAAGCCTCATTATTTGCTTCTTTAGAGTTTAAGCCAATGGTGCAATAATGTTTTATTCCAAATTGGCTGGCCCTAAAAGGTTCCCAACCTACCAGGCTACTATAATAATCCTGAAAAGAGCCTACTTGTGTTCTTGGTTGCCCCATCCAGAATGCAGGTTCTATAACCGCTACTACCCCTGCTGCTGCCATTGCCTCATAATCATCCGTAGTTCTGGCAGACATGTGCACATGGGGATCTATCAACATTAACTTATCTTCCATATTAGTTTATTATATTTTCCCAACTTAGTATTCCTTCATTAATCTTACTCAATACTTTTGGATAACCGTTAAGCAGTTCTTTAGCTTCAGCTTTATCAGAATAATAACAGCACAATGCCCCAGCTTTATTCTCTACAACATCATCACTATCTAACAACCGCTGCATGTCTTTTAATAGTTTTTCATTTAAGTGTTTAGCAACTGGTCTCCAAAATAAAGGGTTTATTTTACGTGATGCAGCCCAACGTTCATGTGCATAATCTGATATTATTCGTGACAGATCATCATTGCCCCTATTATCCACATTCAAAATTCCACTTAAATCAGATTCAATGAACACAGCCTTTAAGTACATTTGATTCCATTGTTGTTCATTAAAATAGGCTGCTGGATAAGGATTATTCAAAGCAATAGCATTAAAAACCGATGTTATATTGGTTCGTAAAGCATCTACAGCTACAGTTTTATAATCACCTGCATTAGGTAACAGAACCAAGAATTTTAAAAATGTTTCCAACTCTGTTTTATCTGCTACTTGAATTAAATTAGCAACCTTCACCTTAAAGAAATCATTATCAGCTTCCAAAGTTTTTACCAACAAAAATATACGAGCTAGTTGAAGCGTATTCATTTCTTGGCTTACCAAAAAAAAAAATAGTTTAGAATCTGAGGTAAATTGTACTGGCTCTGACGCTACTTTTGTAGCCAACAAAGTATATGTGATATAAAGATCTTTTGTAGATTTATTTTCGGTAATCAACTGAATTTTAGACAAAATCCAATCTTTCGCATCTGCATTTAAACTTGCATTAACAAATGCATTTAGTTGTTCGGGAGTATTATTAAATTCCATTAAAGGGTAACGTATTTTTTGAAGACTCTAACAAAGCTAATTAATAAAACTGCAAACAACGAATTTACTGCCATATTCATTAGGCATTAACAAAATCTTAGTAATTTTGAAACAAAATTGAGAACCTATGTTAGGCTTAAAATTACCAACTGACCCAAGATGGGTGAATATTGTAGAAAAAAACATAGATGAAATACTCACAGATCATGCTTTCTGTGAGCAAAAAGCAGCGTCCACTGCTATGTCCTTGATTGTTAGTTTTCCTGAATATACTAAATTGGTTGATAAAATGGTCGCCCTTGTACAAGAAGAAATGGCCCATTTTAAAATGGTGCATGACAGAATCATTGCCCGTGGAAATACATTGGGAAGAGACCGTAAAGATGCGTATGTAGTAGATTTATTAAAATTCTTTCCCAAAGGAGGTAGTAGAACCACTCAATTGGTCCACAGATTATTATATGCTGCTCTTATTGAAGCAAGAAGTTGTGAACGCTTTAGATTGTTATCAGAAGAATTACAAGATAAAGAATTGGCAGAATTCTACCATAAATTAATGATCAGTGAGGCTGGACATTATACTATGTTCCTTCAATTTGCCCGTGACTATGGTGACCGTAAAGAAGTAGATGAAAAATGGGAAGAGTTATTAGACTATGAAGCCAGCATCATGAAAAATTTGGGAACCAAAGAAACCGTTCACGGCTAAACCTCTAATTTATTCTTATAATACTCATATAGCTCAAATTGTGACCTGTGTTCTAGTTCTTTTGTTTCTCTATATGCATTATCATGCTCTTCTGAAAAAACACGAGCTTTTATATTATCATTCCAAGAAATCTCAAAAGTCTCCAATAATTCTTGCCTAATATCTTCATCATACATTGGACAGCCTACTTCTACTCTAAAATCAAGATTTCTTGTCATCCAATCTGCTGATGATATGTATATTTTTGGAATGCCTCCATTGCCAAAAATAAATAATCGCGGGTGTTCCAAAAACTTATCCACTATGCTTATGGCATCAATATTTTCACTCATTCCTTCTATTCCAGGAACCAAACAACAAACACCTCTAATGATTAATTGAATTTTAACTCCTGCATTACTGGCCTCATAGAGTTTATCAATCATTTTATATGAGGTAAAGCTGTTCATTTTTATTTTTATATAAGCTTCTTTTTCTGCAATGGCATTGGCAATTTCATTATCAATAAGCATTTCAAAAGTAGCTTTTGTATAATGCGGCGAAACAACAAGGTGCTTGTATTTATTGATTTTATATGTGGTTTCAAAGAAATTGAAGATTTTATTGAATTCTTTTAAAATACCTTCATATGCTGTAAACAGAGTGTAATCAGTATATATTTTAGCTGTAGATTCATTAAAGTTTCCCGTGCTCACAAACCCGTACCTTTTTATTTCATTGGTTTCTTCACGTTCTATAACACATATTTTACTGTGTACTTTAAGACCAGGAACCCCAAAAATAAGTTTGATCCCCTCTGCTTGCAGTTGCTCTGCATATTTTATATTGGCACTTTCATCAAACCTGGCTTGCAATTCAATTTGCACTGTTACTTTCTTTCCATTTTTAGCTGCATTAATCAAAGATGAAGCTACTTGGGAAGTATTGGCCAAACGATATACAGTAATCTTAATGCTCCTTACCTTAGGATCCAAAGCTGCTTCCCTAAGAAATTTAATAATATATGTAAACGTATGGTATGGTGTATATATGAGATAGTCTTTTTTTGCTATTTGCTCAAACAGGCTCCCTTCCAAACTAAAACCTTTTACGGGCAATGGATTGATTTTATCATACATTAAATCTGTCCTGCCCAAACTGGGGAAACCCATATAATCTCGCCTGTTGTGATAACGACCACCAGGAATAACGCTATCTGTATCTTCTACATGCATTTTCTCCATTAAGAACAACAATGTATCCTTCTCAATATTTTTATCATATACAAAACGTACTGGGTCGCTGGTTTTCCTGTGTTCAACACTCGAAGATATTTTCTCAATAAAACTTTTGCTCAAATCATTATCCATATCCAACTCGGCATCCCGAGTTATTTTAATCATATGGGCCGATATGGATTCATAATCAAACATATTGAATATGCTTCGCAAACAATAGCGAATCATATCATCTAGCATAATAATATAGTTTTTATCTCCTTCCTTCGGAAGCTCTATAAAACGATCTATTCCTTCTGGTATTTCTATCAATGCATAGCGAACTTCCTTTTCATTTTCACCATTATCATTAACAAGAACAATCTTTACGGCCAAGTAAGCTGCCGTATCTTTTAGCATGGGGAATTCTGCTAAATCATTTAGAATAATAATCATCAACTCAGGGCTTACTTTATTGATGAAATAGTTCTTTATATACTCGGTATGTGTTTCTTTTATTTCAGTTTCTTTAATCAGGAAGATATTTTGAGTTTCCAGTTCTTCTTCTATCTCTTGTAATATTTCTTGACTTTTTGTCTGTTGGCTAATAACCACCTTTGTTATTTCCTCTAACAAATCTTTTGCTTTTTCTCCTCCTAAAACGCTTTTGCCTTTTTTGCCCGCTTCAACAATTCGTTTTACAGTAGCGTACCTAACTTTAAAGAATTCATCCAGATTATTGGAGAAAATACCTAAGAACCTTAGTCGTTCTATCAATGGCACATTTTTATCCATACTCTCTTGGAGCACCCTTTCATTAAATTGCAGCCAACTAATTTCCCTGTTTATATATTGATTTTTAGTTTTCTTCATTATTGTATTTGTTTTGGAAACAGTATCTGTTCTGTAACTCCTTTTGAAACATCTTTCCAAGCATCAACATTAAAAGATATATGAACCAAACCTGATGTAACTACATTTTCTATATACTTATTCCCCAATGTATTGACAACATTGGTAAAAGCATTGTTGTGACCGAAAATTAAGGCAGTATCTATATTTTTGGGTAAACCTTCCACAAATTGAAAAACGCTTTCGCCTGAAAAATCATATAAGTCATTATTTATCTGAAGTTTGGAGAAAGGAACGTTCAGTTCTCGCAAAAAAATTGCACACGTGTGCAATGCCCTTATTGCTTGGCTAGAAAAAACAGCATCTATTTTTATGTTTTGGGATTTGAATTTTGATGCTACCAAATGGGCATCATCAATACCTCTTTCTTTTAAAGGTCTATCCTTATCATCTACGTTGTAATCCCAAGAAGATTTACCATGCCTTACCAGTATAAGATTCTTCATTCCACAATTGTTTTAAGGAGCCAACCGCTCTATTTTCCATGAATAATCTTCAGTCATTGTGTATCTTATCCTATCATGCAATCTGTTGGGTCTTCCTTGCCAAAATTCAATTGAAATAGGTTTTACAATATACCCTCCCCAATGTTCTGGACGTTCTATTTCTTTATTAGCATATTCCTGTTCCAAGGCTTTAAGCTTTTCTTCAATTTCCTTTCTTGATGCAATAACCTCACTCTGTGCAGAAACCAATGCTCCCAATTTACTTCCTTCTGGTCTAGACTCAAAATACCCATCAGATAAGTTCTTCGCTATCTTTTCAGCCCTTCCTTTGATGATTACCTGCCTTTCCATATTTGCCCAAAAGAAAGACAAACAAACATTGGGGTTCTCTGCTATGGCCTTTCCTTTTTCACTTTCATAATTGGTATAAAAAATAAACCCTTCATGAGTATATTTCTTTAAAAGTACTACCCTGTTTTTTGGATAACCGTCCAAACCTAAGGTAGATATAGTCATTGCGTTTGATTCATCCACACTTTCTGATGCTTCTACTTCATAAAACCATTTCTGAAAAAGCTCCATGGGATTGTCTGAAATAGCATCTTTTATCAAGGCACTTTTCTCATACGATTTTCTATGTTTTCCTAAGTCTTTCTGCATATGTATGGGTATGAATAAGATATAGCAACAAAGTTGCATAAAAGAACGGAAAAGGCGAAAGGTCTCAGGGTTTTTTATTAAATAATCGTATAAAAAAGAATGTATTTTAATTTTCTATATACTGGGAAACCCCTTTTTCATTATCTCCATTCAACCATTCCCAATTTAAGGAGAGAGCTATCTTATTTTCCTCAGTAAAAGTAATATCAGCGAGTGCTTTTCCTGCTTTCAATTCATTATCTATTGTTATGCACTGATACAACATATGGAGTTTTTTATCTTTTAATTGCGCAATTATTTTTCCATATTTAATAGTTCCTCCATAATAATCTGCAGTTACCAAATCGCCCTCTTGCTTGTATTTAAATACAGTACTGGTATCCACTTTACCATTCTTCGAGTTATCAACTAACGAAAACATCTTGTTGTTAAAATCTATTTTACCCATAAAAACATATATTAAAAAAAGTAGGGGCTGATATAAATGGAAAGCTAAATATATTTTTCTTAAAACTCAAACATTTTACCGTCATCTGCCAGTTCAACATTTGGAAAAACCTCTAGAGCTTCCTCTTTAAACAAATCAATGGACTTGTAGCGCGTAGAATAATGCCCCAATAACAATTGACCAACACCAGCTTCTTTAGCTATGGAAGCGGCTTCTTTGGCCGTTGCATGCTTTGTTTTGGCCGCCAAATGCTTTTCTGAATCTAAAAAGGTTGACTCATGGTACAAGACATCAACATTTTTAATTTGCGGTATTATATCTGGCTTATAGGCCGTATCACTGCAATACGCGTAACTTTTAGGTTTGGGTGGGTCAAAAGTCAATTCTGTATTTGAAACAGTATTACCATTATCTAAAACAATATCTTTTCCGTTTTTTATATTCTGATACTGGCTTTTATCAATCTTAAGCTTTTCTACAGCTTTTATATTTAATTTCCTGTCGCCCAACTTTTCCCTAAACAGAAAACCATTGGTATATATTCTATGATTTAACGGTATGGTGTGCACAGTGATTTTTTCATTTTCAAAAACCAGCTCTGACTCTTTAGAGGTTAACTCATGGAAATATAAATGATAATTGGTCCAAGAATCTCCTAATTTTAAAAGTAATGTAATTGCTTCTTTAATTCCTTTTGGTCCGTATATATGCATTTCTTTTTCCCTTCCTAACAATCTAAACGTAGAAATAAGCCCGGGTAATCCAAAAAAATGGTCGCCGTGCAAATGAGATATAAAAATATGGTTGATTCTGGAAAATTTTATTTTATTCTTCCGCAATTGTACTTGGGTTCCCTCTGCGCAATCAATAAGAAACATATGGTTTTTAATTTCCAATACCTGAGAGGTAGGGTTGGTCATTGTTCTAGGAGTAGCGGCATAACAACCTAGGGTGTGTAATTTCACAGGTTTAAATCCCTTTCTATTTCTTCCATTTCAATAATATCCTTAGCTTCCTGAATGGTAGGCACTACACATATTTCATCTGGAGCCTCATCACAAGATACCTTTTCCGTTACTAGAACAAAAGATTTTTTAGAACCCCTATGTGTATTGGAAAGCTCTAAAAATTCTAACAAATCTCCAGAAGAAAGCAATGAAAAAGAAAATAGGTTGACAATTATATGATCATTTTTTAATGTCTTGTACGCATCTTTTAAATTTTTCAAAAATTTTTGCAATGATGCATTTTCTTGAGAAACAATAGTGGTTGTACCTTCTTTATTAAAAATCATTTTGTCTTATTTTATTTTTGAAGCTAATAAGTATATTACGGCCATACGAATGGCAACACCGTTCTCTACCTGATTTAAAATGATGGACTGATCAGAGTCTGCAACATCGCTGGTAATTTCCACTCCTCTATTTATAGGACCTGGATGCATGATTACAATCTGCTTATCCAATTTATCCAATAGCGCTTTATTGACACCATATTGTTGTGTGTACTCCCGTGTTGTAGGGAAATAACTAATATCCATTCTTTCATTTTGGATGCGCAACATATTGGCAACATCACACCATTGTAATGCCTTTTCCAAATTTGTTTCTACCTTAACTCCCAAAGATTCTATATACTTGGGTATTAGTGTTTTTGGTCCACATACTTTAACATTTGCTCCCTGTAATTTAAGTGCAAATATATTTGATAACGCTACTCTTGAATGAAGAATATCCCCTACTATGACTACGTTTTTACCAGAAACATCGCCCAACTTTTCTCTAATGGAATAGGAATCCAACAATGCTTGTGTAGGATGCTCATGTGCCCCGTCCCCTGCGTTTACAATTGAAGCATTTACGTGCTTCGCTAAAAATATTCCGGCTCCAGGGTTAGGATGGCGCATGACCACCATATCCACCTTCATGGATAGAATATTATTTACTGTATCTATTAATGTCTCTCCTTTTTTAACCGATGATTGTGCCGCAGAAAAATTTAACACGTCCGCAGACAGACGTTTTTCTGCCAGCTCAAAAGATAATTTAGTGCGAGTACTGTTTTCAAAAAAAATATTGGCTATTGTAATATCTCTTAGAGAAGGAACTTTTTTAATGGAACGGTTTATTACTTCTTTAAAATGGTCTGCAGTTTCAAAAATGAGTTGAATATCTTTTTCATTTAGATATTTAATTCCCAACAAGTGTTTTACACTTAATTCACTCATATTTAATTATTTACCAAATAAATTATGTCTTTTCCATCATTCTCTTCCCACATCACCTTTACCTTCTCATTGTTTATGGCATCTACCTGTCTGCCTCTATAATTGGGCTGTATGGGCAAATGCCTACTAAACCTACGGTCTATCAATGTCAACAACTCTATCCCTTTTGGTCTACCAAATGATTCTATGGCGGTTAATGCCGCTCTTATACTTCTTCCTGTATACAACACATCATCAATCAATACCACATTTTTATCTTCTATTAAAAAATCAATTTTTGTTGTATTGGCTTCCAATGTTTTCTCCCCTCTTCTAAAATCATCCCTATAGAAGGTAATGTCCAAGAATCCCAAGTCAATATCTTTTACTTTGTATTCTTCTTTAAGAATCTTGGCCAAACGTTGTGCCAAAAAGATACCTCTAGGCTGTATCCCTATCAATACAGTGTTTTTAAAATCTAAATGGGTTTCTAAAAGCTGGCAAGCCAAACGGTGTAGTATGATGTGTATTTCTTTTGAGGAAAGCAGTACTTTTTGACTCATGGGCTAGTTGACCAACACTTTTGAAATACAAAAATAAGAATTTCTAGTTAAATACTGAGGGAGCTTTTTATTATATGATGATTTATACTGATCCTGATACTATATAAAACAAAAAAACCCAAGCAAATGCCTGGGTTTTAATACTATAGAATAAAAATACTAATTACTTAGTTTTTCCTTCCATTTTATCCTTCAACGCTTGTAATGCTTCGTTGGCATCACCTAAAGTAGGTTTAGCTTCCTCAGCAGCAGTGGCAGCTCTCTTAACCGCTTGCTTAACATTACGTTGCTCTTCTTCTCTAAAAATAGCAGTATGACTGGCAACAACTCTTTTGAATTCTTTATTGAACTCAATAATCTTAAATTCTGCCTCTTCACCTTTTACCAATTTCTTACCATCTTCTTTTTCTAGATGACGAGAAGGTACAAAAGCTACTATATCTTCATTGAAATCAATAGTTGCACCTTTGTCAACTATCTCTCCTATTTCCGCTTTGTGAACAGTTCCAAGTGCAAACTCAGTTTCATACTTGTCCCAAGGATTTTCAGTAGTTTGTTTGTGACCTAAACTTAATTTACGTCCTTCAACATCTAATTCCAATACTTCTACTTCTAAAGTATCTCCTACAGTTACAAATTCAGATGGATGCTTGATTTTCTTAGTCCAAGAAAGGTCAGAAATATAAATTAAACCATCTATTCCTTCTTCTAATTCTACAAATACACCAAAATTGGTAAAGTTTCTAACAATACCTTTGTGCTTAGAACCTACAGGATATTTCGTTGTAATATCTGTCCATGGATCTGGAGTCAATTGTTTAATACCTAAAGACATTTTACGATCTTCTCTATCCAATGTCAATACAACTGCATCAACAATATCCCCTACTTTTACGAAATCCTGAGCGGAACGTAAGTGAGTGGACCATGACATTTCAGAAACGTGAATCAATCCTTCTACACCTTCTACTACTTCTATAAATGCACCGTAATCTGCTATAACAACAACCTTTCCTTTTACTTGGTCACCAATTTTAATTTCATCACTTAGTGCTTCCCAAGGATGTTTTTCCAATTGTTTAAGACCTAATTGGATTCTAGATTTATTGTCATCAAAATCAAGTATAACAACATTTAATTTCTGATCCAATTCCACTATTTCATTAGGATGGTTTATTCTACTCCAAGAAAGGTCAGTAATATGAACAAGTCCATCAACACCACCAAGATCAATAAATACACCGTAAGATGTAATGTTCTTAACAATACCTTCTAATACTTGTCCTTTTTCTAATTGACTGATAATTTCTTTTTTCTGTTCTTCGATATCAGCCTCAATCAACGCTTTATGAGAAACCACTACGTTCTTAAACTCATGATTGATTTTCACAACCTTGAATTCCATAGTTTTATTTACATATTGGTCATAATCACGAATAGGCTTCACATCAATTTGTGAACCTGGAAGGAATGCTTCAATACCAAACACATCCACTATCATACCACCTTTAGTTCTGCACTTAACAAAACCAGTTACTATTTCTTCATTATCATGGGCAGTATTTACTCTTTCCCAAGCCTTGATTGTTCTTGCTTTTCTATGTGACAAAACCAATTGACCACTTTTATCCTCACGGATATCTATAAGAACTTCAACCTTGTCACCTACTTTTAGGTCTGGATTGTAACGAAATTCGTTAAGCGAGATTACACCTTCAGATTTTGCGTTGATATCAATTATTGCCTCACGTTCAGTTAAATAAACAACTGTACCTGTCACAACCTCTTCATCAGCTGTATCAACAAAGTTTTCTGTTACCAGCTTTTCAAATTCTTCAAGTTTGGAATCCTCAACACGCTCAATACCTTGTTCGTATTTTTCCCAATTAAAGTTTTCTAAAAATTCTTTTGGATCTTGTACAGGAGCTTCAACTTTTTCTTCTTGTACTGTTTCGGTAGTTTCTTCAACTACTGCTGCAGTTTCTTCAACTGCGGGAGTTTCTTTTTCTTCAGCCATTTTGCTGATCATTTTTGTATTCTATAAGGCTACAAGAGTAAACAATACTTATAGAAGGATTAATTTATAACTGTTTCTTTCCCCTTTCTCTCTTGACTCTTTGCTAAAAAGGAGTGCAAAAATACAATTATTTAATTGTATTACAAACCTTATATATAGAAGGTTACCTTCCTTTTTACAAATTTTGCATTTTCTTAGCGAAATGGCCTGATAATTGCTATATTGAAACCATAAATATTAACCATTAAAATAAAATAAAATGAGCGTTAAAGCAAAATATCAAGATGTTTTAGACCTTGCAGAAGGGCTGGGCGTTAAAGATGGAAAAGTCGCTGTAGAAGATGGTATTCTAAAAGTTAAAGGAATGGCCGCTACCCATTATGAAAAAAATATCATTTGGGATAAAATCAAAGAAATTTCCAATGGTGACCTTTCTGATATAAAAGCAAATATTACTGTTGAAGATGAAACTGTATATCACAGACATACTGTGAAAAGTGGTGAATCTTTAAGCTTAATTGCCAAGCATTATTATGGTGACCTTATGAAATACAAGGAAATATTTGCAGCTAATACAGACTTATTAAAAAGTCCAGATGTAATACATCCAGATCAAGTTTTGGTGATACCAAATCTATAAGGGTTAGTATAACAGAATAGAGCATAAAAAAGGGCGTTGTAACAACGTCCTTTTTTTATGTTTTTTTATTAATTACTCTTAGAGCAAAATTGTGTATCCTTTCAAATTGTTCTTTTAATCCCATATCACTATTATCAAAAGGAATTGCATCTTCTGCTTTCCTTAAAGGAGAAATTTCTCTATGAGAATCCCTATAATCCCTATCTTCCACATTTTGGAGTACTTCGGCATAACTCACTTCTTCACCCCTGTTCAATAATTCCTTATAACGTCTTGTAGCTCTAGCCTCAGGAGAAGCAGTCATGAAAATCTTTAATTCAGCATTTGGGAATACTACAGTACCAATGTCCCTGCCATCCATTACAATTCCTTTCTCTACTCCCATTCTCTTCTGCATATCCACCAACTTGTACCTTACTTCTTCCACAGCAGCTATTTTACTAACCTGCCTAGAAACAGCCATAGTCCGTATCTCTTTTTCAATATTCTCTTTATTGAGATACATTTCAGCAAATCCCAAATCTTTATTAAAAACAAATTTCAAGTTTATTTTAGGCAAGAGTTTTACCAGAGCATCTATATTATCTTGCTGACCACCAATAAAATCATTCCTAATGGCAAACAATGTAACTGCTCTGTACATGGCTCCAGTATCCACATATACATAGCCAAGTTCCTTTGCCAGTTGTTTGGCAATAGTGCTTTTCCCTGTAGAGGAATAACCGTCTATTGCTATGATTATTTTTTGCATAGTGTAAAAATAAGAAGAAATGTGCTCTTATAGTTTTTTAGCGTTCTTTACCTTTTGATCGGTTATCGCAAGATCTATCACATCGCTCATATCGGTCACATAATGAAAAGTAAGGCCTTTTAGATAATCTTCCTTAATCTCTAATATATCTTTCCTGTTTTCTTCACAGAGAATAATATGTTTGATACGTGCTCTTTTTGCAGCCAATATTTTTTCCTTTATCCCACCAACAGGTAACACTTTTCCTCTCAAAGTAATTTCCCCTGTCATGGCCAAGCTTTTCTTTACCTTTTTCTGGGTAAACAATGACACCAATGAAGTTAGCATTGTAATGCCCGCACTTGGACCATCCTTTGGTGTTGCTCCTTCTGGAACATGAATATGTACATTATATTTCGCAAAAACATCAGAATCTATCCCAAAAACATCTGCATTGGATTTTATGTATTCCATTGCAATAGTGGCAGACTCTTTCATTACCTTACCAAGATTACCTGTAATATTAAGTGTTCCTTTTCCTTTTGATATAATTGATTCTATAAAAAGAATATCCCCCCCAACACTTGTCCATGCAAGGCCAGTAACCACACCCGCAATATCATTATTTTCATATTTATCGCGTTCCAATCTTGCTGGGCCCATTATTCTTTCCACATCTTCATTGGAGATTTTTACATTGTACTCTTCTTCCATTGCTATGGATTTTGCAGCATAACGCACCATTTTAGCAATTTTCTTTTCCAAAGACCGTACACCAGATTCACGAGTATATCCTTCAACAATTTTTTCTAACTGGGGCTTCCCTATTTTTAAATCTTTAGTTGACAGTCCATGCTCTTTTAATTGCTTGGGGAGCAAGTGTCTTTTGGCAATTTCCACCTTTTCTTCAATAGTATAACCTGAAACATTTATGATTTCCATCCTGTCTCGCAAAGCTGGCTGAATAGGTCCTAGATTATTAGCCGTGGCTATAAACATTACTTTAGAAAGGTCATAGCCCATTTCCAAAAAGTTGTCATGAAAATCACTATTCTGTTCTGGATCCAAGACCTCTAACATAGCTGAAGATGGGTCTCCTTGATGACTATTGGACAATTTATCAATTTCATCCAAAATAAAAACAGGATTGGACGTGCCTGCTTTTTTAAGACTCTGGATTATTCTTCCTGGCATGGCGCCAATATAGGTTTTCCTATGCCCCCTTATTTCTGCCTCGTCTCTTAAACCACCTAAAGAAATCCTAACATATTCTCTTCCTAGAGCTTCTGCAACAGACTTCCCTAAAGATGTTTTTCCTGTTCCAGGAGGACCATATAAACATAATATTGGAGATTTCATATCATTTCTAAGCTTAAGAACAGCCAAGTATTCTATGATTCTCTTTTTTACATCCTCCAGACCATAATGATCTCTGTCTAATATTTTTTGGGCACGTTTTAAATCAAATTTATCCTTAGAAAATTTATTCCAAGGCAAGTCTAAAAACAAGTCCAAATAATTTCTCTGTACAGAATATTCCGCTACTTGCGGGTTCATACGTTGCATTTTGGCCAATTCCTTCTCAAAATGCTCCTTTACTTTTTTTCCCCACTTTTTATTTTTGGCTTTTTCTGCCATTTCATCCACTTCTTCCTCATAAGAAATACCGCCCAATTCTTCTTGAATGGTCTTCATTTGCTGATGAAGAAAATACTCCCGCTGTTGTTGGTCCAAATCACTACGAACTTTAGATTGAATGTCATTCTTCAATTCTAATTTATGAAGTTCCACATTCATATATTTGAGCGTAGCCAACGCACGATCTTGTAAATTGGGTATTTCCAACAATTCTTGCTTCTCTTTTACATGAAGGTTAAGATTGGAAGAAACAAAATTGATTAAGAAGGAATTACTCTGAATGTTCTTTATAGCAAAAGAAGCTTCACTTGGAATATTTGGGTTATCCTTAATAATCTGCAAAGACAATTCCTTAATAGATTCTATAATTGCTAAAAACTCTTCACTTTCTTGCTTTGGTCTTTCTTCCTTTGTTTCCCTTATTGTAGCAGTCATATAAGGTTTTGTAGTCAGCACTTCTGCCACTTCAAAACGCTTTTTCCCTTGTATAATAACCGTGGTGTTACCGTCGGGCATTTTTAAGACTCTTAAGATTCTGGCTACGGTACCCAAGGTATTGATGTCCTTTATTCCAGGATTCTCTACACTTTCATCCTTTTGCGAAACTACGCCTATGACTTTAGAACCTTTATTGGCATCTTTGATTAAACTAATTGATGAATCCCTGCCCGCAGTTATAGGAATAACCACGCCTGGAAATAATACCGTATTTCTTAAAGGTAAAATCGGCAAGGTCTCTGGCAACCCTTCTTTTGTCATTTCCTCTTCATCTTCCGCTGTTAAAAGTGGTATCAGTTCAGAATCCTCATCGATTCCTTGCAACGACATATTGTCAAAATTTGAAAATTTAGCATCTCCCATATCTATATATCTACGTCATTCTGTCATAATAAAACAGAATTCTAAATTCTTTATTGTTAAACTATTCTTTGTGAAGTCCTAAACAATAGGCAAATACATCCATATAGCTTAATTCTTCAGCCTATTAATTCAATTCTTATGCCAACAAAGAAGAAAAATCTTAAAAAAACTGTAACAATTGTTAAATTGGGTCATCTATAAAACAAACCTTGCACTTTTTGAGCCAAAAAAAAGGACATACTGATACTGAAGTATTATTGCAATTGTGTTTAAAAGGAAAACAAACCGCACAATTGGAAATTTACAACCGATACTACAAAGCAATGTACAACACTGCCTTGAGGATTGTTAAAAATAGTGCTGAAGCCGAGGATATTATGCAGGAATCATTTTTGAACGCGTTCACCAAACTGCAAACATTCAAGGGTGAAGTAACATTTGGATCCTGGTTAAAACGGATTGTGATAAACAACAGTATCTATCATTACAGAAAGCAACAAAAGAATATGGAAGTTGGTCTGGATGATATTCTGTATAAGGTCGAAGACAATGACGAAATTGTTACAGATCATGGCACAACAGAACTAAAGGCTCAAAAAGTGATGGAGACCATGAAACGGTTAAAAGACAATTACAGAATTTCTTTGACCTTACATTTAATTGAAGGGTATGATTATGAAGAGGTTAGTCGTATTATGGACATTAGTTATGCAAATTGCAGAACAACAATTTCCAGAGCTAAAGAAAGCCTTAGGCAAAAAATGATAAATGCTTAACTATGAATGAAGAAGAAAAATTAGAAGACTTGTTTAAAAACCTACAGGGTTCTTTTGATATGGAAGAACCGACTGTTGGACATGAACAACGATTTTTGGGAAAGCTTGATTCTGTCAATCAAACTGTTAGTCTGCATACAAGAAAATATTGGTGGAAACCATTGTCAATAGTAGCCTCTATAGTATTGCTTTGTGCAATAGGTGCAGGTCTCTTTTTTAACAACGCACCAACAATTGAAGAACAGGTTGCTAAAATATCACCAGAAGCATCCCAAACTGAATTTTACTTTGCGAACTTGATCAATGAGCAAGTAAAACAATTGGAAGGTGAAAGCACACCAGAAACACAAAAAGTTATTGATGACTCTATGACCCAGTTAAGAAAACTGGAAAACAACTATCTGGTTTTAGAGCAAGACCTATTAAATGGTGGCAATAGCAAATTGATTTTAAGTGCAATGATCACCAACTTCCAAACACGAATAGACCTTCTGCAAGAAGTTTTAAACCAAGTTGAAACAATCAAGAATTTAAAAAAATACAATGATGAAAACTTTACTATATAAATACATAGCCGTATTACTGTTTGTTGCACCAACTGCTCTTTTGGCCAATGATGGAAAACTAAAAGGCAGATACACCAAAGAGAAGACCATTAAGAAAGAATACAATGTAAATTCTGATGCCTTACTTAAGATAAACAACAGTTATGGCAATCTAAACATTACATCTTGGAACGAAAATAGGATTGTCATTGAAGTCCACATAAAGACCAATGGCAACAATGAAGAAAAAGTACAGCGAAAATTGGATGGCATCTCAATAGACTTTGAAGCCAGTAGCAGTATGGTTTCCGCTAGAACCAATTTCAACAGAAACAGAAGCAGCTGGGGATGGAACTGGGGCAACAACAATGTAAACATGCAAGTAAATTACACCATAAAACTCCCTGTAAAGAATAGTGTAAACCTTAGCAATGATTATGGTAATATTATTTTAGACAGAATAGATGGACACGCCAAAATAAACTGTGATTATGGCAGATTGGATATTGGCGAACTTAGAGGAAGAAACAACCAGTTAAGGTTTGATTATACTTCCAAGTCCAGTATTGATTATATAAACAGTGGTGAAATTGATGCGGACTACTCTGGATTTACAATTGAAAAAGCAGGGGATTTAAAAATTAATGCAGATTATACCAATGTAAACATAGTGCAAATGGAAAACCTTGAGTATTCCAGTGATTATGGCACTATGGAAGTTGGTGAAGCCAATGACGTACATGGTGTTGGAGATTATATTAATGTAAAATTGGGAAGCATTCACGGGAATGTGGATATCTCTGCAGATTACGGTTCTGTAAAAATCAATAACATGGAAGAAGATGCAGGCGATATTAGAATCAGGACAGACTACACAGGAGTAAAAATTGGGTATGATTCCCAATACTATTTTGACTTTGAAATCACAACTGAATATGCTGGTGTAAGTGGTAAAGATGATTTTGAAATAAATGTAAGTATAGAAAAATCTCGTGAAAAATATTACAAAGGGTATCATGGCAAAGAACATAGTGGCAATAATGTCTCTATCACCAGCGACTATGGCAGTGTATCATTTTACAAAAATTAATCAGATCAATTAAAACACAAATAATCATGAAAAAAACAACACTATTAGGATTGGCACTATTAATGGTTGCCACAGTCACTGCGCAATGGGGCAAAAGAATCAAAGGGAATGGAAACGTAGTAACTATTGAACGCTCCGTGGGTGACTATGATGCCGTGGCACTTGCAGGCTGGTTTGATGTAGATTTAGTTGCCGGAAATGAGGGTGAGATTACGTTAAGAGGAGAGGAAAACCTTTTAGAGTATATTAAAACTGAGGTGAAAAATGGCAAGCTGGTCATAAAAGTAGAAAAAGGTGTAAACCTTAGACCTTCCAATTGGAAACAAGGCATCCATATTACTGTACCTATAGAAAGCATCAATTCAGCAACTTTATCAGGTTCTGGGGATATTGTTGGAAAAACAACCCTAAAAGCAAGTAATTTCACCACCAACATGTCTGGTTCTGGGGATATTACCCTTGCCATTGAAGCCAACTCCGTCACTGCTACCATGTCAGGTTCTGGAGATATAAGGTTAAGTGGCAAAACATCAGATTTAGAAATTAGAATATCAGGTTCTGGGGATATAAAATCCTATGACCTCGAAGCCGAATTTGTTGAGGTTACCATTTCTGGTTCTGCAGATGTTGAGGTAACTGCAAATCAAGCCCTCAAAGCTAGGGTATCTGGATCAGGAGATATTCGTTACAGGGGAAATCCTAAGAAATTGGATAGCAAAACTTCTGGCTCTGGAGATATTTCCAAAGGATAGTTTAAGTTTTTCATCAATCCATCTTAACAAAGGATTAAAAAAATTAAAGCCTTGATTCTGACAACCTCAGAATTAAGGCTTTTTCTGTAACATTTTCAGCTGTTTGCATACTTGTATTTTAAATTAAAATACACATAACAATGAGAAATAGCAAAAAAAGAAGGACACAACCTTAAAGAGTAGACTCATAGCATTCCATAAATGTGAGGTAAGACAGTTTAATAGAATTCTGGGGATTAAATAAGTTTGTCCTTAAAAAAAGCTATTGTACGGTTTCAAGTCAATGTAGCTGCTGGGTCATCATATCTAGGCGTTGTATTGTTATGAAAGCCGTGATTTACCTTTGGATAGAAATAAACTGTATGTTCTATTTTTTTTGTTTAAGCGCTTTTTCATAAGCTGGCCAACCCGCGTTTACCCTTTCATCCAACCCCTGCATACTGGAGCATTAACAGAGCTTTTATTTTAGTAGTTTCTTCTTCTGATAGTTGTCCTCCATAAAATGGAATCTATATAATTGGGCATCATAAAACTAAGAAGGGTTGAAACTGTAACACTTCCTATTGCATACAATGATAACTTCTCTGGAAATTTTTTCTATCAATTTTATTATGGGCATAATATTAT
>Ga0256845_1000552_pt1 | contig 34869 bp, 30 predicted proteins | sample RiftiametaG_FD_189101 | JGI IMG/M metagenome (GOLD analysis project Ga0256845, IMG submission 189101) | Tube worm associated microbial communities from hydrothermal vent at the East Pacific Rise, Pacific Ocean - Riftia | ecosystem: Host-associated > Annelida > Integument > Unclassified ...
AAATTATTGCACTGTAGGAAAAAACACCGGGCAAGAATACCGTATGGGCGATGAAGTAAAAATAAAAATACGTAGAGCTGATTTAGTGAAAAAGCAATTGGATTTTGAATTGGTTTAAGTCCTATTGAATTACTAAATTTGAGCTAAATATATAATGCGAATATGTGTACTGGTACACATATTCGGTTGTTGGCAAACATATAATTATGACAGATTTTTTTCAATCATATCAATTTCTATCGATAATTGGTTTAGTAATAGATATAATTGGAGTTATTTTTTTATTTTTTACTGGACTCCCATTTAAGCTACCCGACTTAGATAGTTATACTGAAATAAAGGTAAAACCAGATCAAATAATAAAAGATAGAAAGCAAAAGAGATTAGCTTATATCGCAGTTATTTTATTGCTTGTAGGATTTATAATTCAAATAATTTCATCTGTTGTGTCTTTTTGTGAATCTTGAATTTTAATCACATCTCCTCAAAGCCTTACTAATATCTCTTACAGCAGAAACAACATTTTGAATCTTTCTTTTATCAAAAGTTTCTTCATCTACATAAAATAACATTTCTATTCCTTCATCTAAAAGATTAGCTAATTCACTTGAGGTACCGTAGCTTTCTTCAATAAATTCAGATAAATATTCTTGTTGCTTTTCTGTTAACATTTTATCGGATGAATAAACCAAAGGAAATTAATAAACTAGCTAAGCGTATAAAAGCTTTGAGAATCAAAAATGGATACAGTAGCTATGAAAATTTTGCATTTGACAAAGGAATTCACAGGGCTCAATATGGTAGATACGAAACAGGGACAGATTTACAATATACAAGCTTGATTAAAGTTGCAAATGCTTTCGATATGACTCTTGAAGAATTTTTTAGTGAGGGTTTTGACTAAAAATAACGATTTGCCAACAAGCTGTCATATTGCATTTTGGTTGCAAGTAGTTTTAGATTTTTATTATGTTTTTAGTTTGTGCCATTCATTTTGTAGGTGGTTATCTAAAAGGTTTGCAAGTTGCACCCTTGCAGTAGTTGAGTGGCTATACTCCTACTTACTTGTTAACTGCTCTGCGGTACATCTACAAAATTTCATTACTTTGGTGTAATTAAACAGCTGTATTAAACACACCATTTTTTGCGTTTATCTATTCTTCGACAAGCTCAGAATGACAAACTGAAAAATTCAACGTTGCTTTTTCAAGACAAAATGTTGGCTCTTCCAATATAAAAACTAACTGTTTTTGATTTTTTCTTCAATCTTAGTGGTAGAGTAACCCTTAACAAACTGTATTACGTTTACAGTCCCTCCATGTTGGTTTACCACATCAGAACCTACAATGTATTTTTTATCAGTAGTATCGGTACAATTTACATCATAATCACCCCCTTTAATTAAAACATCAGGTATTATTTCCGAAATAATAGTAAATGGTGTGTCTGCATCAAAAATAACAACAGCATCTACAAATCCTAAAGCAGCAATAATAAGCGCACGAGAGTCTTCGTCTTGCAATGGTCTACTATCACCTTTATCCAATCGTTTTACCGAAGCGTCAGCATTTACTGCGACAATAAATTTATCTCCAAAATCTGCCGTTTGGGCAAGGTATTCTATATGTCCTCTATGTAAAAGATCAAAAACACCATTGGTAAATACTACTTTTTGATTGTCGCTTTTCCAAGTTTTAATTTCTGCTAAAAGCGTTGTTTTAGAAAAAATCTTATCCTTTACTGTTTTTAGTTTAGCACTCAAACCTGCTGTTTATTTTTAACTGATAATGGTAAAACAAAAAGTGAAACAAGCCCAGCAATAATTGTAAATAAAGTAAGTGCTGACCATGCTAACATACTAAATGAACCTGCATTTTCTACTCCATATAAATCGCTTAAAACAGCAGCAACCATAAGGGGGTAAAGTCCTAAACCTCCTGGTGATGCTGAAATAGCAACTGCACCAACTACAAACGCTGCAAAAACAGCATTAACACTCAATCCTGCAGTTTCTGGCAACGCAAAAGCACACACCCAAATCATGCCAACATAACACGTCCAAATAAATAATGTATGTGCTATATATGCTGCTCGCTGCTTTAGTTTAAAAATTGTTTTAACTCCTTCTAAAATTCCTTTAATTAAACCCATTACTTTTTCCTTAAGAACAGGTATCTTTAAAATTGTTAAAACTCCAACAACCATTACACCCAATACTGAAAAATAAATCCATACAGGTATGCTTGAGTCCGATTTTCCTGAATTACGAATCTCATTAAACGCTTCCAAATCTTTCTGTAAATAAAGTGTTATTCCCAACACTAAAGCAAGCATCACCAAATCAATAATTCGTTCTACAATAATAGTCCCAAACACCTTATCAAACTTCGTGTTTTCCTGAAATTTTGCATAATAAGCTGCTCTTGCAACTTCGCCCGAACGTGGTATTGTTAAATTAATTAAATAACCTACCATCACACTATGGTACATTTTCCAAAAATGAGGCTTGTGTCCTAATGGTTCTAACATATACTTCCAACGATAAGCTCTACTCATGTGGCTCAACAACATAATTATTAAACCATAAAAAAGGTAAATATAATCCGCCTTAACAAATGCTTCTTTTAGGCTCTCCAACCCTTCTTCCGACATGTTAGAGATAAAAAACCATGTTAAGTAAGCCCCTATCCCAAGCGGAAGAACAATTTTAAGAATATTGATTAAGGTCTTTTTCACAATAAAATTTAGTTAACGGCAAAATTAGTTAATAATTGTCATATTGTCTATAAGTCGAACTCCCCCCACGTTTACTGCGGTAAATGCAATGTATTTATCTGCATTCCCCCATTCTTTTATCGGTTGTAACGTTTCTTCATTGGCAATTTCAAAGTATTCTGTTGCAAAAATTGAATGCTGACTCATCTCTTCTAAAAAATGCTTTTTTAGCGCCTCAACCGAAAAGTTTTTATGCTCGCAAACATATTTTAATGTTTTACTTATTAAACTTGCCTCCTCTTTTTCATCTACAGGTAACCTTTCATTTCGCGAGCTCATTGCCAACCCATTTGCTTCTCTATAAATGGGGCATCCAACAATTTTTACTGGCGATTTTATTTGTTTTGCTAATGCTTTAATTACCGCTAATTGCTGATAATCTTTTTCGCCAAAATAAGCTCGGGTTGGGTTTAATATTTCGAAAAATCGTTCAATAACAATTGCCACTCCATTAAAATGACCTGGTCGATGTTCTGCTTCCATCACTTCTGAAAGAATACCAAAATGAAACTCTTTTTCCACTTTTTGAGGATACATTTCTTCTACACTAGGAATAAAAACAACATCACAGTTGGCAGCACCTAATTTTTCAAGATCAGCATTCCTATTTCTAGGATATTTAACTAAATCCTCTTTTTTATTAAACTGTTTAGGATTAACAAAAATGCTAGAAATCGTTAAATCATTCTCTTTTTTTGAAGTATCAATTAATGAGATATGTGCTTGATGCAAGGCACCCATTGTTGCCACAAAACCAACACTTTTTGAAGAGTGCAGAGAAAGATAGTTTCTTATTTCTTGAACAGTATAAAATACCTGCATATTAATTTTAACAATCAATTTTTCGCAAAATAAATGATTTATTTACAGATAACGCTTGTTAAATACTGTTAATCCGAGATATAAACTTGAAAAAACCCTAAAAATAGAGTACTTTTGCGCCTAAACTTATAGGCAGATTATGAAAAAGAAAAAGATTTTATTTATTTCCCAAGAAATTACACCATACCTAGAAGAGAATGAGTTAGGACGCTTTGGAAGGTATTTGCCACAAGGAATTCAAGAAGACGGAAAAGAAATTAGAACATTTATGCCAAAATTTGGTTGCATAAATGAAAGAAGAAATCAGTTACACGAAGTAATTCGTTTGTCTGGTATGAACTTAATCATAAATGACAATGACCATCCACTAATTATTAAAGTTGGGTCAATTCAAGCTGCGAGAATGCAAGTTTATTTTATTGATAGCGAAGACTTTTTCCAAAGAAAAGCAGTTTTTCACGATAAAAAAACTGGTAAAGAGTTTAAAGATAATGACGAAAGAGCTATTTTCTTTGTAAGAGGAGTATTAGAAACTGTAAAAAAATTAGGTTGGGTTCCAGACATCATTCACTGTCATGGTTGGATGACAAGTTTAGTGCCTCTTTATATTAAAACTTCATTTAAAAAAGAACCTGTTTTCGAAAATTCAAAAGTAATTTTCTCTCTATACAATAATGATTTTGAGAAACCGTTAAACAAAGACTTTGCTAAAAAAGCATTGATGGAAGATATTTCTGATGAAGCTATTGCTGATTATGCAGACACTTCTTTTGTTGGGTTAAATAAAGCTGCAATGAATGCTTCTGATGCAATTATTATGGCAAGTGAAACAATAAATTCAGAATTGGAAAAACACTTTAACGATAGTGATAAACCTAAGCTAGGTTACCAAGCTCCTGAAGATTACATTGCTGCTTATTCTAATTTCTATGATGAAATTTTAGAAGAATCAGAAGTATTACAAGATTAAAATAATTAATAAAAAATGAGTTCAACTTTTTTAATGCGGAAAGTATTTCTTCTTTCCGCAATCTTTTTGCTTTCAATTTTGTTTTCATGTAAAAAAGACGGCAAACTTTCTCCTGACTTTGACAATGGGAATTTATCTATCCTTTTTGTAGATACGTTTTCGATTAAGTCAACAGTTGATAACGATGGCGCATCACAAACGGATCTTATCTCTTTCCAGCTTTTAGGCGTATATCACGACCCTATTTTCGGAGTTAAATCATCTTCTATTTACACGAACGTAGGCCTGTCTGGGGCTACCGATTTTGGAGGCGACCTTATAGTAGACTCGTTAGTTTTATCATTGCATATAGCCAACTATTATGGTGACAACTCTTCCTCGATTACTGCAAATGTATTTGAATTAACAACCCCTCTGAGTAGTTCTACTTCCTATTTTTCTAATACTTATTCGTCAGTTCAAAATACACTTTTAGGCAGTAGTACATTTATGCCAAGTAACTCAGACTCATTACGTGTAGTAATTACTGATCCAACGTTACTTAGCGCAATTCAAAGTGATTCGTTTTATGTTGACAACAATGAATTCTATACTAAATTTAAGGGCTTATACATCGTTAGTTCAGACACCGCTGGGGGTATTCCAGCAATCAATCAAAACACAGGAGCATTTGCCTTATTTGACTTAAATTCTTCAGCTTCTAAGATTACTATTCACTATAGAAATGGGCCTACAGTTAAAAAAACTGAAGATCTTAATTTAAACACCCAGGTAAAAACTTATGCACGTTTCATAAATGATTACTCAGGAACAGATATTGAAAAGCATCTTAATAATAATGCTGCTAAAAACATAAACCGAATTTATGTTTCTGACATGGAAGGCCTTAGAACAAAAATCGAAATTCCAAACATTACAAACTTAACAAACGATGGTGCTGTTTCTATTAATAAGGCTACAATAACATTTACGATAGAAACTGGTACGGATGCTAGTCCAAACGATGTGCTTGAAGCATTAACTTTATCTGGTATAGATTCAGAAGGCAATGCAATTAACCTAACAGATGCTAGTGAAGGTGCTGCTCATTTTGAAGGAGTTTACAATGCATCAACTAAATCTATTACATTTAATATTAGTCGTCACTTGCAGCAGATAGTTAATGGTAAGAGAACTGATTATGGTATGTATTTAACACCAAATTCTGCAATTGTTATCCCAAATAGAGTTATTTTTAATTCTGAAAACAGCCCTACCTTTAAAACTAAATTAGAAATTACTTACTCAAAACTTTAAAACATGTGTGGAATAGTTGCTTACGTTGGAGATAGACAAGCTTATCCTATTATAATAAAAGGATTAAAAAGACTAGAATACAGAGGGTATGATAGTTCTGGTGTTGCCCTTATTAACGAAGGGAACCTCAACTTATATAAAAAGCAAGGGAAAGTAATAGAATTAGAAAAGTTTACAGAGGGAAAAGACATTACTAGTACTGTAGGAATTGGTCATACAAGATGGGCAACACATGGTGCTCCAAACGACACAAACGCACATCCACATTATTCAAAATCTAAAAATTTAGCAATTATCCATAATGGAATTATTGAAAATTATGCGAGTTTAAAAAAAGAATTAATACAACGTGGTCACGAATTTTATAGCGATACCGACACGGAGGTTTTAATTCATTTAATTGAAGATATTCAATATGTTGCTAAAGTAGATTTAGTAGAGGCTGTAAGAATTGCGTTAAACGAAGTTATTGGAGCTTATGCTATTGTAATTATCTCTAAAGATAATCCAAACACAATGATTGCGGCTAAAAAAAGTAGCCCATTAGTTATTGGTGTTGGTAAAGAGAATGATTATTATGTTGCCTCTGATGCTACGCCATTTGTTGAATATACCAACGAAGTTGTTTATTTAGATGATGAGCAAATTGCTGTCATTAAAAAAGGAGAAAATTTAAGACTTATTGACATTAAAAATCAAGAAGTTACTCCATATATTCAAGAATTAGAAATTCAATTAGAAGCTATTGAAAAAGGTGGATATGACCACTTTATGCTAAAAGAAATTTACGAGCAACCTATCTCTATCAGAAATAGTATGCGAGGAAGAATTGATGTTGATAAAGGCATTGTTTCTTTAGGCGGAATTAGAGATTATGAACAAAAAATAATGAATGCCAACCGTATTATTATTGTTGCTTGTGGTACATCTTGGCATGCAGGTTTGGTAGGAGAATATTTATTTGAAGACTTCACTAGAATTCCTGTTGAAGTAGAATATGCTTCAGAGTTTAGATATAGAAACCCTATTATTAATGAGAACGATGTAGTTATTGCTATTTCTCAATCGGGAGAAACGGCTGATACTTTAGCTGCAATTAAACTAGCTAAGGAAAAAGGCGCAACAATCATTGGTATTTGTAATGTTGTTGGCTCTACTATCTCTAGAGAAACGCACTGTGGTTCTTATACGCATGCAGGACCAGAAATTGGAGTTGCATCAACCAAAGCATTTACTGCACAAGTAACCGTTCTGTCATTAATGGCGCTTTCAATTGCTCGTAAAAAAGGAACAATATCAGAATCAAGATTTAGATTATTATTGGCTGAATTAGACGCTATCCCTGGAAAAGTGGAAGAAATGTTAAAATCTGACAAACAAATTAAATATATTGCTAGTTTATTTAAAAACGCTTCTAATTTCTTATATTTAGGAAGAGGGTATAATTTTCCTGTAGCACTTGAAGGAGCTTTAAAACTAAAAGAAATTTCATATATCCATGCAGAAGGTTATCCTGCTGCTGAAATGAAACATGGTCCTATTGCCTTAATAGATGAAGAAATGCCACTTGTTGTTGTTGCTACTAAACATAGTAATTACGAAAAAGTGGTAAGTAATATTGAAGAGGTTAAAGCTCGTAGCGGAAAAATTATAGCTATTGTTACTGAAGGAGATACTGAAGTAAAAGCAATTGCAGATCATGTAATTGAAATTCCCGCAGCAGAAGATGCTTTAAGCCCTCTACTAACATCTATTCCTATGCAATTACTTTCTTACCATATTGCGGTTATGAGAAACTGTAATGTAGATCAGCCAAGAAATTTAGCGAAATCTGTTACTGTAGAGTAAGTTTATCTTCCCCACATAATTATTTGAGGGACACCCTCAAATTTTGAGATATCTTTGGTGAAAATAATATTTACCAAATCTATTAAAGGAAGAATTCCTAACCCACCAAGGGTTATTGAATATAGTATTGGTGTCCTTTGGTGTGTTCCAAGATAAATACGATGCCCACCAAAAAGTCCAGTAAAAATGGTAAATAATATTGCTTTTCCTCTCTTAAACTTAACAGTAGTGGTAATTACTGCGGAATCAACCGTCAATTCTTCTAATTCTAACTGTGCACTAATAACAAATTGAGCCTGATTTACAGTTAACTTTAAAGTAACATTATCTGCATTAATAGTTAACGACAGAAAAAAAACAACAACAAAAACAAGCGTTTTTTTCACAAATAAGCTTTCTTTATCTTTTCTTTGCATTAAAGAATGAATCATTTGTCCCATCTACTTTTGATTTTTTTCATCGAAATCCAAAATTAACAATTTAATAATTATGATTAAAAATATTAATGACATCCCTAGTTTAAAAGCAAATTTTAACTCTTCTGTTACTGGACAAATAGAAAGTATACTTAATGAACCATTAAGTATTAAAGATCATTCAGAAGTGCTTAAACTTATTTTTAGTTTAATTGATTTAACAACTTTAGAAGGTTCTGATACCTTAGCTAAAGTTGAAGAAATGTGTAAAACGGTTTTGGATCTAGAAAAAAGAAGCGATGTTCCTAATGTTGCCGCAATTTGTGTTTACCCAACTTTTGCAAAAACTGTTAGTATAAAATTAAAAAACACAACTATTAATACCGCTTGTGTTGCTGGAGCATTTCCATCAGGACAATCTTCTATAGCTATAAAATTACAAGAAGTGAAATGGGCAATTGATGAAGGTGCAACAGAAATTGACATGGTAATTTCTAGAGGGAAATTATTGGAAGGAAAATACCAAGAAGTTTTTGATGAAATTGCTGCCATTAAAGCGTGTTGTGGATCTGTACATCTTAAAGTAATTATTGAAAGTGGAGAGCTTCAAAACAACCAAAATATAAGAATCGCAAGTGATTTAGCAATGTATGCTGGAGCTGATTTTATTAAAACCTCTACAGGGAAAATTAGCGAAGGAGCTACATACAATACTATGTTTATAATGCTTACCGCTATTAAAGATTATTATACTGCTACAGGTACCAAAATAGGCATAAAACCAGCAGGAGGAATAAGCGATATTCCAACGGCCATTAACTACCTAAAACTAGTTGAAAGTATTGTAGGAAATGAATGGTTAACTCCTCGCTTCTGCAGGTTTGGAGCCAGTAGCTTGGCAAAAGTTGTTTTAAATAAACTTCAATAACAATTAATATGAATAAATAAGCCCGATTTGCCAAGTAACAGACTGATTAACAGTCGCATAAATTTTATTAGCGAAATTTCACTCAAGCACATCAAAAACAAACCCTTTTTCTAATAAATACTCAATTACTTTAGGTAAAGCATATTTTAAATTTTTAGAAGCTTTAACACTATCATGAAAGACAATTATAGAACCCTCCTTAGCATTTTCAACTACATTGTTATAACATTTTTCTGGGGAAGTTTTAGCATCAAAATCACCACTTAATACATCCCACATTATTATTTTATACTCTTTAGTAAGATCTTGTACTTGTGTTTTTTTTATCCTCCCATAAGGTGGCCTAAAAATAGTAGTGCTAACTATTTCCTTGCACGCTTCAATATTTGCTAAATAAGTTTCACTAGATGTTTTCCACCCATTTAAATGATTAAACGTGTGATTCCCTACCGCATGATCTTCAGTAATTATTCTTTGAAAAACTGCAGGATGTTTTACTACATTATCCCCTATACAAAAGAAAGTTGCTTTAATATTATACTGTTTTAATAAATCCAACACCCAGTCTGTTACTTCAGGTATTGGTCCGTCATCAAAAGTTAAATAAATTTTATTTTCGTTATTAGGGATCTCCCACACCAACTTTGGGTAGTACTTTTTTATTATGGCTGGAGACTTAACTAAAAACATTTTATTCTATTACAACTTCATCTAATCGAACTAAATTAGCCACTATGCGTTCAGCAATTAATGGAAATTGAATTTTAATAATCTTATCTATATCGTTTTGTCTAGATGAAAACCTAGTTTTTATAGCTCCACTGTCTACTTCATTTCCTAAATTATCAAAAATAGTATAATGCACTTTCACCTCTCTTTTATATCCTTCATCAGAAGCTGCATAACGCATATCTGCTCCTTTTTTTATATCTAATTGGTTGATGAATATATATTGTGAAGCATTAAATTTTGAGCTTAAACTTGGCAATAGCTTTTCGTTTACTATAATTGTTTTCATATACTTTTCACGATTATCAACCTGAGAAACCAGCTGCCCTCCTTGAATTCCTGCTTCAATATACTCATCCTCCTTTTTTTTCTTTTTAAATTTATCCCTAAGCTTAGTTCCCACATTTTCTTTTTTAACGACCACTTCTTCGGGAACTACTTCATATTTATATCCAATTGAATTATAAATATACCCTAGTTCTTTTCTGGATTCTTCAGGTGATATAGAATAAAATGAATAAGGATTATAATCTTTTTTTAACGCAATAAATACTTCACGATCCAAAGCCGCTCTAAACTTTGCTTTAATTTCCTGAAAATTCATTTGATGGTTTTGAGCTAAATCTCTATCAATATCTGACGTGTACATTTTAGACTCGAAAGGAATAACTAAAACAGAGGCTTTTTCTCTTATTACAGGTTTCTCTGTATTCCCCGCTGTATTATCTTGTGCTGAAATTATTACAATGCTGAAAAGAGCAAAAAAGCAGGTTACTATTTTTTTCATGTTATTGGATGTGTTAATCACTTAGTTAGTAAAGCTACTTTAATCCAATAATAATACCGTAGACAGAAATACTGTTTTTAAACAAGAATAAGTTAGTAAAAGTAACGTTACTCTAAACTAAAACCAAGCTCTAACTACATCCATACCGTTAGCATACAACATAAATGCTAATAAGAAAAGCATTCCTCCAATTTGAGCGTATTCCATTAATTTCTCATTTGGTTTACGTCTGGTAATCATTTCATAAGTTAAAAATACGACATGGCCCCCATCTAATGCTGGAATAGGTAATAAATTCATTACCGCTAACATTACAGAAATCATTGCTGTCATTTCCCAGAAACGTTGCCAAACCCATTCCGAACCATAAATTTTAGCTATTGTTCCAAACCCTCCTAATTGACTTACTCCTTCTTTCGAAAATATTAAACTAAATTGATCAATATAGCGACTTATAACATCTCCGGTCTTAAAGAACCCTGCAGGTATTGATTCAAAAAAACCATACTCTTTTACTTTAACAGTTAAAATTTCTTGTGGTATTTTTCTTCCTACACCTATCATTCCTGTTTCAGTTGTAGTTACCTCAAGGTTTGTTTCTTCATTATTTCTTAAAACTGTAAAGTTTATTTTTACCTCATTTTTACCTCTAAGCAGTTGGGTAGAATGTACTAACCCAGATATTGGCTCATCATTAATTGCTATAATTTCATCTCCAATAGCAAAGCCCGCTTCTTCAGCTGGCATTCCTGGTTGAATATTAGTAATAATAAAAGGAACCTCTTCTGTAAACAATTCTTTAGCCCCAACTCTCAATACACTTTGTGGGAAATCTTCTGGAATAGCAATTTTTGCAGTTCCACCTTTTCTATCAACAGTTACTTCTTTAATTCCATCCAATAATAATTGAATTCTAATTTCTCCGTAAGTAACATCATCATCAATTTGTACTCCATCTAACGCAACTATTTTATCATTGTGATGAAAACCTAAATCAACCATTAAAGAATCACAGTAAATACCATGAGTTGCATTATTTGCAGGAATGTACTTCTCTCCCCAAGTAAACAGAACCATTGCATAAATCAAAAAGGCAACAATTACATTCATTATTACTCCTCCCAACATTATAATTAAACGCTGCCAAGTTGGTTTAGAACGAAACTCCCATGGTTCAGGCTCTTTTTCCATTTGCTCCTTATCCATACTTTCATCAATCATCCCTGCTATTTTCACATAACCTCCTAATGGTAACCAACCTATACCATACTCTGTATCGCCAATTTTTTTCTTGTAAACAGAAAACCAAGGGTTAAAGAATAAATAAAAACTCTCTACTTTAGTTTTAAAATATTTTGCTGCGGCAAAATGCCCAAATTCATGTAAAATTACTAGGATAGATATTCCTAGTAATAGCTGTCCGCCTTGTATTAAATATTCCATTTATTAAAAAATAATTCGAGCGAAGTTAGGGATTCTGCCCTACAGAACCCGTTTTTCTTTTTTATTCTTTGTTTTTCTTAATAGAAAGACCCCTTTTTTCAAAGGGGTTAGTTCAACCTACTACGCTAAAGCGTAGAGTTTTACTAAATTAGAGATTTAGCAAATTCTCTGGTTTGAGCATTTGTTTTCACATAATCCTCGTAAGTTGGTGTTTTTATGAAAAGCATTTCTTCCATACACTTTTTATTGACCTCAGCTATTTCTAAAAATTTAATCTGATCATTTAAAAAAGCTTCAACAGCAATTTCATTAGCCGCATTTAAAATGCAGGCCATATTCCCTCCTTTATCTAATGCTTCATAAGCTAACGAAAGATTCAAAAAGGTGTCCTTGTCTGGTTGCTCAAATGTTAGTTGAGGATAATCCATGAAATTAAATCGTGGAGATTTTGATGAAAATCGATACGGAAACGACAACGCATATTGTATAGGATGTTTCATATCTGGCAACCCCATTTGAGCTTTCATGCTGCCATCCTCAAACTGTACAATAGAATGTATTATTGACTGTGGATGAACAATTACATCTATCTGCTCTGGTTTTAAATTGAACAGCCATTTTGCTTCAATTACTTCTAGTCCTTTATTCATTAAAGTTGCAGAATCAATTGTGATTTTTGCTCCCATATCCCAGTTAGGGTGTTTTAACGCTTGTTCCTTTGTAATATTTTTTAACTCCTCTGTCTTTTTCCCTCTAAATGGTCCTCCTGAAGCTGTTAAGTAAATTTTTTCAATCTTATTTTGAACTTCACCAGTTAAACATTGAAAAATTGCTCCATGTTCAGAATCAACTGGTAAAATAGCAACTCCATTTTCTGCAGCTAATTTGGTGATTAATTCCCCGGCAACAACGAGTGTTTCTTTATTCGCTAACGCAATACTTTTCTTTGCTTTTATCGCATTTATTGTAGGAAGCAATCCTGCATAACCAACTAAAGCAGTTAATACAATATTTACATCTTTCATTTCAACAACCTGGGCTAACGCTTCTTCTCCTGTAAATGTTTTGATGTCATGCTTCCACAGTTTTTCAGAAACTTCTTCAAACCTCGTTTCATCAACAATTACAACTGCATTTGGTTTAAATTTTATTGCTTGTTCAATAAGCAGCTCCGCATTCTTATTAGCTGTTAATACCTCTACCTGAAATTTATCAGCATGTTCTTCTATAACTTCTAAAGCCTGTGTTCCTATAGAGCCTGTAGAGCCTAAAATAGCTATTTTTTTCTTTATGATTTCTGCCATTAAAAGTGAGATTGCTTCGCTTCACTGCGTTATACTCGCAATGACGTATTGTTGTTATTTTTTTCTTGAATTGTTTTTAATTTCATCCATCAACACTTTTTTAGCTTGAGAATAAGATTCAATATGAATATAATTTCCATGCCCCATTTTAGCAATTGACGACATTGATTTAACCGTTGCTCTTTTATTTTTAACTCCTAATACTGATATAGTAATCCCTTTTTTATAATTCAATGCCACATTTTCTAAAATATCATTCCCATTCAAAATAAATCCACCATCCGTTGCTACAATTACTTGATTATTCCCATCTTCAATTTTGTTAGATCGTGCCACTTGATATGCTTTTTTTATCCCCCTGCTTCCTGCTGTATATCCACCAGCTGTTAAATCTTTTATCAATTCAATTATTTTCGCTTTATCATTTATATACTCCGATTTTAACACCGTTGTAACAGTTGATGCATACGTTACAATCGCCAACTTATCAATTGGGCGAAGTCCATTTAACAATTCAATCATTGATGCTTTTAACAAATCCAATCTACCTTCTTGTTTCATAGAAACAGAAACATCAATACAAAAAACAACATTATTTGGAGCAAACAAATTAATCGGTAATTCTTTCGTTGAAATTGTATCTGCAGCTTCAATTAACACAGCAGCCTCAACAATCGTATCTTCTTTAATCGCAATAATTTCTTGTTCTGTTGGTTCTCCTAATTCAAACTCTAAATAATTATTTTGCTGATTTACAGAAAAATCATTCTCTTTTGTCCCATAATCTTCAGCATTAACTACAAAATAGTAATTATCCCACTTTAAGTTTTGAATTATAAATCCTTTTTTATCTGTTTTAAGTTCTTTGTAATTTAACCCATCCCAAATAATTTGAACAGTCGCATTTTTTATTGGTTTTTTGGTATTCACATCTATTACCTTAATTTTTAAATCCATCTTTAAATCTTTAGGCTGTTGTATTGACTGAAAGTCTGGACACTTTAACGATTCGTTTATGTCAAAAGTTTTAGCATCCCCTTCAATGGTTAATGTAATAGGTTCGTTATTTACACTTATCCAAATAGGTACATTTTTTTTAAACTTCCCTTTCTTTTTTGGAGTATATTTTACTCGAACAATAATAGTGCTGTCTGGTAAAATTTCTTTTTTAGAGAATTTCACATCAGTTCCATAAGGCTCTTTTAATCTTAAAATTGTAGCCTTTTCTTTTCCAACATTGGTTAACGTAAAATCAAAATACTTTTTATCTTCTTTGTTAATTTCTCCCAAATTATGATGCGAAGTATTGAAAATGACTTGTCCAGAAAGATTATTTATCAAAAATAAACTGAGAATTACAACTATTGTTTTTTGCATGTTTTAATCGAAACAATTATACTGCCAAAATTACTATTTGTTTTGACAACAAAAAAAACTCTTTTAGTTTAAAAATTAACCTCTAAATCCTCTTCACCTTTGATAAATCCTTAATTTTTATTACCTTCGTGCATTATTTAGATTCAATATTTTGTCTGAAAGTTATATAAAAGATTTATTATGAAAAAAACTTTAGTTCTACTCTCTTTGCTTTTTTGCTTTTTTGCAATTCAAGCTCAAACAAATAATTCGGACAATAAACTACTTGTAAAGTACACTCAAAAAGAGTTAAAAAAATTGAAAAAGCACAACCCTCAAGAATATGAATTTGCTAGATATTGTGTAGATAACGCATTTTATGTTGCTCCTTCATCAAAAGAAAAAATAGCAGATAATACTCACAAATATGGGAAGATTAATATCAAAGACATTTCAAACATTAATTTTTTTGAATTAAACATTAATCTAATCCAAGAAAAAAATCAAGTTTTTGTTATTAATAATAGTACTAAAGTTCTTATTGTAAAATCCAAAGAACAAATACTCAAAGAATTAAAAAAATAAATCACCATGAACAAGTTATTTTCAATAGTTGCTCTATTTTTAATAAGTTCAGCTACATTTAGTCAAAATGTCTTGATTACTGATCCAGATTTGGACGCAGCAAGTCCAATGTCTTGTGCTGCTGCTGCTCCAATTTTTTATGACTCAGGTAATGCTGGAGCAAATTATGGAGCTAACGAAAATGAAGTAATTACAATCTGTCCTGATTATGCTAACTCTACAACAAAGTTATCATTAGTCTTTGGTGTTGGTTCATACGATATACATCCGAGCGATACACTTTTTATTTACGATGGCCCTAACACTTCTGCTCCTTTATTGGGGGCTCATAATAATGCAACTAATCCTGCAGGGTTTAGTCATGTAGCAAGTTTTGCGAATAACCCCACAGGATGTTTTACCATCCAATTTATTTCTGATGGTGTTGATGAAGGAACTGGATGGCAAGGAGCTCTATCATGTGCGCAAATAGCACAACCTATTGAAGGACACATGTCAGGATACTTAAACGGCACTAACATTATAAACCCTGCAGATACGGGGTATGCTGATGTTTGTTTTGGTGATTCCATCTTATTTGTAGCAACTCCTACCTTTCCTTATTCTTTAGAAACTACTGGCCTTGGATATTCTCAAGATGTGGACAATAATATTATGTATGAATGGGAATTTTCTGACGGAACAGTATCTACTGGTGACAGCGTGTGGTTTACACCGCCTGCAAGACAAGGTTATCTTGTTTATTTAAAAATTACTGATCAATTCCCTCAATCACAAACAATTATTTCTAAAGTAAGAGTTTCTACTATTCCTAGTTTTTCTGGAGTACTAATCACTAGAGATAGTATTTGTTTAAATGATACAACAGTTATTATTGGAGCTGTAACTAATACGGATACTTCTGGTGTTAATCCAACAATCTCTAGTTTTCAGTTAGGCGGTTCTGTTGCTGGGTTAGTTTGGTTACCAGACATTACTGGAGGAAACCCTATAACCTATCATGACACATTAAACATTGCTGGATTTTTACCGGGAGCAACTGTAACTAGTGCTTCTGACTTAGAACAGTTATGTTTAAACATGGAACATTCCTATTTGGGAGATTTAGAAATGCAATTAACTTGCCCTAATGGAACTTCAATTAACATATTTAACAGCAACAGTGGGGCTAATGGCATGATACCTGGAGGGTTTAATGGCGGAAACACATTTCTGGGTCATCCTAACGATAATGGTAATGGAGTACCCGGAGTAGGTGAAGAATATTGTTGGTCATCAACCTTAGCAACTTATGGAGATTTTCCAACAGAGTTTGGTGCAGCTAATTTTATTGCCCTAACACAACCCACCTCTATTTCTGCAGGGAACTCCATGAACTGGAACGGGGTTTACTTGCCAGAACAATCATTTACAAACTTAATCGGATGTCCTTTAAATGGAGATTGGTCCATATCTGTAAGAGATAATTTAGGATCTGATGACGGTTATATTTTTGAATGGAGCATCTTATTTGATCCATTACTAAACCCTAATAATGAAACCTATATTCCAAGTATTGTATCTTCACAATGGTTAAGTGCTGCTACTATTATACCTGGGTTACCTACTGATACGTTTATTGTTGTATCATCTACTACTGCTGGTACTCATGATTACACATTTCAAGTAACAGATAATTTTGGCTGTGTATATGATACTACGGTACAAGTTGAATTTCTTGGAATACCTACAACTCCTGGAGATGCTGCTATTTGTGCTACCGCCTATAATATTACAGGGGTAACATCTTTAAGTGGTGGTGTATGGAACTATACAGGGCCTGGCACTATTAATTTTTTACCTAATAATATGGTAGAAAATCCAATTGTAACAACTACTACCACTGGTCTATATACGTTTACGTTTACAGATATTCAATGTGCCTTAAGTAACTCTTTTGAAATTAATTTTATACCCACACCTGAAATACAAGCCGATACTTTTGCTTGTGGGCCAGAATATCAAATCGTAGGAACTTCTTCTTATGATGGTGGCACCTGGACTTATACAACCCTTAGTGCAGGTACAGCAACTTTTTCACCAAGTGACACTACTGAAAATCCCGTCATTAATGTAGATACACCAGGCAGTTATACATTTACATTTACAGATAGTGAATGTGGCCTTAGCGATATTTTTACTATCAATTTTGTTCCAGCACCAATAATTCCAGCAGATTTAACATTGTGTGCAGATAATTATCAAATTACTGGGGCATCTTCTTTTGATGGAGGTATATGGAGTGCTTCCGGACCTGGAACAGTAACTTTTTCACCAAACGCTTCTAATCCAAACCCATCTTTTGTGGTAAGTCAAACAGGAAGATACATCATCACTTTTACAGATAATAAATGTGCAACAGATACTACTTTTGAGTATTATTTCCCATCTAATGTAGCTGCTTTTATATCAGATAGTGTTGAATTTTGCTTAGGTGACGAAGCAATTCTTGATGCTTCCTCTCAGATTTCAGAAGCCTCGTACTTATGGAGTACTGGAGAAACAACACCAACCATTATCGTAACGCAAGCAGGTTCATATAATGTAATAGTCTCGGGATTATGTAATTCAGCAACAGATACATCATACATAACTACGATAATATGTAATATTGTCGCTCCAAATGTAATTACTCCAAACGGTGATGGACAAAATGATGTACTTCTTTTTGAAGGCATTGAACATTTTCCAGGAAGTAAGTTAGAGGTATTTAATCGTTGGGGGCAAAGAATTTACGAAAATGAAGATTATAAAAATGATTGGAGTCCAACAGACGTACCTACAGGAACCTATTATTACATATTTACTCCAGGCGGAAAAATAGAATCTAAAATTTTACCAGTATCATTTACAATATATAAATAAACACTTTAACTCAACAAAAAAGAGTCCCGAAATAATCGGGGCTCTTTTTTTATACCTAAACTTTAGTAATCCTTACTTTAAACTCATTACATCTTTAGTTGCTCGAGAAAGCTCTTCATCTATTTCTCCAAAATATGTTTGTAATCCATACGACTTCTTCTTATGACTTCTAACGCTTCCTCTTTACCATAAACATCTGTTATTTCTACTTTTGGAGAAGCTTCTCCTAGAATACCTTTATAGGTTAAAAAGTAATGCTTTAATCTTTTAACTATAGATTCTGGACAGTCCTGAATATCGGTCCATTTTTCATAAACCTCATCTCCTTTCAAAACAGCAATAATTTTATCATCAGCCTCCCCATCATCTATCATACGGAAACCTCCAATAGGAATTGCTGGTACAATAATGTTCCCGTGAGTAATGTTTCTTTCTGTTAGTACGCAGATATCTAAAGGATCATTATCCCCTAAAATATCGGTTTTCCCTGTCTGTTGCATGCAATATTTTGCAACTTCATCAGAGCAATATGTTTGAGGTAAAAACCCATATAAAGCAGGAACTATGTTTGAGAATTTTTGAGGGCGATCTACTTTTATGTAGCCTGATTCTTTATCAATCTCATATTTTACAGAATCACTTGGAGTCATTTCAATGAATGACATTACTTCTTTTGGGGCATTATTCCCAATGTTTACAACATGCCAAGGGTGTGACTGATATCGTAATCCTAGCTTATTGTATAAATTCCTTAATGCGTCTTCCATACTTAATTAAACTGTCCAGCAAGAACAGCTGTTTTTTTAAATGATTTTACATCTCCATCAGCACTAAATGCTTCTACAAAAATGATATAAATTCCTATCTGAGCCTTTTCATTACGCTCATTAATTCCATCCCAACTAAACGTTCCTGAAATTCCTAATAATTCATTTTGAACAAGGTTTCTAACCAATCGTCCTTTTGCATCATAAATAATAATTGTGGCTACAAACCCAGGTTCAGGAAAATTGTACGAAATGTTTAACACATCATCCACTCCATCATTATCAGGCGAAAAAGTTTCTGGTTCAACAACAATTTCTCCACCATCATTATTTGTCATTTGGTATTGTGAATTTTCAAACCCTGGTGTAGCAAACCCAACATCTTCTGCTGCCGAATGCCAATTAGTTTCATCATTAGTTGGTCTATCGTAATCTATTCGTTCTAAAGAAACTCCATCCTCACTATTTAATAAAGCAAAATGCATATCATCATTATAATGAAATTCATCTACAACCATATCTAAATTATTAATCAAATAAACATCTCCTTTATCATTACTATATGTTGGAAAACTTGCCATTTGTAAAAATGCATCAGTAATGGAGTTCATATAATCATTCTCTACATTTGATTTACTTGTTGTTAACAACGCAAACTCTCCTGGTAAAATTAGTTTTGGATTGTCTGTAAGCACTTTATAGTTATCAATACTATCATTATCTAAATTAGCTAAACTCCAATTTTGAAGATCAAGAAACTTGTTTGAATTGTTATAAATTTCTACAAAATCAGACCCTCCGGTTAATGGGTTAAACAGCACTTCGTTAATAATCAAATCTTCAAAAAAGCCTTGCTCGGGCAATGCGAAAATTGCTGTGTTATCAGAACCAATTATATTGCCCACACAATCGAAAGCTCCTGTAACCGTAACTATATATTTTATTTGAAATGTAAGCTTTGTGCTTAAATTTAATTGAACATTTTTATTATCAATAAATTGAATATTTCCAATTGAAATACTATTGTTTATCGAATAAATAGCGGCCAGCATTCCCGCGTTATCTAATGGTTCGCTAAATGTAACAATAACCGTAGAATCATTTAATGCATTTGCTTCTGTAAGTTGTGGTAAAACCACATCAGGATTAGCTCCAAAAGCTGTGTTTTGAGTTCCTGGTGTTCCACCAAAAAATTGGGTTGATGCAATCCAGTTATCTTCTTCACCACAAGGATTGTTTGGGTCAATCATTTCTATACTCCAACCACCATCTTTTTTATTGTCATCTCTATACCATTCATCAAAATAATGGATAGAATGCACTAGAGAAGTATCTGGGGTAAAAATGGTGATTTCATCTTCTAAATTATTTAAAGAAGGTAAGCTGTTCACTGTAATTACTTTTCCGAAAGGAGCAAACTCTATTTCAAAACTATTATCACAAATAATAATATGCTCTCCTGGTAAAATTTTTCCTGCATTAAGCTGGTCCATACTGGTTAAATCTGAAATCCAACAATTAGTTAAATCAATAATTTTATTAGTCGTATTATAGATCTCTAAATAATCCGCCAATGGTAAACCATTACTTGGTGTAGGATCTGGGTAAAGCTCATTTATCACAACCTCATATTTTTGTGGCGCTTTTCCTATTCCAAAATCTATTGTATTTTGACTTAGTAAATTTCCAGAACAATCATTTGTTCCAGCCACAGTCAATGTGTAAACTGTTGAGGAATCTAATGCTGGACTTATTGTTAAATCAACCCCTTGTAAATTATTATTTACAATAACCCCTGAGACTGATATTCCTCCTGTTAATGTATATGTCGCATTTACAATACTTGCACTATCCATTGTTTCGTTAAACAACACCGTTATTTGGGTTGTAGAAAGAATACTAATACTCTCAATCGTTGGAGCTTGAGTATCTGGAGCACTATTAAATACCGAATTTTGTGTTCCTGGCGTTCCTCCTGAAGCATCATTTGAAGCAATCCAATTTAAGGCATTACTACAAGGATGATTCGGATTTATTCGCTCCAACGTATATCCTCCATCATCTTTAACCCCATCCTGATACCAACTAATGTCATAAGCAACAATATCTAAAACATTATTCGCATTGTCCATTAATGTTAAACTATCACCTCCATTTGTTAATGCAGAAAAAGAACTAATTCCAATTACATCTCCGAAAGGAGTATAAAGTGCTATATCATTAATATCACACAAAATAACATAGCTATTAGGTTGTAAAATAAAATTAGGAATCGTTTTTACTGTTGTTGTATTTATAAATTGCCAATTATTCATCACAAAAGCATTATTCGAAGCATTATACAACTCAACAAATTCCTCACTTGGCAAACTTATTTGAGGGCTAGGATCAGCAAAAATTTCATTAATAATTACATCTCCAACATTTGGAACAATAACCACTAAATATGTAAATGGTTCAACCACCCCTGCAGTAGCATTTGCAAGTGTATCATCAACATTACTTATCGTTAAATTATAATTTTGTGTGTTTGTAAAAGGTGTGCCAAAAGTAAGGTGAACAATAGATGAGTCAACAACATCTCTAACGGCTCCACTTGGGTTTCCAATTCCTAAATCAACCAAATAATTTGTTAAGGTTTGTGATGTTGCTATGCCTACAGGTTCATTAAAATAAGCATCTAATGTTGTTGCACTTTGAACAACTAATGAATCAATTAATGGTGATGCTGTATCTCCTAGAACAGCTCCTACACTAAAATTATCGAAAAAATGGCTGTTAATTGGTCCAGCAGCTCCAGATTGTGTAATTGAAATTCCGAAAAAATTAGATGTATTTACAGCATTATCGACAATACTTCCTATAGCAACCAAACTACCTGCTGCTCCATCATCATAAAATAGGGTCCAATTATTTGAAGCATCTCTCGTAACCCTAACATCAAAAGGATTATTTGTACTACTATTTACACTACCATTTGGTCCATCAATTAAAATTGTAGTCGTTCCCCCAACTATTTTATATAAAGAAACCTCATCAGGTGTTCCTCCTATTCTCACAAAATAACCATCATTTGGATTGGTAACATCTACAACATCCGACATTAAATAAACATCTACATAATTAGCCCCCGAAGTACTAAATTTCATGTTAAAGAAAAAATCCCACTGCCCATTTGCTGCTAATGTTGAAGGTGTACTCAAGTAATAATTCCCAGCAACAGCACTTTGAGAATTTAACTCATTAGCGGTAGCAATAAACGTCCCGACATCTCCACTCCAAACAGGATTGTTTGTAAAATCTCCATCAGAAAAATCATCTACAAATTGAGCAACTGAAAATTGTGCGAACAACAAACAAAAACTTGTGTATATCAGTTTTTTAATCATGCATTAAAATTAGCGATTTAGTTAATGAAATAAAAATTATTAATCCCTGTTACATTTTATTGGTTCTGAACAAGTTCTTTGTATTTTTATCTTTTGATATTTAAAATCATAGCAAATGAAAATAGCTGTAGTTGGCGCTACCGGAATGGTAGGAAATGTAATGCTAAAAGTTCTAGCTGAAAGGAACTTTCCTGTAACGGAAATTATTCCTGTTGCTTCAGAAAAATCTATAGGAAAAGAAATCATTTTTAAAGGGGGTTCTTTTAAAGTGGTTGGCTTACAAACAGCTATTGAAATGACTCCTGAAATTGCTATTTTTTCAGCAGGAGGAGATACTTCTTTAGAGTGGGCGCCAAAATTTGCTGCCGCAGGAATAACCGTTATTGATAATTCTTCAGCTTGGAGAATGAACCCTAACAATAAATTAATTGTTCCAGAAATTAACGCTTCTATATTAACAACTAAAGACAAAGTAATAGCCAACCCAAACTGTTCTACCATCCAAATGGTAATGGTAATGAGCCCTCTGCATAAAAAATACAAAATTAAAAGGGTTGTAGTTTCTACTTATCAATCCATTACTGGTACGGGAGTTAAAGCTGTACAACAATTAGAAAATGAAAAAAATGGAATAAAAGGTGAAATGGCTTATCCTTATCCGATAGACCAAAATTGCTTACCACATTGTGATGCTTTTGAAGATAATGGTTACACCAAAGAAGAGATGAAGTTAGTAAATGAGCCGAAAAAAATAATGGGAGATATTAGCTTGAACATTACGGCTACCGCTGTTCGTGTTCCTGTTGTTGGAGGACATTCTGAAGCCATTAATATTGAGTTTGAAAACGATTTTGATTTAGGAAAGGTTCGTAAAATTTTACACGAAACAGACGGAATAACTTTACAAGACAATATAGATACCAATACCTACCCAATGCCAATTTATGCTAAAGATAAAGATGACGTTTTTGTAGGTAGAATTAGAAGAGATGAATCACAAGCTAACACTATAAATATGTGGGTGGTTACTGATAATTTAAGAAAAGGAGCTGCAACCAATGCCGTACAAATTGCAGAATATTTAGTTGATAAAGGGTTGGTTTAACCCTTTTGTCATCCCGATTGGAGTCCGACTTTTTTGTCGGAAGGAACAGAGGAATCTTTTAACATATTTCCTAAAAAAGTTAAAAGATACCTCCGCTTCGGTCAGTATGACAAACAAAAACCCTTATTTTTAGTCTCTCAAAATATAACACATGAACAAATACAATACACTCAAAGAATTAATAGCGATTGATTCACCAACTGGATATACTGATAACGCTAGTAAATACATTTTTGACTTATTAACGAACTACGGCTATTCGCCTGAATACACCAACAAAGGTGCTGTAAAGTGTGCTTTAGGACCAAATCCAACATTAGCGATTGCAGGTCATGTTGATACATTAGGCGCTATTGTTTCTGGAATTAAGGCTGATGGAACGTTGGCTTTTTCTTTATTAGGAGGGCTTTCTTTAACTGGAGCAGAAGGAGAATACGTGAAAATTGTAACACATTCGGGAAAAACCTATACAGGAACAATATTAATTAACAACCCTTCGGTACACGCCAATAACGAAAAAGAAAAAACCCAACGAAGCATAAAAAATATGCACATTAGGGTTGATGCTGAAGTATATAGTAAAGAAGATGTAGAAAAACTCGGAATTGAGGTTGGCGATATTATTTGTGTTGATGTAAAATATCAAGAATTAGAAAATGGATTTATTAAGTCTCGTTTTTTAGATAATAAAGCAGGGTGTTATGTATTATTTGAATTAGCTAGAAGATTAAAAAAAGAAGGAAAAGAGGTTCCTGTAGAAATTTTCTTTTCTAATTACGAAGAGGTTGGACATGGAGGAACTGTTGGTTATGCTGATTCTATTGAAGAATTATTGGTAATTGACATGGGTGTTTTAGGCGATGATTGCCAAGGGAATGAAGTAAGTTGTTCTATTTGTGCGAAAGACTCTAGTGGGCCTTATGATTATAACTTTAGAAAAAAATTGGTTGATTTAGCTCAACAAAATAACATTCCTTACAAAGTAGATGTTTACCCTCATTATGGTTCTGATGGTTCTGCTGCATTACGCGCAGGAAATGATTTTAGAGTTGCCTTAATCGGAATGGGAGTTGCGGCTTCTCACGGAACAGAACGAACTCATATTAAAGGAATTGAAGCAACTATTGATTTATGCCTGGCTTATATTGGGTGAACCTATTTACAGTAAAACAAAAAAATCAATAATGTAACATTTCCATTAACTCAACCGTCCTAACTAAAACACCAATCTAAACCATTTGAAAAAAACTGTTTTATTATATTCACTTCTGAGTTTAACCGTTTTTGGGTTTTCACAAAACTGTACATTTTCGGGAGTAATAAAGAATCCTCAAGGGGAACCAATACCTTACAGCAGCATTTACATTCCTAAGTTAGCAACAGGGAAAATGGCAAATGAAGAAGGTAAATACAGCATGAATTTACCTTGCGGTATTTATAAAATTAAAGTTCAAAGTTTAGGCTATCAAACTCAATTTTTAGAAATAGACCTCTCCTCTAACAAGAACAAAAGCATAACGTTATCCTCTAAATCATTTGCGATAAAGGAGTTTACAGTAAATGCCTCGGATGAAGATCCTGCTTATAACGTAATGCGAAAAGCCATTGTAATGGCAAAATATTACAAAAAACAAATTTCGGCTTATGATGCTAAAATCTATGTTAGAGTTTTCTTTTTGGCAGACAAAATTCCAAAAATTGCCAAAATGTTTGCCGAAGAAAATGACATTAAGAAAATGAAAGCTGGTGATTTAACAGAAACACTAATTCAATACCATTATGAAAAACCCAACATCGTTCGCGAAAAAATTCTTTATACAAGAAATGCAAGCGGAGATACCAGCAAAGCTCGTTCTCCTTATCTCAATTTTAGTTTTTACGATTTGGGAGGAAATGACATTATTTCTCCTTTGAGCAAAAGTGCATTTGCTGTTTATAAATTTGAAATGATGAGTTCTTTCGTTGAGGCCGAAAACACTGTATTTAAAATAAAAATAATTCCGAAACGAAAAGGAAATGATCTAATGAATGGCTTCATTTATATTAATGATGGTTCGTGGAACATTAATAGTGTTAATGTAAAATTTAAACAACAGTTTGTAGATATTCATTATAAACAAATTTATGCTGAAGTATCTGAAAACACCTGGATGCCAACAAGTCAAGAATTAAGAATAAAAGCCAAAGCTATGGGCTTTAAAGGGCATTTTAAATACATTGTTTCGATGAGTAATATTAAGCTCAAAACTGACCCAAACATAGACAAAAAAATAAAATCATTAGTTAAACAACCCATTACCGAAAACTTTAATGGGGGAAACAAAACCGAACAAATAACACCAGTAAAAAAATCTAAAACAGCAAAAAAGATACAAAGTTTAATGGACCAAGAAAAACTAACTCGAGGCGAGACAATGAAACTTGTCCGATTAGTGAATAAACAAAGCCAAGAAGAAAAAAAGAAGCTACCTAAAGATTCTACTACATTTGAACGATCAAGCAACCACAAAACAGAATATGCTGATAGTGCATTTGTTAAAAATGATAGTGTTTGGAATCAGGTAAGAGAAGTTCCCTTATCAACAGAAGAAACAATTATCTACACGACTAGAGATTCATTAAACCGAATTGAAAGTGGGGACACTGCCGTTAATAAAAAAAGAAGCATCATCGGAAAGGTCTTATTTTTTGATGGGACCATAAAAAGTAAAAACAAAAATTCTCAACTAAGAATCCCTGGTTTATTAAACAAACTAAGCCTAAACTTTAATACAATAGATGGCTTCGTACTTAAAAAGCAACTTTTCTCTTATAAAAGAAAATACAAAAAAGGTAAATGGTGGAAAATTAAACCATTTGTACAATATGCTTTTGCTCGAGAAGACATTATGGGGCAGTTTGATTTTACCTCACAATACAACTTAAAAAAACGAGCTAAAATTTATTTTTCAGCAGGAAAAATAAATAGTGATTATAACAACAACAGCTCTATGCCCAATTTTTTTAATAGTATTTCTACGCTGTTTTTTATAGAAAATTACAAAAAGCTATACCAAAAAGAATTTGCTGTTTTAGGCCATTCTTTTGATATTACTAACGGACTAAATCTCAACACATCAATAGAATACGCTGATAGAGCTCAACTATTTAACAATACTGATTTTACAGTAATAAAATGGAAAGATAAAAGTTACACATCAAATACCCCTCCTATATCAAACAACAATTTTAATGCTTTAACAGACAACAAAGCATTTAATGTATCTGCTACATTAAGTTATACTCCCAATCAATATTATAAATATTGGCAAGATGAGAAGATAATGCTACGTTCAAAATCTCCAACATTCAACCTGACCTATAAGCATGGGATTAAAAATGCCATTGAAAGTCAATCCGATTTTAGTTTTATTGAAGCTGCAATGCATCAGACAAAAAGCATTGGGTTAATTGATAAAGTTGGGTATCATATTGGCGGTGGAAAATTCTTAAGTAATAACAGTCTCTATTTTGCTGATTATAAAAGTTTCAGCACACAGCCTTTTTACCTTATAGGAAGCTCAAAAATCTCATCATTTAAACTCCTAGATTTTTATAGTTATAATACTCAGGATTATTTTTTTGAGGCTCATTTATCTATTCAAGACAATTTTTTATTGCTTAAAAACTTGCCAATACTCAACACCTCTTTTCTTTCTGAAGCAGTATATGCCAATTACTTGTATACCGAACAAAAAACGCATTATTATGAATTTGGTTATGGCTTAAAAAACATCTTTTTGTTATTTGATGTTGAAGCTTTTGTAAGTTTTACTAATCAAGACTACAACGCTTGGGGAGTTAAATTAAGCCTCAATTTTATTAATAATAGCAGCGGCTCTTTTGAGTAATGTTTTTGTAAATTTGGAAAACATGTTTAAACTCCATTCAACTATTCAATATGCCAAATCACAAAATAGTTTTTGAAAATATAGGATGGGAAAGCCCTAATAAAGGGGTAACACAAAAGGCATTTCATAAAGGTAAAAAGAAACTAAGGCTTCTTCGTTTTGATGAAGATTTTGTAGAAAATGACTGGTGTTTAAAAGGGCATGTTGGGTATGTTTTAGAGGGCAAAATGGAAATCAATTTTAATGGAAAAGTACAAGAATACAAGAAAAACGATGGTTTATGGATTGAAGAAGGAGCATCCAATAAACATAAAGTTATCATAAAAAAAGGAACGTTCGTTACTCTTATTCTCTTTGAGTCAGAATAACATTAAACAAAAGATTAATAAATTGTACTTGTTATGAAACTGGACAAAACTAAAATAGCAGTAGAAATCTTTAACAAGCTCGCCACTCTTTACCAAGATAAGTTTATGGATGTAAATTTATATGGAGACACATTAAATTTGTTTTGTAACGCCATTGATAAACAACACCCCGAAATTCTAGAACTTGCTTGTGGCCCTGGAAACATCACAAAATTTTTGTTAGAAAAAAGACCTGATTTCAAAATATTAGGAACAGATTTGGCTCCAAATATGATTGCCCTTGCAAAAACAAACAACCCAAATGCTGAGTTTAAAATAATGGATTGTAGAGCAATTGCTCTTATTGATAAAAAGTATGATGCAATAATGTGTGGCTTCTGTTTACCTTATTTATCAAAAGAAGAAACGCTAAAATTAATAACTGATGCATCAAAATGCTTAACTCAAAATGGCATTTTTTATATTAGTACAATGGAGGAGGATTACAACAATTCTGGATTTACAAAGGGAAGCACTGGTGATGAAATCTTTATGCACTATTACCTTGAAAAAGACATTACATCAGTGCTCCAAAAAAATAATTTTGAGATTCTTGATTTAAGCCGAGTAGATTCATCAAATCAAAACACAAAAGATTTAATCATTATTGCCAAACATCATGGATAAACCAATCGTATCTTCTCAATGGCTTTTTGAAAACCTCAACAATCCTGACCTTATTATTTTAAATACTAGTCTAAAAGCGATTACAGATGAAAAAATTAATTCTAATGAAAAAATAAAAAATGCCCGTTATTTTAATTTAAAAAACAATTTTAGTGATAAGAGCTTTAACTTGCCCAATACACTCCCAAATGCAGCTCAATTTGAGTTAGAATGTCAGAAATTGGGAATAAACCAATCAAGTATTATTGTTGTTTACGATAGTTTAGGAATTTACTCAAGTCCGAGAGCTTGGTGGATGTTTAAAACTATGGGACACCAACAAGTTTTTGTTCTAAATGGTGGTTTACCCGACTGGATAAAAAATAATTACCCAACAGAAGAAGTATTACCCCAACAATTTAAAATCGGCAACTTTAAAACTCAGTTAAATTCCGAAAGTATAAAAAATTATGACTTCATAAAATCAAATCTTAACAATAAAAACGAAATTATAATTGACGCTCGTTCTTCTGGAAGGTTTAACGGAACAACTCCAGAACCAAGAGAAGGTTTGAAAAGTGGTAGCATACCAAACTCCTTAAATATTCCTTTTGGAAATGTTTTGGAAAATGGGAAATATAAATCAAAAGAGGAATTAACCAAGATTTTTTCAAAAATTAACCCTGAAAATAAAAACCTAATCTACTCTTGTGGTTCAGGACTAACAGCTTGTATTATTTTACTTGCTGGAGAACTTGTTTTAACGAACAAAACAGCTATCTATGATGGTTCTTGGACAGAATAGGCGCAATTAGAAAAATAATATTGTCATCTTCAGCTTGACTGGGAATCTATAAATTACTCAAAAAAGATTCTTCACTTCATTTTCTAAATTGCTAAAGCAATAAGAAAATTTCGTTCAGAATGACAACAAAAGGATCTTAATCATTCAACTTCAGTACTGCTAAGAAAGCCTTTGGGGGAACCTCAACATTACCAATTTGTTTCATCTTCTTTTTACCCTTTTTTTGTTTTTCTAAGAGTTTACGCTTACGCGAAATATCTCCACCATAACATCTAGCGGTTACATCTTTACGCAAAGCAGATAATGATTCTCTCGAAATAATTTTCGCTCCAATTGCTGCTTGTATCGCAATAGCAAATTGTTGTCTCGGAATTAATTCTCTTAACTTTTTACAGATTTTTTTACCTAATTCATACGCATTATCTGTATGAACTAATGCAGATAAAGCATCTACCATATCTCCATTTAGTAAAATATCCAATTTTACCAATTTAGATTCTCTAAACCCTGTAGAATGATAATCAAACGAAGCATAACCTTTAGAAATAGATTTTAACCGATCGTAAAAATCAAAAACAATTTCGGCTAGTGGCACATTAAACGTCAATTCAACTCTGTCTGTTGTTAAGTAAACTTGATTGGTTAATTCTCCTCTTTTCTCAATACACAAACTCATTATTGGTCCAACATAATCAGATTTTGTAATGATAGAAGCTCTAATGTATGGCTCTTCCATTCTATGAATCATACTCGGATCAGGAAAATCAGTAGGATTATTTACAACAATTGGCGTTTCTTTATCTCTTGTTAAAAATGCTTGGTACGACACATTGGGAACGGTTGTAATTACCGTCATATCAAACTCACGTTCTAAACGTTCTTGAATAATTTCCATGTGTAACATTCCTAAGAACCCACATCTAAATCCAAAACCTAATGCAGCAGAACTTTCTGGCTCAAACGTTAATGAAGCATCGTTTAATTGCAATTTTTCCATTGCATCTCTCAACTCTTCAAACTCATCTGTATCCACAGGATAAATTCCTGCAAAAACCATTGGTTTAACATCTTCAAATCCTTGTATTGCCTCTGCAGGATTTTCTACGGTAGTAATTGTATCTCCTACTTTAACTTCTTTGGCGACTTTAATTCCAGAAATAATATATCCAACATCACCTGTTTTCATGATTTTTCTAGGCTCTTTTTTGAGTTTTAAAACACCTACCTCATCCGCAAAATATTCTTTATCTGCATTAATAAACTTTACTTTTTCGCCCTTTTTAATTTCTCCATTCAATACTTTATAGTATGCAAAAATACCTCTGTACGAATCAAAAACAGAATCAAAAATTAATGCTTGAAATGGTGCTTTTGGATCTCCTTTTGGAGCAGGAACTCTTTCTATTACAGCTTTTAAAATATCATCAACTCCCTGTCCTGTTTTACCACTAGCAGCAATAATTTCATCTCTATCACATCCTATTAATTCTACAATTTGATCTTTAACTTCTTCTGGCATTGCACTTTGCAAATCCATTTTGTTTAAAATCGGAATAATCTCTAAATCATTTTCAATTGCCAAATAAAGGTTAGAAATCGTTTGTGCTTGTATTCCTTGAGTCGCATCTACAATCAATAGTGCTGCCTCACAAGAAGCAATAGAACGAGAAACTTCATAAGAAAAATCAACATGGCCTGGTGTATCAATCAAGTTCAACACATAATCCTCTCCCTCATAAGTATACTCCATTTGAATCGCATGACTCTTAATGGTAATACCTCTCTCTCTCTCAATATCCATATCATCTAAAGTTTGCTCTTGCAAATCTCTATCCGATATTGTTCCTGTTGTTTGTAATAATCTATCCGCCAACGTACTCTTTCCGTGGTCAATGTGCGCGATTATACAAAAGTTTCTAATGTTCTTCATGGTCGTCTAATTCTTCTATATGAATAGTTCCCCTTTTTCAAGGGGATAATTCTGCTTACTTTTTTATCCAGCTGCTACGCTAACTTTCTAAAAAAGAGCATCATTAAATTAAGTCCACAAACTTACTTCTTTAAACATTGCCCTACAAGAGTAAAATTTACACTTAAATAATAAATGTTTTAGATCCCGTTGTAAAACGGGATCTAAAACATTTATTATTTTGATTTCATCAAAATAGAGTTTCACTAAATATAATTTTGTTTTAACAACTTCCAGCATTACATTTACAAATTAAATTTGCCAAGCTGTGCTTGGAAACAATTTTTGAGAAATAAAATAGAAAAAAGAAGGCTCTGCCAAAATAAAACATTATGAAAGTAACAGATCACTTAAAAAAAGCTACAAAACCATTGTTTTCGCTAGAAATTCTCCCCCCTTTAAAAGGGAAAGGAATTCAATCTATTTATGATGGAATTGATCCTTTAATAGAGTTTGGCCCTTCTTTTATTAATGTTACTTACCACAGAGAAGAATTTGTTTACAAGAAACGTGAGAAAGGATATTTAGAAAAAATTTCTATCAAAAAAAGACCCGGAACAGTTGGAATTTGTGCTGCTATCGTTAATAAATATAAAGTAGATGCTATTCCTCATATTATTTGTGGTGGATTTACCAAAGAAGAAACGGAAAACGCCTTAATTGACCTTAGTTTTTTAGGGATTGATAATGTACTTGCATTAAGAGGAGATCCTATTAAAACCGAACCTGCTTTTGTGGCTGAAGAAGATGGGCATCATTATGCTGTTGACTTGGTTAAACAAGTTGTTGGCTTAAATAATGGTGATTATATGGATGAAGACTTACAAAATGCGACTCCAACCAATTTTAATATTGGTGTTGCTGGTTACCCAGAAAAGCATTTTGAAGCTCCTAACATGAAAAATGATTTAAAGTATTTAAAAGAGAAAGTTGAAGCTGGAGCAGAATACATTGTTACCCAATTATTTTACGACAATCAAAAATTTAAAGATTTTGTAACTGTTTGCAGACAAAATGGGATTACTGTTCCTATTATCCCTGGGATTAAACCTATCTCTACAAAAAAACAACTATTAGCATTACCCAAATTTTTCCATATCGATTTACCAGACGAATTAGTTGATGCCATTGAAAATGCTCCCGATACTGATGCAGTTAAACAAGTTGGTATTGATTGGGCAATTAAGCAAACTAAAGACTTATTAGAATATGGAGTGCCTTGCATCCATTATTATACTATGGGGAAATCTTTGGCTGTTAGAGAGGTTGTGAAGGCTTGTTTTAGTTAAAGGAAAACCAACAAGCTACGTCATTGCGAATCCCGAAGCTTTTTTTGCTTTCGGGATAAAGCAATCTCACCAATATAAATGAGATTGCTTCATCACTCGTTCCTCTTTCTTCGCAATGACGTAATTGAGAATAATAAAAGCCCCACCTGTTAACTAACAAATGGGGCTTTTACAACTAAATATCTTTACTTTTCTTACTGCTTAATCAACTTCATTACTTTTTGTTGATGATCGCTTTGTACTCTTACAAAGTAAATTCCTTTGCTAAAATTGCTTAATGAAATCACAGTTTTGGTTTCATTTACATTTTCTAACTTATAAACTTCTTTTCCTGTAATATTAATTATTGATATCTGAGCAGCTTTTAAACTCCCTAAATCAATAGTTATTTCTTCTTTTGCTGGGTTTGGATAAATTTTTTCAGTGCTCTGCGAAATAGAAACATCTTCTATGCCTACCCCAACCTGACTAAGTTTTTGAATAAAGACATCTTTCCAACCTCCTGCTGAGTAAAAATTAGTAGTTCCTACACCAGGGTCAAAATCAACAGTATCCGTAAAAGAGCCTGTTGTGTATATATTACCCGAAGCATCAACAGCAATAGAATTTCCATAATCTTCTATAGCTCCTCCCATCTCTTTTGCCCAAACAAAATTGCCTGAAGCATCTAATTTTGAAATAAAAATATCCCCAATCCCATTTGATGTAAGATTTGCTACTCCTATTCCTGGGTCAAAATCAACAGTCTCCCTAAAATATCCTATCGTATAAACATTATTCCAATCATCAATGGTGATAGCTGAACCACTACTAGAACTTAACCCTCCCATTCTTTTTGCCCAAACAAAATTTCCAGAAGCATCTAATTTAGAAATAAAAATGTCGTAAAGCCCTGCTGAAACAAGAAGAGAGCTTCCTACTCCTGGATCAAAATCAACTGTACCCTGAAAATAACCTGTTGTGTACACATTCCCTAAAGCATCAACAACTACAGAATGAGCTTCATCATCATCTGCTCCGCCTATCCTTTTTGCCCATTCGAAATCTTGTGCGTCTACATTGTTAATGCTTAGCAAAAAAAGCTTGCTACTATTAATTTTTGTACTGTTTTTTTCATAATTATTGTTTTATAAATTAGCTAACATCAACTTCGCCACATACTTTCCAATAATATCAAACTCTAAATTAATTTTATCGCCTGGTGTTAAGGTGTTAAAAGTGGTATTCTCTTTAGTGTAAGGTATGATACAAACAGAAAATTGCTTGTCTTGAGAATTTACCACTGTTAAACTTACTCCATTTACTGTTATGGATCCTTTCTCAACGGTAACATTACCATTGGTTGGTTCATATTCAAAGGTAAACATCCAACTCCCATCTTCTTCTGTTACTGCTTTACAAATTGCCGTTTGGTCAACATGTCCTTGTACCACATGCCCATCAAAACGTCCGTTTGCAGCCATAGCACGTTCTAAGTTAACCGCACTTCCAACAATCAAACTTCCTAAACTCGATTTATCCAAGGTTTCTTTAATAGCTGTAACCGTATAAACATCATTATCAATATTTACAATCGTTAAACACACCCCATTATGCGCTAAACTTTGATCAATTTTCATCTCATTAGTAAACCCACATCGCACTGAAAAATGAACATTTTCTCCTTCTTTTTCAATTGCTGTAACTTCACCTAATCCTTCTATTATTCCTGTAAACATAGTTTTTATTCTTTCCATCATTGCGAGTGTTTTGCGAAAGCAAAAGCTGGAAGCAATCTCAACCTCAAGATTACTTCAATTTATTTTTGAAAACACTTCGACTCCGCTCAGTATGACAAAAATTAAATTTCGCAATGACGCATTTATTTAATATTAATTAGCCCCGCCTTTATTTCTAATTAAAGTCAGAAATCCTTTTATAACTCTTGGTTGAGTTCCTTCTAAACACACCTCATTAATTGTACACACATAATAATAAGTCCCGTCAGCACTTTCTTTTTTGCTATCTTGGTTTACCCCATCCCACAAAATAGCCGGATCAGAAGTTTGAAACACCAACTTTCCCCAACGGTTATAAATTTGCACATCAACCATTTCTACAAAACGGTACGGGAAAGGAACAAAAAAATCATTTCTACCATCACTTCCTGGTGTAAAAACGTTTGGTAATCGATAAACAAAACAAGCCGTATCAGCTAAATCATTAGGAGTAGTAACACACCCTAAATTACCTGCACAAGCACCATTTGGATTATCTACACAAACTGAATCGCTAAACGCACTTTCGTTACCAACAGAGTCTATTCCTGTTATTACATAACAACCAACTATTGACGCTGCATCATCATGCAAATAATTAGTATCAGTTCCATTCGGAACATTAGCCACTAAAGTGTATTCCCCTCCCAAAGAGTCTTTCCGGTAAATATTAAATTGTAAAATATCATCGGCACAACCAGGATTTTGAATAGTCAAAATAG
>Ga0256845_1000553_pt1 | contig 34869 bp, 19 predicted proteins | sample RiftiametaG_FD_189101 | JGI IMG/M metagenome (GOLD analysis project Ga0256845, IMG submission 189101) | Tube worm associated microbial communities from hydrothermal vent at the East Pacific Rise, Pacific Ocean - Riftia | ecosystem: Host-associated > Annelida > Integument > Unclassified ...
GCTGAGCTGAATTTTTCGCTTCCGATCTTGTTCCTCCTGCAGCCATGCATTCGCTGAAGTAATGAGCTCACTCCACCGATTGACCGACTTGCAGATACGCTCAAGATATTCAGATGTGGCATCGTCGAAATAGTCATCGGCGAATGCTGTAACCAGTGCATCAAACGCTTGATTTTGATCGTCCAACTTCTCGTCAAAGACCCGCGCAATGCGGCGAAGCAGATCACTACGAATGGGTATATCCTCGTAGTGGTCCAATCGATTGAGATAAAGTTCCACGAGGGGCTCCCAGCGCTCAGCGGATGAGTGAAGTTTCTCGAGTTCGGCAAAAGCACGCTCATGAAGTGCATCTAACTCCAAGACACGCTCATACGAATCAACCGAACTATCGTAAGCGCGTAGGCGAGACTTCCAGATATCGGCAACCTCGAGGAACTCTCTAATTTGCTCCGAGACGTCAGCAAGGGCAGCGGCCCTTTGCATTTTAATACCAACGATTTCACCCCATTGCTCGTCGACGCTAAACAAGCCCTCTAACTTATCCAGGGCTTCAAAGTCTCCCGGTCCAAGTTCAAGCAGGTGGCGCCATGCATCAATCGCTTCGAAGGACTGATCAAGCGTGTCCTGATGCAACTTCGCTAACTCGCGATAGCTTGCAACCATCTCGTCCGCTGTGAATTGACCCTCTCCCTGATCGACAAGAGATTGTAGCGCTAGAACCAACTCTTCTGGATTGCTTCGTCGTCGCCAAATATTGGCAATAGCTCGCAAGGCTGTCGCATTGGAAAACTCGATATCAAGAACTCGTTGGTAAGTCTCCAACGCTTCGTCATCACGGTTGAGCTGTTCATCAAAGAGACGAGCTCTCATCGTCAAAACATGAACCCGATCGTCGTCAGTGTCAGCAATATCGAAATGACGTTCCAACACGTCAGTCAATTCGCTCCATTGAGCCTCCTTCTCGTAGAGGAAAGCCAATGCTCGAAGGGCTTCTGGGTCTTCCCCCCGTAAATCCAAGACTCGCTTCCAGCCCTCAATCGCCCCTTCGATATTCGAAAGATGATCTGCTGCTAGATGAGCACGTTTTGCCCGAACATCACCTTCGGCAGCATCACCAGCAGCATTCTCAAGCTCCCGATTAAATACAACATCCAATTGCTGCCATTGCTGAGTGAGTCCATAGAGTCGCTCTAGGGCGGAGATTGCATCTTCGTTGTCCTTTTGGACCTCGTCAAAAATCACCCTGTATGCGCGAATCGCGTCGTCCAGGCGCTCTCGAATCAACTCAGAGAGGTTCAGGCCAGTCGAAGAAGTCTTCTCCTCGGAGCTCCCGCTCGCGAGCTCCACCTCTTCATCAACGACGAGCGAATCTACTTCTACTTCTGCGTCTACTTCCTCAACCTCGTCCTCTGAAACGGAGGGCGGCAATAGATCGTCGAGCGAGGGTTCAAGCTGCGCTTCGACTGCAACATCCCCGTCCTCCAAACCATCTACAACTTCGACAGCTTCCTCAATGATATCACCCGCTGCAGCAGAGAGCGCAATGGCACTCACCTGCGATGAACCAACGGGCGCCAATCGCTCCTCGTAAGTTGCACCAAGGCGCAAGTAAAGTTCTACCTTATCGAATTCGTCGGAAACGGCGCGCGCGCGGGTCTCTAGAATAGCGGCAAGATCCACCCACTGCTCAAGCGAAGTGTAGATGCGGTCAAGATTCTCCAACGCTCGCAGGTCATGAGGAGTTGAAGAGAGAACAAATCGATATGTCTCCTCAGCCTTCGTAACGTCAGCAAGTTCTTCTTCGAATACACGGGCCAAGCGTTGACCGGTCTCAGCTATCACCTCAGCGCCTACGCCTTCAGTCGCAAGAACATCGGCATATGCGTTGGCTAGATTCTCCCAGCCCTCATCCACAAGGGGAGCTAGGCGCGATAACTCGTCGACTGTCTGCTCATTCAGAGGGGCTTCAGCGAGGGCTCTAACGAAAATACCGAAGGCGCGGTCACCGTCTACAAGGCGTTCCTCAGCCTCTTCAGCCATGCGATGATACATCGCAATACGGTCTTCTGAGTCCTCAATCTTAGAGAGCTGACCTTCACGAACAACTAATAGCTTCTCCCACTCCGCGGCCGCCTGGTAAATTGGCTCCAATATCTCGCCAATTTGTACTTGCTCAATCCCTTGTTCAAATAGGGACTCAAGAGCTGACAGACTGTCTTCGTGCTCGGGAGCAGCTCCAAGAATCTCACGGTAGGCATCAATCGCCCCCGCAATATCACTCAATTCCTCCTGACGAACCTGGCCCAAGCGATACTTGAGATCCAAAATTTCGTCTGGGGTTTCGGCGATTTCAGCCTCCCTCGCTAGGATGTCCGCGAGCGCTGCAGGCTTGCTAGTTTCTATGTAGAGGCGATCTAACGTGACAAGAGCGTTTCGATTTTCCGGCTCTGCTTCCAACACCGTGCAATAGCGCGCAATGGCATTGTCCACCTGCTCCAGATGTACCTCGTACACTTGGGCGACGCGAAGCCCGAGGTCAACGACCTGCTCAGGAACCTCAGAGACCGCCAACAATTGAGCGTCGTAGATCTCCGCGGCAACTTTCCAGCTTTCGGTGAGTAAGGCTAAACGCTCAAAAGACTCAAGCACCTCTACATTCTGACTATCAAGAACAAGAGCGCGACTATAAGTAGCGAAGGCTGCCTCCGCATCCCCCAAACTCTCCTCTTGCAGTAAAGCGATACGCTGAAGAACCTCGACTCCGGCATATACGTCCTCCGCACAGGCCGCTTGTACCTCAAGAGCGCCAATGAGTTTGTCAGACTCTCCAGAAGTCTCGTACACTTGCTCAAGAACGGATGATGCCGCCAATGCGCCAGCTTCGCTCTTTTGGAGAAGTTCAAGAGCTTCCAGCGTCGGACCATGATCGGGCTGAATGGAGAGTAGCTCGCGATAGAGCTCCACCGCTCTTTCGGTATCTTCCAAGCGCGCCTCATAGAGGGCTGCCACACGATACTGAAAACCTACAGATTCTTCAGGATCAGCCGTTAGCTCGGCCTCGCGAGAAAGAATACTGAGCAACTCCTGCCAATTTTCTGCGCTTTGATAGAGCACATCCAAGCGTCCCAATGCGGTGAGATCGTCGGGATCAAGCTCTAACACCCGCTGGTAGGTATCGATTGCGCTCGGCACATTACCGAGTTCGCGTTCATAGACCGCGCCCACTTCATAGAGCACCTGCTTCTTTTCTTCGGGGTCCAGAACTAGGTCAACTTTGCGTGTATAGGCAGCTAGAAGCTCTTCCCATCGGGAGAGTCCTAGAAGCAAATTCACAAGAGCGTCTACACTGCGTGCATCTTCGCCATCGAGTTCAAGAACTTTCTCGTAGACCGCAATCGCACTCTCCGGTCGCTCTAGTACTTCCTCTTCTAGTGCGGCAGCTTGATAAAGCGCCTCTTTTTGAGCATCTACGTCATCGAGCATCTCGACTTTCCGCTGTAAGATAGCGGACATCTCGGAGAACTTCTCGGTAACCTGATAGAGGCGTTGAAGAGCATCGGCGGCCTCCAATTGCAGAGGATCGGTCTGCAATACCTTTCGATAGAGTGCAATGGCCGTCTCTGCGTCCCCAACGTTGTCCTCATAAACTCGTGCCGCCGACATCAAGAGCGAAGTGACCAACTCGGGTTCGTCGTCGAGCGAAGAAGCCAATTTCGACAAGATCTCACCCAAGGGCACAAACTGCTCAGTTGCCGACGCCAAGCGCATCAGGTTTTCGAGGGTGCTCTCGTTGCCGGGTTCACAAGTCAGGGCTCTTGAAATGGTATCAAATGCCGACTTTAGGTCGCCTGACGAATCCTCATAAAGCTCCGCTACTGCACCGAGAAGCTCAACCTGTCGGCTAGCATCGTCACAGAGACGAATCTGAACTTCGTATACTCCTATCAGTTTCTCGTAGTCGCCCGTATTGCGATAGAGCGGCTCCAATATCTCCGAAACAACACTCTCATGTTCTTCTACTTTTAGCAGCCGTTCGAGCGCGGCCAGAGCTTCCGCCTGTGAGGGGTCACTATCGAGCACCTCTCGATATCCCTCGATTGCGGCCTCGACCTGACCCATTTCACGCTCGCGCAATGCGGACAAACGAAGGGTTAGCCCCATCACCGCTTCATCCACCTCTGCGAGGGCCAATTGCGCCTCCAGATTTGAAGCCAACTCCTCCCAGCGCGAGAGCTTGCTAAATAACCCGTCCAAGGCGGTCAAAGCCGAAAGACTTGCGGGGATTCGTCCTAAGATCTCCTGGTAGGCAGCAACAGCATCCGCAGGGAGCTCCAGCCGCACATCTAAGATCTCCGCCATTTCGCCAAAGAGTCCTTCTAGAACTTCGGGCTCCTCACTGAGTTCAATGCGCTTGCGGTAAACCCCAACTAGCTCCTCCCACCGCTCAGCTCCGCGAAAGAGCTCATCAAGTGAAGAGAGAACTTCGTCGTTGCCAGCATCGACGGTAAGAGCTTTCTCATAAGCCGACGCAGCGGCATTCACATCGGCGAGACGTTCTTGCAACTGGGCCAAGCGTACCCAATAGGCCAACGCAAGATCATCGGCGGAGGCCTCCTCGGCGATAGTCTGAAAAATTTGAGCAAGTTTTGGCAGCGCCTCTGCCCGCTCAGCTAGGTCTTCCAGCTCAACTCGCGCTTCGTCGCTGGCGGGAGCCGCTTGAAGTGCCCGTGCCTGAGCAGAAATCGCGTCCTCAGCCGAGCCCAGTTGAGTCGCTGAAATGCTTGCAAGCTTCCGAAGAAGTTCAACCCTCTCGGCAGGATCAGAACTCACCTCGGCCCGAACTTCTAAGACGCCAACTAGTTTCTGCCAGTCTTCGCGCTCTTCAAAGACGGTTTCCAAAATGATGGCAGCGTCTCCCCTGAGGTCCTCATTCTCCAATAGAGCTTCGAGAGCTACTCGAGCCCCAGAATGTCCCATGTCGATGGCAAGAACCTCCCGGTAATTCTCCAAAGCAGATTGAGTGTCTTCTAGCCGCTTCTCCTGAACCTCGGCCAAACGATACTTCAGTTCGACCAATTCTTCACTCGAATCGGCCAGATCTACGCGCTGTCCTAGAGTGGTACCCTGCTTTTCCCAGCTTTCGGTCTCTCCATAGAGTTCATCTAGGGCGCTCAACGCCTCGCCGTCTCCGGCGTCCTCTGAGAGTACATTCTCGTACGTTGCAATCGCTCCGGCAACATCCGCCATTCGCGTTCGCTGCACTCGAGCGATACCAAACTGCGTAGCTTTACGCTCACCTGGCTCACTGACGAGTTCCAGCTTCTTACGATATACGTCAAGGAGGTCGGCCCATCCTTCAGTCTTTTCGTAAAGAGCCTCTAAAGCCGAAAGAGCATCTGCATTCTCTGGATGCTCATCATATACCGCTCTGTATTCAACTAGCGCAGCGGCTACATTGTCTAGCTCATCACAAAGAACACGACCTGTTCTTAGACGAAGGACGACCTGAGTGTCGAGATCGGACGAATCATTTGCGGCTGCTTGGTAGGCAACGACAAGCTCGTCCCAAGCTTTTGCGGCTCCTGCAACACGCTCAGCGGCTTCCAGGGTATGCAAACTCGTAGCGTCCAGGGCAACAGCCTCCAAAAGATGAGCGAGGGCGCTCTTCTTATCCCTCAACTTCTCTTCGTAAAGTGAAGCAACCTGAAGCAGAAGGCCTAAACGCTCTGACAAGTCATCTACATGACCTAACTTCACTTCGATAGCTTTGACCAAGCCCTTGGGGTTGCCCGCCGATTCATAAATGGGAATCAAACTGTCGGCAGCCGCAAGATTCGCCGCATCGAGGGTCAATACCTTCTCCAAAGCGCGAGCGGCACGATCGGGCTTACCTTTTTGGGTAATCCAAAGCTCTGCAACCTTCTGGAGCATAGATATTCGTTGTTCGACAGAGGGCGCTTTGCTCTCGTTGCTCTCCAGCAAACGAATAAACTCATCCCAATTGCTACTCTGAGCGAAGAAGTCCTCTAACTCCTCCCACTTTCCGAGAGCTACATAACGTTTCTTCAACTGCTCCTGAGCACGGCGGTCGTCCGGCTTCAAAGTAAGCAGTTGACGGTACGCCTCTGCGGCTCGGCTATCGTCCTTCAGGCGATCACCAGCAATTTGCCCCAACTTCGTCAAGAATCCAACGCGATCCCCTTCGTCGTCTGTGACCTCCACAACCTTCTCAAGAACATCGCAAAGCTTCTCATAATTCCGCCCGCGTTCATGAAGCTGAACCAATGCAGCCAAAGCCGCTGCATCTGCTGGATCATTCTCAAGAACCACGTCCCACAGTCCCACACAAACTTCGGGCTTCTTGATACGTTCAGTCGCAAGTTGAGCAATACTTCTATAGGCGTCCGTGCGCTCATCACCAACCAGAGCTTCGGCATCCGACGTCATCAGTCGAATCAATTTCTCCCAATCACGTCGCTTCTCGTACGTCTCCCGCAAGTACGCCTTCGCGGCTAAGTCCTCGGAATCTGCAATCAGAAGCTTTTCGTAACATTTTACAGCCTCTGCAGCGTTGCCTTTACCGGCATAAAGTTCTGCCGCCTCACGGAAAAACTGAGCCTTCTCGGCTCCACTTTTTACAGCTTCGCCCAACTCGAGCAACACCTTAACGTACTCGTGGGGACGCTTCTGAGCCGCCTCAAGCTTCACTCGCAATCCAGAAACAAGTTCTTCGTCCTCGGGAAGAGCAGATTCACTGTCCTCGTCTGGGCTAGCATCGGCGCCTGAGCCAGCAGCAGCGTCTTCAGCGCTCTTCTCCGCTGAGCTGTCGACAGCTTCAGGCTCCTCGGCCGGAGCCTCACCAACCGCGCTCTCTGTGCCGTCCACCTGGACAGCTGATTCATCACCTGCCTCATGGGTAGCAGATTCGAGTTCGGGGGCATCGTTTGAGGTATCGTCCATCTGTTCAGACTCCTGAGTACTTTCGGAAATTTCACTAGAATCGGTGTTCGCGGCAACGTGCTCGCTAAATTCCACCAGGGCTCGGTGACCGGGGGCCACCTCCGCAAGGCGGTCGAAAAACTTCTTCGCCTGCTGCAAGTTGTTTAATTCGCGTAGAGCCACCAAACCGGCACTCGCGAGCAAATAGGTCAATGTATCGTCACTGCCAAAGCCAGAGCTCACTTCATCGGCGAGCTCTATGAGTTCCCCCCTACGATGAGGCTCTTGACCGCCTAGCGACTGCAAGAATGTTATCGCGGCGCGACGTCCAGGCGCTAACCTCAATGCCTTCTTCAAGAAAGGTGCCGCGGCTTCTGGCAGCTGTCGCTGCGCCCAGCGCGCGCCAAACGCGTAAAGCAAATGCTCACTGTCAGAACTCTCCTCAACCATGCCCTCTTGAAGAAGGATGAGTTCCTCGGCCTGCTCGGCCTCCACGAACCCCCCCTCAAAGAGCGCCGCCACTCGATCATTTGTAGGTTCTACACGGTATGCCTGCTCCAAAAATCTGGAGCTACGTTCAGCGTCGTAGCTTCGAGCAATTCCCGCCGCCCGAATGAGGAGCCCGGCCCCTATGCTGGGGGACGCATCACTGGCGAGATGAGCGAGCATCTCAGCCCGAGTCACCCAATCGTCAGCGGTGACTTGGACATCTTCTAGCTCCTCACGAACGTCTACCCCGCCCTTAAGAGCCTCGGCATAGGCAATTGCAGCATTCTCCACGTCGCCTTGATCGACAAGAACATCGCCCAACTCCCTGTAAAGTGAAGCCGCTTGCTCCAAATCCTCAACCGAAGAAATTTCGATATTGAGGAGCTTTTGGACAAGAGGCAATCGTCCCAACTCACGGTATACCGACCGGGCCGCACCCACAGCATCCAGCCGAGAAGAGTCTAGCTTAAAAGCTTCCTGAAAATGCTTGAGAGCGGCGACGCCTTGCAAAAATTGCCCACGCAATAAATGTCCCAAACGCAAATGAAGCAACGCCAGCCCTTCCGGACTTTGCTCTTGCTCTAATGCCTTCTCCAGTTCTACCCGCGCCTGCTGATAGTCATGGGCGCTCTCGCAATCGGCCAACTGTGTTTCGCTACTCATCCTAATTTCGCTCCGTCGATGGCTTAAAACGGCCTACAAAAACCGTAATTTCACCACACACACACACTTCACATGCTCAAAATTGAATGGCGGGACGTCGGAAAATAGCTCCGCGTCCCGCACTGCCTTTAACTAATTGCCGACATGGCTAAAAGGCTCTCGTCCGATGATTTCCCTGGTTTCCAGGTCAATCAAGTTCCTAAACGCTGAAGAAACGAATTTGCCTGGCGACACTGCGCCTTAAACTTCTTCTTCTTTGCACCCTTGCAAACGGACTTGGTAAAGGAGTCCAACATTTGCTTGGCTTGCTCCTTCTGAGGAGGATCCATCTTTGCGAAGGTGCTCCCTAGGTGAAACTTAGCCTCTGGATGTGTCTCTCCACCAATTTGATATGCCTGCTTTACAGCAGCTAACATTTTTGGCTTGTCCCCTGCGACCTGAGCCACGTTGAAGGTCAATAGATACATGTTATACACGTGATCTCGCGTTTCCTCGGTCGGTTGAATATTCTTCGTCCCCTGCTCCAACACAGCAGCAGCTTGATCGTAAAGACGCAGAACCTGATAAAGCTCAGCCAAAGTCACGTAAAAGTAGGGAACGCTTGGGTTGTGCTCGATAGCTTGAGAGAAACTCTGCAGAGCCCCTTGAACATCATCCGTCCACCACTGGGCCTCGCCCAATAGCTGATAGCACCAAGCCCGATTGGGGTCCGCCTCGATGCACTTCTTGAGGGGCGCCTTTGCGTTCTCCCACTCGTCCAGATTGCCCGCCTCAGCTAGCTTGGTATATGCGAGGCCCTGCTTCTCGGAGTAGTTTGCGAACGTCGGAGCCGTGGCAGCTGCCTTCGCGAGGGTAGAAGCCATCTTGTCCCAATCCTCCTTCTTCTCATACGCTTTCGACAATTTCCAAACGATGAGATGATTAGTAGGATCCAAACTAATAGCCTGCTCATACTTCTGAATGGCGCCAGCTGTATTCACCTTAACGGCAGAGTCACCTTCGTTTGAGAGGTTAATAGCTTCGATGTGATCGCGACTACACCCCATGGTGGATAAGCCCAAAGAAATTCCTAAGGCCAATGCGGCATACTTAAACTTCGTCGTAATTGTACGGTTCATGGGGGAGCTCGCTTTCGGGCCAAGACGGCCAGGATTTAGTCGACCGAAGCAACTTCGGTTGGAGGCAATTGAAACTGTTATGGGCACTAACGCCCTCCCTTTGATTGCGGAATACAAGAACTGAGAGCTGCTCAGTATTCGAGGGGTCAAGGGGAGAGACATCATGAATTCTTAGTGTCGAGCGATCGAACATCAACTCGATTCCGACCGCAGAATAGTCGAAAAATTGGCCCGAAGTAAAGACATAACAACCGGAAAGCACTGCGGTGCTTAGGGGATACAATAGTCTTTGATTGTCTTTGAATGGGCCAAAAAGAAAACCCCGACCACCCAATTGGGGTGCGCGGGGTCTCCTGCAATCAAGACCCGACGAAGGTCTCGATGAGGCAATAACTGCCAAGGGAGAGGAAAACTGATGGCGAGCCCCCTTACGAAGCCATCAACAGAATCCCTCAAAAGGTCTTGTCATCAGCCTGGGCTAAACATAATTGGGTAGGTAACCGTTACGATGCCACCCTCGGGTTGCGGAAAGCTGAGCCCATAGAACGCCGAGATCACACAGCTGACCACACCGCTATCGGGAATATCAGAACCACCATTGCCCACATTGGAAACCGCTCCGTCTCGACCAATCACGAAGCGTACGCCGACTCGTCCTTCAAGGTTGGGGTTACGCCCAAGTCCTTGCTCGTAACACATACGAAAACGCCCAAAGTTCTGCCGAACAATACGGCGAATTACTTCAGCAGGCAGACGGCCATTTACGCTGGTCGCACCCATTCGAACCTTGGGAGCGCGCGTCTTATGCGACCCGCCTAGGCGCCCATGACCAGAACCAAAACCCTGGCCCGTACCGGTACCCGAGCCATGACCCAAACCACCGATATTACCGAGGCCGATTCCCTCGCCACGACCGCCGCCACCCTCGCCAATACCCGACAGCCCAAGGCCACCCGATCCGAAAGCGTCACCGATTTCATCACCCCACATATTACCCTGGGCACTCATGTCGTCTGAGCCCGAAGAGGTATCGCCTCCCCAAGGCGCCGTAGGAGCATTGGGGTCTGCAGCTGATCCCGCGTTCAACAGGCCAATCATGCCGAAGTCACGTGCTTCGCGAAGAGCCGCTTGACGGGCCAAATGCGGATCCGGATTGTCTTTGGGTCCCTTCACAGCATAGCGCTTATTGGTCGCCTTGCTGCTCTCTTTACCCATCGAGCCTTCTTCGCCTTTGGCCTTTGTCCCGGTACCACCCTCTTTGTTGTCCGAGTTGTCTTCGACGACGTCCTCAGTCTCTTCCTCTTGCTCCCGTTCGGCCGCAGCGTTCAAATACTGCTGAATAAGAAGTAGCCGATCTTTGTCGATGCCGCCTTCATCCGTCAACCCCATAGGAGGTACGAAATACGCAAGCGAAAGAAAGAAGGCACCAAAAGCTCCTAAAGTGGCTCCAAAGTACGCCAGGGGAGTTAGGTCCATACCAGATAGACCCGAGGCAATCGGCTTACCAGCATTGGTCGCTGTTACGGTGAAGACAAAGCCGTTGAGCTCAACCTTCGCCTTACTACCTGTCGCCAGTACCAACTGCTGCGCGCCAGCTAGTGCGCCACAGGGCTGCGCTTTAGAGCGAGCCTCATCCAACGAAATCTTAGGTTGCCCAGCCACCTCAAGAGACCCAGTCGCTCCCTGGGGCAGAACCACAGCCACACTACCGACATCGGCAACAACAATCGCCATCTTACTTTGAGGTAATTTCTCCTCAGGAATAAAGAAATCAGTCGAGTCCTTCTCGTTAGCGGGCTCGCCAACAATGAAGTCACGGGGCGGAGACAAGTGGGAAACATGTAGAACATTTCCACCCCACGAAACCATCACCTCGACGGCGGGGGTTCCGAGTTGCTCGACCTCATCGGGTGAGACATCGGGGCCACTCTGCAACATTTCGTACGTGTACGTGCCCGGCGCAGCGTCATCCGGAACAGGACTACCGGCAGCGGGTGCTGGCGCTCCGAAAGGGCTAGAACTACCCGCTGCCGACGCAAAGGGATTGGAGCCAGCAGACGCAGCTGCAAAGGGATTTGCAGCTGGCGCAGCAGCAGCCGCAAACGGGCTCGCAGCGCTAGCACTAGCAGCAAAAGGATTGGAGGATGCCGCAGCAGGAGCAGCCTGTGCCTGAGCACCCGCCGCCTCAGCTTTTTCGAGAACTATCTTGGTTCCACCGATCAAAATTTGATCCCCGACGGCTAACTTACACTTGTTAACGGGCGCGCCATTCACCTGGGTGACAGGCTCGTTGCCTAGATCAGTGAGAGTGATCTCTTCAGTTCCCCCGACCTCAATTACGGCATGCATCCTAGAGGCGAGATCATCTTCGACCCGCAGCTGACTCTTCGGGTCTTTACCGACCTTAATAATGTCGTGACTGAGAGTCTCGCGACGAAGCAAGTTATCGCCCTGGTAGAGCGCAAATGTAAGAACAGCTTTGGCCATCGTAGTGTCTTCGAATGTAAATGAAGGAGGGTGAACTGAAAACGCAGCTCGGATTTACGAACCGTAGTTCGTTCAAGTAGTTAGGATTCGCACCGAAAGAAGCTTCTCATCTACGAGAATGCGACTCAGCATTACCCAGCTATAAAGTTAGACAGCGAGTAACCTTAAAGGTTCTCAACTGATTTCAACAATTCAACAATAAACTGAGTACGTGGTTTGATGAGCGTAGATCGCTGCGCACCACGACGAACTCGAATACGTGAGTCATTGGGACCGAAGCCACCAGCGCTCAGAGGATCATCCTCGAACTCATAGCCATAACCATCGCCACCCGCAGAATCTTTTGCGTCTTGAGCCGAGGCAACAGACACGACACCCAGAGACAGAGCGACGAGAATGAGAGTTAGAGAGATTTTCTTGAGATTGGTCATTATAGCCTCAGTGCAACTTTTTAATTGCTTTACAGTAAGAGTGTATCCGGATTCTCCATCGTGCGTCAATGGACGAATTGGAGATCCTGTAAAATTGATCACATGCAAAGATGCCCGCCCTGCCCACTCTCCCTCAATAGGAAAGCGAATCGAAAGCGGGCATCAGGAGAAGATTTACTTCTTTTTTGCAGGAGCGGGCTTGTCACCCTTAGCAGGAGGTACCTTCTTGGTATCCTTCTTCTTAACATCTGCCTTCTTAGCGGCTGCTGCCTTCTTGTCAGCTTCCTTCTTAGCGGCGGCATCCTTCTTCATCTGAGCTTCGAACTTCTTCTGCTCGGCTGCCATCTTCACGCCGTCACGCATGAACGCAACGGTTGCCTCGATGTCCTCAATACGCCCTTCGGAGACCTTGATAGCGTCTTTGTATGCGCTTTTTCCTTGAGCGTTGCGAACAAAGGATTCGTACTGAGCCTTGGCCTTTTCAAATTCCTTGATCTTAGCCGAGTCGTTCACGGCCTTCTTCGCTCGATACTCCTCTGTTAAGATTGCTTCGTTGTAAAACGCTTCTGCGCGATTAGGAGCAATCTTCTTGGCCTCGTCCAGATGCTTCTGAGCCTCAGCTACGTTTTTGTCGTAGTTGGCGTTGCTGATCATACCACGTAGAGCCAAAGCGAGACCAAGATGAGCCTCGTAAGTCTTAGGCTGCAACTTAATGGCCTCACGATATGCCGTAGCAGCCTCACCAAAACCACGGAATGATAAACTTACCGCGGCATAGTTCATCTGCGCCTCAAAAAGCTTTGGATTCAGTTTTCTCGCGCGACCAAAAGCCTTCACTGCACCATTGTAATTTTCCAACTCTACGAGGATCAACCCCGTCGTGTTGTGAATCGGAGCATAATTCGGATTCTTCATCTGCGCTTGAGAAGCAACGAGCGCAGCAAGATCAAGGCGCTGCTTGTTCACTCGTTTCTTCTTAGAACCAGCAACAACCAGCTCACCGCGATCCTTACCCGAACCGCCTCGAGCCTGCTCAAGGTAGTAAAGAGCGAGCTGATTGAACGCAGGCATGAATGCATCATCCAGCGCGAGCGAACGTTGTAAGTTCAACTGCGCACAGGAAAGATCGTTCTTACACCCTGGACCACTCGCTGAGCCGCCGCGCTGCATTTGTAGGGCGGCAAGTGCAACAAGCCCCTCCACATTCTGAAACTTGGCGTCACGAATGATCTGATCGAGTTCCTGAATAGCGGCATCTATATTGCCATTCTCCTTATATCGGTAGAGCGCAAGCTGAGCTCTTGGCCGGTGAAACTCTTTGTCGATCTGAGAGGCTTCTTTAAAGGAGGCCTTCGCTTTCTCATCGTCGCCGCAACGCTGGTGAGCCAATCCAGCGTTATAATACGCTTCCGGAAAGTTTCGCCCACCTGCTGACTTCTGATCAGCCGCAGCTTTCATAAAACGCTGAGCGATGTCGTCGCAAGCGGCTGGAGACCACCCACTCCGATCATTTCCAGCAAACGCGTCGAGTGCTTCCTTATAACCAGCTGCAGCCTTCGCATCCACAGCGGGATCCTCTTTGCTTGCATTCTCGACGCTCTTGACGTTACCGCCACCGCCGGCTGATCCACCACAGGCAACTGCAGTGAGAAGCAGACCGACTGCTGCGAGATTTCGACTGTAAAACGTAATGTTCTTCATCTTCATTATCTCCGTAAACCGGTCCGGTTACTTCCTGCCAGCTTGAGCCTTATTGGCCTCAGCTTCTTCCTTCATCTTCTTTTTATCTTCCTCAGTCACCACCGGAGCAGCAACGAAGGGCTCACCACCGATTGAGAGCGGATACGCCTGCTCATCGAGGGGATTATTTACTTTGTTCGGCGAACCGCGAAATTCGTCAATCAAGTGAAAGTCAGCCTTGTAGTTGTTTGCAAGCCACTCTTCGCATGCGCGACTATAGCTATCAAAGTACTGATGTTGTGCGGTGTAAGCCATGCAGATTACGAACGCCCCCTTGGCTTGCTCCTTGAAAGGTTCCGAAGCGTCATCCAACGCACCGTAATAAGCAGTCTTGATCTCGTAGTCCTTTTCCCATTCTTTCGGAATGGGAGCTGAACGGAAGTCGGTCACAAACTTGCCCCACATCGCTCCTACTTGAGAACCCGCTGCAATTACCCAACGTGGTGGTGGAACTGGCTTCAGGTCGATGACCTTCTTGTACTCCAAAGAAGCTTCACCGATGATGACCTTCTTCTTAACGTACCAATCCTTCACCTTGGTGCCGATATGCTTGGTAATGCCTTCCTTGTCCTTTTTTCCCTTGTACTTGGGGAACTTGTAGGCATCGACCTTCTTTTTAGCCTGCTCAGCTGCGTAGAAGTAAGCTTCGCCCACTGATTCCAAAGCGCGCCCTACTTGACGGTTGCCACCGCCCGCATCACGAATTGCTTTTTCGGCCTTTGCAGGATCCTTCCAGAGGCTAACGACCTTCCCGTACTCACGACGAGCTGCAGGGCCAGTGTTCATTTTTGAATAGGCTCGACCGTAGAGCGCATGAGCTTGCATACGAACATCTACAGAAGCGGCTTTATCAATCAATCGCATTGACTGGGCGAGCGCCTTGCGAGCCTCATCCCATTCGCCTTGATCTCCGTAATGGGCGGCTATGGCGAAACCAATCTGAGCTGCCTGCTTTGGCTTGCGTCCACCGAACTTACGTCGAAACGTCGTCGCATTGTCTAGGGCGTTTTGCTCCTGTCCAAGTCCTAGCCTGAGCACCACTGCATCAGACAGAGCTTGTACAGATTCATCGCCCTTGTACTTCACGGTTTCAGCGTAGCGTTCGTAGTACTCTGCGGCCTTATCGTACATGGCGATTGCCTGATAGTTGCCACCAATCTCGTAGATAGCCTTGTGAGCTAAGTCCGTATTGTGCATCCCGTACTTTTCGTTCAGGAGAATCTTACGAGCAGAAATTGACTTGGCTAGTAGACGACCGGCCTGGTAAGCGCGCGCCATATTGTAGACAATTTCATGAGCCTTTTCGCACTGTTGAGGTTTTTCACCTGCAGCCATTGGCTCGGCGCAATACCCTTTCCATAGCTTCAAGTATGCGTCTCCACCCTCTTTGTAGTTGGTGAGTGCTTGCTTGTAGTTGCCCTTGTCAGCCTGGCTGTCCGCAAGCTCAATTTTCTTCTGTGCTGAAAGACGTTTCACATCGAACTCGATGCGAATCAAGAGTTCACAATGTTCCTTGTTGAACTCAGCGTCCTCTCCAGTGCAGAAGTTCTTGATAAAGTCAGGAACATCGGCGGCCATATCATCGAAGCACTGAGGAACAGCTGGTTCCCGCTTGGCGCCGAGAACGTTGACGGCCTCAAGGTAGAGCTTGGCAGCAAAGATAGCGGCGTCATGATCTGGATGATTGAGCGCAATATCTCGGAAACCGAGAGCGGCCTCTTCCCAATGCTGAGCCTCGAAGTAGGTACGCGAACGTGCGTACTTCACCTCGACGAACTGCTCCATCGCCTCGGTATCACCCTTTTTAGGGGTAATATAACAAACGTAACGATTGAACGCTGTTACCATGCCCTTTTGCATGGCTGTGAACGGCTTTGGCTTAAACTTGGTCCACTGACCCTTGGTACCCGCGCGGTCTTCCGCGGAGGCGCCCTTGGGGCCAAGACCCCGGCCCTTGCGATCTGACTCACCCTTGTGAATCTGATCATACATCTTCTGATAACAGAGAACGGATGCATAGGCAGCTTCTGCTGCATCGGGGCCCTTCGGATTTGCGTCAACAACAGCATCGAATGCAGGTCCACACTCTTCCCAGCGCTTACGGAAGTAGAGCAAGTCAGCCATGGCGTACTTGATCTTGTAAACGGTAGGCCAGTCTGCTTTTACAATCCGGGGGAATTCGAATTTCTCAAACTCTACTGCAGTAAAGTTGTTAACAACTCGCTTGTAGGTGTCCGCCGCCAAGTCCATTGTCTTGGTGTCGCCGGTACCACGTACGCCGCCTGTGCCAACAGCCTCCAAGTGCCAACTCATGGCAGACTCGGACAGAAGCATTGCAGCGTCGTTATTACACTCTAGCTTCTTCTTGGCAGGCACGCTCATCTTGTTAAAGACTTTGCGGGCAGCGAGTTGAGCGTCCAGCTCGCGAACAATGCGCTCCTTGTCACCGGACTTAGATGCCTGGACCGCACGGGTAATGGCGGTCTGGTAACCACACCAATACTCGCTTTTATCTCGAGCCATGAGCTGCTTGTAGAGCCCAATGGTTTCAGGATAGTGACCCGTATCGAGGTACGCATGACCTAGGTCACGCATCATCTCAATAGTCTTCTTGTCGGAACCACCAGTGTCGCCACTGAGAGGTTTAAAGTAGTTGTATGCGCGCTCTGGCTTTTGGCTGGCGGCAAAGACGGGGATAATATCGCGACGAGCAGATTTTGCTAACTGCTTCGCATTGGGCAAACTCGCGTGAGTCTTTCCAAACTTGATCACCTTCTTGAACTGCTCAAGAGCCTTGGCGTAGTTGCCCTGGTTCCAATGAACGTACCCGAGCTTGTATGCAGCGTAGCCCCAGAGCTTATTCTTAGGTGCGGGGTAACCAAGTACCTTTTCGTAGAATACGGCAGCAAAACCCCACTTGCTTGGATCCGCGCCCGCTTCTTGAAAGAAGAGCTCGCCGAATGCGAGGTATGCACTGGGAACATACGGTGAGTTAGGCGCCGTTGCGACTAACTTCTTGTAAGTGTCCCGCGCTTTTTTCATGTCGCCAGACTGCTCGTACTCGTATGCGAGGTAGTAAAGAACCTCGTCAATCTTCGAATACTTGGAGTACCATTTGGCCATGCGACCATAGTAACCAATCGCTTTCTTGCGGGCAGCCGCCTCCATCTTCTTCGCTTTGGAGATTTCCTTGCGAAGTTTGCTCACCTTAGTTTTGGAGCATTTCTTTCGTCGACAATCTTGAACTTGAATGTCCTTTTGGATTTTGTCGCGAACTGCAGCTTGCTCTAGCTCCGCATACGCCTCGGCCAAACGCAAAATCAGCTGCGAGTGATCAGTGGTCCTGGGCGGAGTCGACTTGTAAAGACGTTCAAGACTCGAAATTTCCTGAATGAGGAGCTGTCGGGCGCGGGTCTTCATCGCTCCCTTACGAGTATCTCGCTCAGCAAATTGGTCGAGCTGATTCACATCACCCGGACCTAAGGTCTTGGACTTGTTGCGCTTAACCGGTGGTGGCTTGCTCTTGAAGGAAGTCCCTGCCCGTTTGCGCCCCTCAGATTTGATGGCACCTGTGGGACAAGTATTGAGTGTCTTATAAGCTTCCGGAGAAATACACTCGGAACTCATTTTGCGCTCTGCCGCCTGTGAATTGCCCACAAAGGACAACCCGAGGGCAGTAAGAAGCGTCGCGGTAATTTTCAATTGCATTCTTTGTTACCTTCCGCAGGCTGAGTCTACTTCTTGACGATAAAAGCCAAGTTCATCACGCCAATATTCACCGTCGAAGGGCCACATAAAGTGCTCATCATCCGGATTCACAACACCAAAGCGGCGAGCATCCACCGCACTCACTTGACCCTGCTTGATAGCTTGGTCGAGTAGATTTCTTTGAGCAGCAACAATGTCGATGAGAATCTTCTCACCATTGCGCAAGTGCTCACCCATTTCGTCGACGTATCGCTGGTAGCGATTGATCGCTAGCTTACCGGCATTTTCAACGCCTTTTTTTCGACCATCGGTTATCTTTTCGAGAACCAACTGACCAATGCTTGACTGCTGAAACGCGGGTGGAGATTTGTCAAAATGTTTGTGCTCTTTCTCCAGAAACTGCACGTAGGCCACATTGCGGAGCAATTGGCGATCGCTCAGAGCGGTTTCGACTAGGGGTTCAATTTCCTCGTCGATATTAGCTTCGCCTTCACGAACCTGAATCAGGAACTTGTAGAAGGCCTCGGCCTGTCCCTTGCCCTTGTACTTCGAAAGAACTTTTTCGAGTTTGTCCTTCTTTGGCGTTGTTGCCACGTTGAAACGAGCGACTGTGGTGGTCGCCTTCTCGTAATCGCAGTTAAAGAAGAAAACGATCGCCTTGAGAATCTCCGCCTCGGGATAGAATGACCGAGGGAAGTAGGGCGATTTCAAGGTGTGGATATTGCCAAGAGCGCGTGTGTACTGCCCCGCCATATAATATGCCCAAGCTGCCTCAAAGTGCGCTTCAAGCCAGTACTCACTTCCCTCATCTACCTCGTTCCAATATTTTACTGCCGCGCTCAAAGCGTCTTCGCGAATCTCTGGAACATTCGTTTCGGGATCGAGTTGAATAGATGCGCTGTACATTGTGCGCGCCATCGAGAGATTGGCGAGATCGCGCATGCGATCTGCATCTTCGACGTTTGCCCCCTCAGCAACAGCTTCCTTCACTCGCTGAAATGACTTTACCGCTGCAACAGCCTTCTTCATCTGGATGTAACTCACCCCAGAGAAGAACTGCGAATTGACGTAATCCGGAGAGCTTAGGTCGACCGCCTGAAATAGACGAATTGCCTCGCCAAACTTTCCTTGTCGGTAATTGTAGCGCCCGAGAAGGTAGTTTAGCTTCCAGTAGATGTCTTGCTGAGCCTTGTTGTCAAAGCGTCGAAGCTGCTCGTCCGAATACTTTCCGACTGCAGAAATAATGTCTGCGGGCTCCGGCAGATCGGTTGCCAATTTCGCGAGCCATAAAAGAGTTTCGGCGAATTTCTGATGGGAGGGATTGGCCGCAATCTTAGAAAATCCGTCGAAACTGGCCTGATAGAATTTCAGAAAGTACAGCGACTGGGAGAGATAGAACTCCGCCAATTGTACGTTTCCGGCGTCGTCACCCGACTCACCACTGACGACAGAATGCATACCTTGAGCAGCCTGGGCCCAACGCTTGCCGTCAAAATGCGATTTCGCGTCGGTCATCTCCTTGGTGGCTGCTCCCGCAACGGCTGCGGAGCCTTCGCCGTCGCCGTCGAGATCGATGACTTCGTCGTCATCGCCCTCGTCCATGTCGATGACTTCTTCCTCGTCGTCCATGTCAATGACCTGGGCGGAGGCGAAGGTGGGCATGAGAAGCCCAGCGGTAAGGGTGGAAAGGGCTAGTAGGCCAGCTGCTGCAGAGCGCTTACGAAACATTTGTCCTCGAAAGTGTGCGGGGGTTAGGTTCGCGATAAACTGGGCGTTTCTTACGAAAAGTAGTCATTCAGCCCCACCGGGGGTTGTAATTTCTACTTATACTGAAACAATCCAAGTTCAATAAATCTAATAAGTTCGTGTAGATATGAGATCTACGGTTGCGCGATGTTATGGGCAGGGTGAAACCATTGTCAAGCGATGGATGCGACACCATAGGCTTGAAAAATTGGTAATAAATATTCTTCGCTAAGCACTTGATAAGAAGTGACCCCACCCAATTGGCCCAATTTTTCTGCATATTTTGATAATTCTTAGCGATTCTCCACCACGACAGGTTGGCTCAATATTCCGTAATTGCTTCAACCTTGTACTGATATAGGAAGGTAGGAAAGTATGAAAGCAAATTTGGCGTTGACGCAATTCCCCTCTATTCGCTAGTTTGCTCGGGCCCAGGCTTGTCATGGCTAATTACAGTCATCATCGACAGCGTTTGAGGGGCCGCGACAGAAGCGGATCTGTCGCACTGAAATTCTGAGGAAAACGAACTAATGCGAATTTATCTGTTGTTGGCCATTGCTGCCGGAGTCTCATTCATCGGTGGAAGTTGCGGCATTAAAGGTGTGGGCGATCCCTGCGTTCCCGAGGATGAATATGGGACTGGAATTCCCGGCTTCGCTGTGGGTGAGGTCAACGTTGAAAGTCGCTCATTTCAGTGTGCTACACGCGTTTGCCTGGTAAATCACTTTCAGGGACGTGTCTCTTGCCCCTATGGTCAAGAACCTGAAACTTCTCCTGCGCCAGCGGATGGTGCGACTGAAACGGCAGAGGCCAGCGTTCTCCCGGACTGCATGGGCCAAAAACGCGACTCCCTTGAGTGCCAACCTGGCGGCAAACTTCACATGGAAAGTTGCCAGGTCCCCGGTCGAGACGGGAGCCGTTGGGAAGACCGAATCGTCACGGCAGTGGACCCACAGCTAGTTGAACGCCAGGCAAAAGACACAGTTTATTGCTCATGTCGCTGCGCGAACGCTGAAGGTAAAACAGACGATGGCGCGACCTATTGCGAGTGCCCCGCCACCTTTCAGTGTAAAGAGCTCGTCGATGACTTAGGTCTTGACGGTGGAGGTCAGCTCACAGGTTCCTACTGTATCAAAGAAGGCACCGCGTATGACTCCAGCTCGGCCACGAAAGAATGTTCTTCGTCGAAGGCCGATTGTTCTGACAAATACGCAATTGACGTGAATGGCGGTACAGTCGGGCGTAACCAACGGGCAGGCAGCTGCCTGCCCCAAGGAGCCGTCTGCGGCTCTGACGACACCTGTTGCGCGCCTCGAGCGGTCGATTGTGTGGACCTTCCAGCAAATAAAGCGAACCCCAACCTAGACATCAATTGTAACGCAACCTGTGTTGCCAAGAAATGTCAGCATACAGACGCTGATGGCAAGCAAGTTAACGAGCAGATGTACGATGTAGAGCATAACGCTTGTAGCAAGGGTGACGCTTGCCCCTGAGCTTGACGGCTTCCTTCATCTAAGAGGCATCACAGATGTCCCCCAAGAGCCAGGTTCCTTGCGAGCCTGGCTCTTGTCGTATGTGGACCCTCTTGATGAAATTGATAGCGTCCGCTGGTCAGGAGATTTTCCATCGGCTATTGTCACTAGGCACCCCTTCTAACCAGCTGCCAATGGTCCACCAATGAGCGATGTAACAACTAAATCTCGCGGAGATGCCGCGGAAGAAGTTGTCGCAACTTGGCTAGAATCTCAGGGTATTCAGATCGTGGCTCGTAACCTTCGGCTAGGTAAGTACGAGATAGATATTGTGGCACGCGAGGAGCGGTTGGTTCTCGTAATTGAAGTGCGTACCCGCTCTGCCCGCTCGTGGACTTCAGCATTTTCCAGCATCAGTCCATCCAAACGGGCCAGAGTACGTCGCGCTGGGTCGCGTCTCTGGGATAGACGCTACCGCAACGATAGCACCGTGGATCGCCTACGCTATGATGCTGTTAGCGTTACCTACGAACATGGCATAGCAAAGATAGAGTATATTCGCGCTGCGTTCTAAAAGGGGGCGTCCCTCTGCACATGCGAGTCCTTACGCTCTTTTAGTTGTTATATCATTAAGAGTAGTGAGCCGAGACATTTCAATAAAATCGGTTATTAGTAAATTATACGCGACAGGCGTTCATACAACGACGAGCCATGGCGCCCTTGTCCTGAAGACCTTCGAACTCAGACCTAAAGAAGACCCTTTTTAAGATCGGTATGCAGCCTCTCCAGAGACAACTTCGCAGCGTCTCGCTCGTCCTGAATAAGTTGTTGCGAAATTTCTGCAACGCGTTCTATTTGATTCTCGCGCTCTCTTCGCAGGCTCCCCACCATTTCGCGAAAGGTGTCGAAAAGGTCTACAAGCTCGTCACCTTTACGCAGACCCCAAGGAACTTTTAGCTCTCCTACTGTGACCTCTTTAAGATGTCTTTTTAGCTTAAAAATCGGCCCGGCTATTTTATGGGTAACAAATATACCACCGGCTCCAATACCTAAAACTAGGAGGGACAGGGCTCCAAAGAGTACCCAAGCCAGGTTCGTCCGAAATCCACGTAACTCTGACGCTTGCCTGTCGAGTGAAGCTCGCTGGCGCTCCAGAGTAGCGCGCTGCTCATCGAGCAACCTATCACGCTCCAGCGCATCGCTATTAAACGCTTCAAGAAGTTCTGGATTGTCTTGATAGATTGGATCTCGAATTATATTCATGCGCACCACGGCGCTCACTTTTCTGGATTCACCAACAACTACCTCGCCGAGTTCCACGATTTGGCGTCCTTGCTGGGCCCCTAGCTGACTCTGATGAAGCAACCTCGTACTTGTGACCCACAAAATGGCACCCAATGACACGCTTAAAACAAAAGCGATGACCACAAGATATCCTGTGTACTTGAGCTGAAATCTCTTGTCTAAGAGAAGATTTCTCACTTTACGGTGATGCCGACCTAAACTGGAGGGCGATGTTGGTGGTTGACTTCTCATCTCGACACGATCTTCATTACCGGTGCGGCACCGGGTACATGGCGAATGCGTCCCCTGCAACCGGGTACCGCTCGCTCAGGAGCTTTCTGAGTGCAATGGTAGAGCGTTCGCAATCCGCTCGGCAAGTACCTAACCTAAACGGCCCTAGTTTGGGATAGAAACGCACTCGACAACGTAGGTGAGCTTCTCTCTGCCCTTCAGCTGGATCTCGCTTGGGAGAGCGCGTGAAAGTGTCTTAGCGAACTATTTATAGGGGCAGTTGCGGGGCCAAGCTTAGGAATTGCTTCATCGAGGCTTCGGCTACCGCCACAACTAGGGCATTCTCCGTTTGGGGATCGGGAGAACTGACTCCACTTGCACCTGCGGTCTTTGAAAAACTCCCCAGGAGAGTACCGTCGGGGTATGAAAGAATTGCCACCGAGATCTTGATATGCAGCTCTCCGCCCTCGTAGCGTGGGCGACTCAGTCTGGGTGCAAGCAAGACACCTTTGGCCCCCTTGAACCGGCCAAGTAACCGGCTCGCCCCAGTCTTCGTCAGATTTGCCGGAGCAAAACCGACTTTCTTGTCCCCCCCCGCACCCTTCACAAAAGCATCCCGGACCGGTCCATTCAGACGTCCAGGGCCCTGGAGTTTCTTGATAGCGATGAGGTAACGGGTCTGCGGGCCAATCGTCCTTTCTGCCCCTCCAGAAAGTTGACCGAGTGATCGAATAAGGGACCGCAGAACGCGAGCGTCTTTCTCACGCCCCCTTTGTCGCTCCAAACATTTCTTTCCTCCTTTTTTTAGGCGAGCCAGAGCAGTAGCCGAGGCAATACGGACAGTTCCATTCTTGTCCCGTAAGGCTTTGCATAATGGCGGCACGGCCTTCCCAGCGCGCGACGTACCGAGAGAAAGAGCGGCCTGAACGCGCACTCGAAAGTCTTCGGCCTGAGCCAATAGCCGAATGTCCTTTTCGAGACGTTCTCCTGCCCACGCTAATGTCGCAGAGCAGAGTATAAGTAGGATAAATCGAAATCGGATCGACAGAAGGAAGCGCATTCCAAAATACTTTAACATTAGAAGGACAGTGGAGAGAACGAGAATTTTGCGAAACGAAGACGACCGCGTTCCCTGTATATCCGTTCGCTGAGGACCAGTGCTTCCCCAACTTGCTTACTTATCACGATTAAAGTCCAGCAACCCTCCAAACCCTCGCTTGTCGCTCGCGGATATTGGTAGTCTTGCCTGGTGAGCGTTTTCCTTAGAAGGCTTCTATTCACTCGAATGTTTGCCGCTTCAACTGCCTTTTGCTGCCATCTCGCGCACGCTGACAATTCAATCGAGCTGGAAGTTCTTGGAGCCCTGTCTACATCTGCCTACCTAGAGCGCGGCCCCGAGGACCTTTTGGCCCTCCGCGGGAAATTGAAGAACGAAGAAGGAGTTCCCCTTCAGGGACTCGTGCACTTGGAACACGAAAATAGTGGACCTCTGCTCTACCGCCCTTGCCCCAACCTCCGTGACCCAACTAGCCCAACGGAGCCACGGCGCACGAACCCAATTCAAGTGGACAAGTCAGGAGCCTACTGCGCGTGGGTCGAAGGAGAAAACTCCTCGCTACGAATACGCGCCAGCTCCCCTCACTATATTACGCAACAACTCAATGTTGTCCTACCACAAGACTCCCCCCCCCCTGCTCCCACAATTGTCGGCGCGCCAACAAACGTCGTGCTGGGGGCGAACTCTCCAACTACTATTGAAATTCTCACGGCACCAAACGAACATGCTCGGCCAAAAGCTCACATTCTAGAATTAAACGTACATTGCAATCAAAAGAGCGTTTACTCGAGCACACGAGACGTGAAGGGCAGTAGGCTCACCCGTTTTGAAATTCACCTTCCTTTGGAGGTGCCCCATGGCCATTGCCGCCTAAGTGCCAGAGTTCATAGCGGAGAGACTTCATCGGCTACAGCCACCCAAGACCTCTGGCTACAGCGACCAGTCAATTTAGTTCTTCAGTCAGAAGAAGTTCTCTCTAACAATATCATAGAATACTCTTTCAAACTGGAAGCTCATCAAGAGACCATAAACAGTGGACTCATTGAGGCGCGTAGCGAAGGGGTATTCTTAGCGGGTGTCCCTGTCAGTGGGGGGCGGGCTTCCCTCGAACTGAAAACCGGCAAAAGGGACAAGAGCGTCCAGTTCATTTTTGTTCCGTCATCTCCGGCTTTGGTCGCCGGCTCAGGCGTTGACCTCGTTTTGCCCGCTGCAACTCCCGAAAAGAGCTGGACGCCACTGCATGTCTTCGGACTAATAGCCTTTGCACTCTGGCTGGGTTGGGTTTGGCTTCGACCCCAGTCAAAGCCCCCCACCTCCCATTCTTCGCCACCGCCCGTACGCCCTCCGCGAGTCGCTAAGGTTTCTCAGTCTGGCGAAAAGAAGGGCCCCATTGCTGGAAAAATTGTGGACGCCCACACCGGTGCTCCAGTTGGCGATGTACTCATTACTCTCGGGCGCCATACGGTGCACCAAGAGAACACATTCGTGGAAAGCGTGCGTTCAAGTGAAAACGGCGGCTATCAGCTGAATGCTCAATTTGTATCGAGTGGATTTTTCCACCTCAAGTTAAAAAGCTCTCGTCATATGGAAATGCATTGTTCCGTGGACGCCTCATTTCAAACTATCCACATCGCAAGTCGTAGACGCACGATACTCGGCAACTTACTGAAATGGTGTCACTCAGTCGGTACGCCTTGGCTAAAGCAGCCCCAGGTCACGCCAGAAGAGCTGCAAAAGTTGGCGCAGGCTCATTCCGCCCCCTCGGTCGAACAGTGGGCACGGGAGATTTGCCGTACTGCCTATGCATTGCCTGAGCCGGGAGAGAAAACTGTCGAAAGTCTCAAAATCCCATCTCCCCCCGCAGTTCGTCCTAAAAACTCTTGAACACACCCTCGGGCGAGAGCCCGCATCGGGAGGCTACTTGCAACAAAATAGCGAGATTGTTCCCGAGTACGTCCAACGGCGTTGACTGTTCCGGCGAGCAATTCATATAGTCGGCCCTCTCCCCCACCCCGAGCGTATTCACGGCATCGGGGAAAACTTGGGGGCCTGGAAGGAACCCTGAAAAGCAATGGAATTCGTTGTAGGACTCATCGTCATTCTGGCTGTTGTGGCCTTCTTCATCATGAAGAAGAAGCCCTCGACTCCCAAAACTCCCACGTTCACGGATACGTCTCCCAATACGACGCCATCTCGTGCGATCGAGCCGGGCCCGATCAACTCCACGGAGGCTTTAGAAGACGGCACATCCGTCGAGCAATCCCCCCCGATGTCCTCTGACACGGCACTCACTGGAGAGCCCACAGAGGATTCAGCCCGCGAGCAAGCTGATTCTTCTCGGGCGGCGAGTACGCCCGAGTCATCATCGCAAAACCTTCTTGCAAACGATTCGGAGATCCCGCCAACCCAGGCAGCTGAAGCAAGCGCAGTCGAATCTCAAGAAGGGCTGACACAGGAAGAAGAGACACAGGAGGAGGAAGCTTCTCCCCCACCGCCGCCTTCCCGCGCCCTAAGCCCCGCACCACCAAGTGTTGGAAGAAAGGCTGATCTACAAAGCCTCAGAAAGGGCCTCGCAAGGTCTCGCAATTCGGAGGGTTTCTTCGGACGCTTGCGAGGGCTCATTGGTGGCAGAAAAGAGATTGATCCCGACATCGCCGCTGAAATTGAAGAGGTTTTGCTCTCGTCGGATGTAGGCGTGCACACGACTGAAACTATTCTCGACCGAATCAAAGACAGCTTAGCAAAGGGAGATCTTAAAAACGAAGACCAGGTTTGGGCCGCCCTCCGAGAAGAAGCATGCAGAGCCCTCTCAGTTGATGGGCGCTCCGGCGGAATCACACTAAGCCACCAACCAACGGTGGTTCTGCTCGTAGGCGTCAACGGAGCAGGCAAGACAACAACTATCGGAAAGCTAGCTCAACAGTTCAGCAAAAGTGGAAAGAAAGTCATGTTAGCCGCCGGTGATACATTTCGTGCAGCGGCCGTTGATCAGTTGAAAGCATGGGGCGAACGAGTAGGTTGCGAGGTGATTTCTGGAAAGGATAACGCCGATCCTAGTAGCGTATTGTTTGATGCGATTCAGTCAGCAAAAGACAGCGGCGTGGACGTTTTGCTAGCCGACACGGCAGGGCGACTCCACACCAAAACCAATCTCATGATTGAGATGACGAAGATCTTCAAGACCCTCGGCAAGGCCCTTGAGGGGGCACCTCATGAGGTGCTTTTGGTGATTGATTCCACCAATGGACAGAATGCATTGGCCCAAGCCCGTGAGTTTAAGGAAGCACTTAATATCACCGGTTTGGTCCTTACCAAGCTCGATGGCACCGCCCGAGGGGGTGCCGTTTTGGGAATTTGTGACGGTTTGCAAATTCCTGTGAGATATATTGGGGTGGGTGAACGCACCGAAGATCTCTACGAATTTGATACAAATGCCTTCGTCGAAGCACTATTGGGTGGCGACGATGAGGGCATTGCAGCATAACTGGAAAGTTTTGGTTATTGATCGCAGGAATTTTTGCGTGATATAGTCTCCACCTCATTGCAGGCCGCTTTTATTTCCCCAACATTTTTGAGGGCTTAGGCGGTTTGGTGATTGAAGCCCTTAACAACGAATTCCGTCACCGCATGAACTTCTACCCTTCGCAAACGCGATCAGAACGAAACAAAACGAGGCATCGATGAAGAATACTCGCATCGGGCTACTTGCAGCCTTAGCGCTCTGGGCATTGCCTGTGACCGCATTGGCCCAAGAAGCAGACGAGGCCGCCGAGGATGGTGGCGAAGCCAGCGACGAAACCAAGGACGGCGAGACCGGTGACGGAGAATTCGATGAATCCGAATTCGACGAATCTGAGTTCGACGAAGAAGGAGGAGGCGAAGGTGTTGGAGATATCTGCAAGCTAGATCCTGCTGCCTGTCCGGTCTTTGACATGAAAGTCGAAGCTGAGAAGGACATGCAGGAGACGATTCTTGCCGTACAACAACGCTTCGTCATCAAAAAGAGGCGTTTCGAGATTCAGCCTTTTTGGTCCACTACGCTCAACGATCAATTTGTGACCCATCCCGGTGTTGGTATGGCTCTCAACTATTATATCACTGAGGTAATGGCGGTTGGTCTCAGTGGCGAATACTATGAGCCCTTCAATGTCGACTCGGACTTCAATGCCCAGGTTCGACAGGCAGCCCGCGTCGGTGTACCTCTCACAGAATACCAATGGTCGGCGGCCGCCAACTTTACTTACGTTCCGGTGAACGGAAAGTTCGCAGGTTTTCAGAACTTCATCTTCCACTACGACGCTTACGTCGTGGGCGGTATCGGCGCGATCAGTACCCGTCCCATCTCAGTGATTGATCCAGATTACCGAAGCTTCGACTACAAGCCCGGTGTCTCTTTCAATGCGGGCCTGGGTCTGAAGATCTTCTTTAATCGTTGGTTCGCAGCAGTACTTGAAGTTCGCGATTATATCTTTTTCGACGAACTTGAGAGTCTTCAGATCAACGAAGCCAAACGCGAAGATGAATCTACGTGGAATGGCAGTACATCACTCACCAACAATGTTCAGGCGCAACTTGGTGTGTCAGTATTTGTTCCCTTCTCATTCGATTACCGCCTCCCCAAGGCTGGTGCCGATACCACTGGTCCCGCGACCTCAGCGGCTAAATGAGCCGGACAAGGAAAGGGCATAAGACGATGAAAACGACGATTCTCAACAAGACTCGCAGCCTGGTAACGACAGCTCTGATTGCTTCTGCAGCGCTCATCTCCGTACCAGAAAAGGCTCACGCACAGGAAATTCGACTTACGGGTCCCCTCGCCGGGGCTCCGGCAGTGCGAAAGCTACGCCTCTACAGAAAACTTCGCCTCGAAGTCGATCCAACTATTTCGTTTACGTTGCTCGATCAGTACCGCCGACAGATGTTTCTTGGTGCCCGTGTCAACTACGGACTAACCGATTGGCTGTCGTTGGGTGTTTGGGGAGGAGTCTCCAGCTCTCTGGTTGGCCTCGACCTCAATACTGATCTCACGGATCAGGTTCAAGAGGTGAACGCTAGCCGACAATGTGCAAGCAATCCGACTGAAAAGAATTGCAAGTTGACCTCGGTCAACTTGGGGGACGATTTCAAGAATCAGGTGGCGTCCATGAACTGGATTGCCGCTCCCCAGATCACTCTCGTTCCGTTTCGTGGAAAGTTGGGACTCTTCAACGACATTTTCGTCGATGCTGACCTCTATGCGTTTGCTGGCGCCGGCTTCATTGGAGTAAGTGAACGCGGCGAGTGCACTTTATGTACCGACGAGCGCACCTTTCAAACGGAAGATCGCGTTGCCATTGCTCCGACCTTTGGCCTCGGCTTTACATTCTTCACCAATCGCTGGACGGCAGTTGGCGCAGAATGGCGCGCCCTGCCCTTCAAATGGAATACTGCGGGCTTCGATGTTGCCGGCGAGGGAGACCCACCTGAGAGCGATTTTCCTGATGGAAGAATTAGCTCAGAGGATCGAGACTTTCACCTCAATCAAATGTTGAGCATTAGTTTCAATATGTACTTCCCCATGGATCACCGCATTAGCGAGTAGAGCCAGCGCCATCTCTCCCCCCTCTTTCACTGAGTCTCGGGTTCAACCCGGGTAAAGCGACAGAGGAGGAGAAAGCCGGACAAAAGAAAAGCGGACGCCTCGTGAAGCGTCCGCTTTTCTTTTGTCTTCTCAAATTAGATCGGCAAATTAGCCGTTCGGCTTACCCGAAAGAAGCCCTGACTTGTCGAGGTTAAACCCTGGAGGGCATGCCTCCTTGACCGAGTCAATGATCGAGGAAGGAATGAGCCAACCACGCTCTACGATGCCAATCGCCACGCGGTTCTTCACCCGTAGGGACTCCTCAGCAACCATCGCAGTTGCAAGACTCTCAACGGCTGATTCGTGATTGCAACCCAATACCGTCGTCACCGCCGCGAACCGAACCAATTCACTTGTGTCAGTGAGAAATGGTTGTACGGCGACTCGAACATCGTCCGAAGTAAACTCGCCAAGAATCTGCAACAACTGAATCTTTGGCTCTGGGTTACGCATGTATTCGGTATCGAACTCGTCCAAAATTCCTAAAAGTTCATTTTCGAGTTTGTCCTCAGTTACAATCTTCCTCAATGCTTTGAGGGGCCATGTAATGGTCTCGCTGCGCGAGCAATAGGAGCGGATCACCTCAAGAGCTTTCTCTCCGGTGGAGGCAATACCTCGAACGGCAAGCTCTTTCTCCTCCTGATCTTTAATGGACGGATTCAGCGTCCAATTGAAGCGTGAAAGAAGTACTCGCGCCGCCTCTGGGGTTGCCAGCTCGCCCAGGCGATAGAGAGCGTCCTCTCGGTCTACATTTTGGGAAAGCTTGTTGCTTACCATCTTCTGCAAGCGGGCCAGCTCCTTGCTCTCGCCTGGTTTGGTGTCACTTTTCTTGAAAAAATCAAACAATCCCATATTCGTCACATTCCACGACATGGAGATGTCTGTGGGGAGTGAACCCTAGTTGAATGGCGTCCCCACGGCGACCGATGGATGGGGGTATTTTCAAAGACTCCGAACTTAAATGAGGCAGTCTAATTCTCACTGGCACCAAGCCCAGTCAGAAAAAAGTAGGAGTGGGGGGCAAAGCAAAGGCTGCTCAGCGAGCAGTGGTCCCCCGCCCCATCTAGGAGGAAGGAAACACTACCCCGCCCCACCCTCGTCCTGATTTTCTGGAACGCCCAATATATTGTTGAGAAGTCCGTTTATTTGCGAAGTAAGACCACCGAGTTCATCGTGCTCTAGGTCAAAGCGTAGATCTTGCTGACCATTCATGATGAGAAGCAAACCTTCTTCGATCTCAGAGATGGGTTTAGATATGTAGTTGCCCAACATGGTGCCAGCGGTGAACACAAGGAAAAAACCTAACAAACCCACTGCAAAAACGGGCCAAAGCAACGCGTCCACACTCGCCACCTTCGAAGCAGGCGCAGATCCAACGAGAACAGCGCCGTCAAATCCGTTGAGTGGAGCGGCTGCAAAAAGATAGCCTTCGATTGCCATTGTCACATGGCTTAAAGTTCCTTTTTTTGCAGAAGCGACGGCACCTGAGACTTCTTCTGAGTCAAAACCTTTGAGCTTCTTGCCGCCAATCGCAATTGGCTTGTCTCCTGCTCCCATGACGAGGGCGAGACTACGCCCGCTCGTCACTTCACTTGTGCGTGTAAGGCGACCATCGTTGAGGGGGGTCCCTACGACGAGCACTCCAACAATTTCCCCGGACGAATCATGAACCGGGGCATACGAAGCAAGAAGCTGTTCGCCTCGCTGCTGATTCACCCAAAACGCGCTCCCGGTATTTCCGGACTTGAGGGAAGCTGACAGCCCAGGATAGACCGACCCGACATCGTCGCCCCGCATCAGCTCAGATCCGTTGCGCCCCACTCCGTGTCCTTCTGCATCAACAAAAAGCACCAGGCTGGGGGCCATACGAGAAAAATCGCCGCTGGCGACAGCCAAGTCACGTAGTTCGTTGGCCTTTGAGGTAGCAGAGTCGCTACGGGCGCTAGCCGTACCAGCCTCGAAAACGTTTTTTACCTCAGGAGATGCGGCATGGCGCGCAAGCCAACGCTCCGTCTGAAGAGAATCGAGGGTGAGTCGCGCTTCTGCTGCATGAATCGCCCTGACCAGCTCTCCCTTTTGCTCTCTTGGGTCAGCAACGACCGAAGAAAGCGATGTTCTGAGTAGAAAGAATGTAACCAGAGCCAGCACCAACACGATACCGCCGTTTACGAGGACTATTTTCCAGCGCATTTATGATCCCTCTTCGCCCCAAGGGCGTCCTGCATCTTCAAGGATGCGTGCTCCACGCTAACACCGACCCGAGGTGCGTAAAACAACATTGGCAAGCGCTTAAAAAACCCTACCAAACGCCACAGCTAGCCTACCGCTCCAAAAAAGCTTCGTAGTAAAACGAGAGTAAGCGGTCACGAGCGAAGGGAATGCGCGTCGAAGACCACTCAGGAAGCAGGCTTGCGTCGAGGACCACAGGACTCCACCCGGCGGTTTCATGCCCTCCCCACACTTTGCAACAGCCAGAGACTACTCAAAGGATTCAAAGTGTGGAGAATTTATGGGACTTTTGTAAACGGGGTGAGTGACGGGAATTGAACCCGCGACAACCGGAGCCACAATCCAGTGCTCTGCCACTGAGCTACACCCACCGTATCGAACCGCTCTTCACGGTCACGAACCTCATAATAAGCGCCCAAGCGCTCGAGGCAGGGGCCATGTAGCGCGCGTACGTGGTTGAACGCAAGATGCTTTTTTGAGTTCTTCCGCTCATTTGCAATTATCTGAACAATTTACTCCTAGTTCACTGCTTTCGACTTCGACACTAGCCCTCTTGAGTGCTGCCTTTACAGTAAGAGCACCCATGCTAGGTTCGTCGGATGATAAAAGTATCTTCGGGCCTTCTTTTTGCTTTGGTCTCAGTCCCCACGCTCGCTTGTAGCCCCGCGGCAGATCCCGTAGCGGAGGGAAGCGCTTCCTACCAAATCGTCGCTACTACCAGCGGACAAGTGAACTGTAGCTTTCCCTCAAACGGCGGCATTGGCAAAGCACCCGGCGACGTACCGCAAGGCAATCCTCCTACTTCGTTCGGTGTACCCGTTTCAGACGGTGAAAAGGCTAAAATCTCCGGAAAAAGCTACAATATCTCGTGCAGTATGGGCGGTGGTGACGAGCGTTCAATCGATTTGTACCTTGAAGGACAAAACAACTATGGCGACCAGACACTCACCTCCGAGAAAACCTGGATTTCACTGAGCGGGACAATCAGCGCTGATGGAAGTGGCACAGGTGATGCCAGCGTGTTCACTCAACTCAGCGAAACCAACACGAACAAGTCTCCTTGCACCTTTTCTGTTGTCGCCTCGCCCAATGATTCTTCGGAACTACGCATAGGAGAGAGCAATATTACTCTGTCATTTGTATGTCCGACCGCAGATTCAAGTCTCAACCGAAAGTCGGAGTGCCAACTCACGGGAACCATCGACATGAGCGACTGCGTTCAGAAATAGTCAGCTTTATGTGCCAAAACGGCTAAGTCCTTTTCGCCCCGATTGCATCTCAAATACCACCGGGGCGGTGCAAAGGTCATTCTAGGGGCCAGCGCAGGCAGATGCGGTAGGCGAGCGCTCCGTTGGCGAACTGGGTTGGAGCAAAGGTCACTCGAGCACTTGACCCCAGACCCGAGGGCGGGGCTCCCCCCGCTCACTCAAGTGATACCACGCGACTGAAGACGGGTATCAGTGCCAGGCGGCGCAAGACGACCCGAATTAGTTGGTGTCTGGAATTGTGGCGCGAATTTCGTCGACTGAAACGTCTTCAACGCGGATCAGCACTGCAGTTACGTTGTCTTCACCACCATGCTCGTTGGCTCTATCGACATAGTCGCGGCACAATGCGTCAAGATCGCCCGACGATGAGCCAATCTCGCAGAGTTCTTCGTCGTCGACCATGCCGCTGAGTCCGTCCGAACAGAGAAGATAGAGATCGCCCACTTGCGCATCAAAAGAGCCGACGTCGACCATGACTTGCTCCTGCATTCCCAAGGCTCTGGTAATGACGTTCTTAGGAAGCTCGTTGCGCTGCTCCTCGGGCATGTCCGGCATGGCATCGAGAAAATCGTTGACGAGAGAATGATCGCGAGTGATTTGCTCAATTGAGCCGTTTCGAATTCGATAGGCCCGGCTATCCCCCACATGAGCGATGTAAAGACGGCTTCGCCGCGGACTGAACAAGGATGCGACAACTGTCGTGCCCATTCCTTGATGCTCAGATGAACTATTGCCTAACTCGACAATTTGCTGATTGGCGAGGCGCACACCCGTCACGAGCCTATTTTCTTCTTCAGATAGACTAGGATCAAATGCGAAGGGCCAAGTGACGTCCTCGTCGGCAGCAGTCTCAAAAAAACGAGGAATTGCCTCAATCGCCATACGACTAGCTACGTCTCCGGCCTGATGCCCACCCATACCATCAGCCACGACAAAGAGGTCATGCTGAGCCACCACAACAAAATTATCCTCGTTGTGCTCACGTTGGAGGCCGACATCGGTGAGCCCTGCCGCTACTGCCCGCATCACGAAAAGGGGGTGCCTTCGCTACGGGTGAGAATTAAATAATTTTGCATGGATCGCTACAGGATTTCACGGCAAAAATCCCCTGTCAAGGGGAGCCGCTTTTTGGGCCAGTTGAGCAGGTATTAGACCTTTAGAATTTCTTTCTCTTTACCCTGCACCAATGCGTCCACAGACTTTCCAGCCGTTGAGACAATTTCTTCAGCCTTTTTCTTCGCGCGATCGACTTCGTCTTCGCTAGCATCACCTGACTTTTTGATCTCAGCGAGGAGATCCAAAGCGTCATGGCGACCTTTTCGAATAGCAATTTTACACTCTTCACCGTGCTTTTTTGCGATTTTGACAAGATCTTTTCTTCGCTCTTCGCTCAGGGGGGGAACGGGAACCCGAATTAAATCTCCATCCAACTGAGGATTCAGCCCTAAACCGCTATCGCGAATCGCTTTGTCGATAGCTTGAACCAATGGTTTCTCCCAAGGTTTAACGGTGAGCATTCTTGGCTCTGGAACGCCTACCGCTGCCATTTGAGACAACGGTGTCTTGGAGCCGTAATAATCTACGCGCACGCTGTCCAACATGCCGGGGTGGGCGCGCCCAGTGCGTAACTTACCAAGTTCGCGGCGGACTGCCTCAATAGCCTTGTCTGTTGCGGACTGCAGCTCCTCAAAAACTTCATCGATCATAATATAAATTTTCTGTCAGGCTCTCGAAATTTCGAAAAGAACAAAGGTCCCGCGAGCGCTTGATACAAACGGCTCGGGATCTCCGACTGGCGTCCCAACTGTCCACAGCTATACCAAAGATGCTCGCAGGGGGCGACCCCGACCAGCCACTGGTGCACCCACCTCACAGAAAATCTGAACTTATATGGAGTTAAAAGTCGTCAGTTGGAATATCCACAAGGGTATTGGGGGATTCGATAGGACTTACGATTTGGAGAGAATCGCAAGGCTTCTCATCGAAGAGGCACCCGATATTGCTCTCTTGCAAGAAGTGGCTGACGGCTGGCCCACGACTCAATCACATGCCCAAGCACATCTTCTTGCAGAGATGACCGGACTGACCAACCTAGTATTTGAGCCCGAGCACCGTTTTCGAACGGGGGGATACGGCAATGCCATTCTCTCCCGTTTCCCATTGCAAAAGCGCGAGCGCGTCGATCTCACCTGCGGGTGGAGAAAAACTCGTGGAGCCGCCCAAGCTGACGTATTGATACCGGTTGAAAACTCCGAGGTAAAAATGCAGCTCACGAACTTACATTTGGGTTTGGCCGAGAGTGAGCGGCGCAAACAAATCGAAAGGGTGCTCAGTCATCATCGTCGGTTGTGCCAACGGAGCCCGGCATTGATTGGAGGTGACTTCAA
>Ga0256845_1000554_pt1 | contig 34842 bp, 26 predicted proteins | sample RiftiametaG_FD_189101 | JGI IMG/M metagenome (GOLD analysis project Ga0256845, IMG submission 189101) | Tube worm associated microbial communities from hydrothermal vent at the East Pacific Rise, Pacific Ocean - Riftia | ecosystem: Host-associated > Annelida > Integument > Unclassified ...
GGAACTTAAAGAAAATGATGAAACAACTCAAAGAAGAATTTGAAAAATCATTTTCTTGCCTTATTAATTTTGTAATTCAACTTTTATCTTGTAAGCAAAAATGGAGTTGGTAAGGTTCGACTATGTAGCTAGTCCCTTTTTATAGGCATTCAACTTCTCAAAAGTTAAGTTGTTTGTCTATATAGCTTTTGAGAAGTTTAAGTTAGAGTCTAAACTATTTGAGCTTTTAATTTTTGGAGTTCTTTACTGTATAATTCTACTATAATTAATATTGATAATGCTACCAATGTTAAAATAGCTGATTTTATCCAAATTGCTATATCATAACCAGTTAATATTCTTGGCACTTGAAACATTACCTGCGAAGTTACCACCATAAAAGTGTTATACTTTAACAATTGTAAATACCTCCTTTTTCCGAGAAACAGCCAATTTCTAGCAAACATTACAGTAAATATTAAAATTCCTAAAACAATAAAAATCCAATACACATTTTCGTAATCAAAAAAAGCAATTGAGGTATAAATACTCATAAAAATAAACAAGGTAATTACAACTTTAGGCAAAGTAAAAAAGGCTTTAAATTCAGTTTTAAACTCTTGCCAAGATTGGTTTTCGAGTTGTTTTACTTTCTCCTCTTCAATGTTCATAAAATGAAACCTTCTGTATTTTGAAAAAGCTTCTTTTGTAGCATCGTAAAATTTAAAATTCTCAGCATCCATTAAAACCTCAATTTCTGATGCTAAATGGTCGGTCATTTCCATATTTACATCATAGTAGGTTACGCCTCTTGCTTTTATCCATTTAGATACATAAGCAACTTGTTCTTTATTTAACTTATTTTCCATTAAGCGTATTGTGATTTTAAAGTATTGATGTGTTTGTTGTAAATTTCGAGTAAAACAGCAGATATTAATGCTACAGCAGTAATGATTAAAGCTTGTAGCAATAGTGGTTCATCTTTTATTGTCAGAATGTAAAGGTTTGCATTAAACGCATTTGCAGTAATAACTAAAAGCCCAATATACCTTGGAGTTAAAGCATTTAATTGTAAAAAAGATTTCCATCCAAACGCTTTTCTCTTTTTCACATCAATAATAGTAGCCATAATTACGGCTATAATTATGGGGAAGAATAACACTGAATTAAAACTAAAAAAGCGAATTGATAATAACGACACACCAAAAGCCATAGCTGTAAATGCAATTTTAGGGAAAGTAAAAAATTGAAGCAATGATTTCCAAAATAATTTATTGGCTTGTTTACGTACTTTCTTTTCTTTTTCTTCTTCTATTTTCATAAAATGAAAACGATTATACCTTAAAAATGCAATTTTAACAGCCTGTTTATAATTTATACGTTCAGTATTCAGGATTTCTTCTACCTCTGATGCCATATGGTCTGTTAACTCCATATTTACATCATAATATTTTACACCTTTCATTTCTATTAAATTAGAAATGTGTTGTAATTGACTTTTATTTAAAACAATACTCATTTTAAGCAATTTTTGGAGTTAAAAATGAACTCAAGTTGGCAATAAATTCTTTTAATTCTTCAATTTTTAATACAGCTTCCTTCTCCCCTTTTTCTGATAGTTTATAATACTTTCGGGTTCGTCCATCTACAATTTCAAATTCAACCTCTAACACCTCTTCTGCCTCTAACTTGTGCAAAGTAGTATATAAAGCACCTTCTGTTACCGTAAACCCTTCGTTGGTTTGCGACTTTGTTTTTTTGGTAATTTCATAACCATACATTCTACCATTTTCGTGCAATAGTTTTAAAACAATGTTGGTTAATGTTCCTTTATAAAGTTTGTTTGACATGCCACAAATGTATACCTATTTTTTTAGGTATGCTATTTTTTAGGTATAGTAATATTTCTTACCCATAGGTATTCTGTTTAATATCTGTTAATTTTACCCTTCAATATATCTAAAAATATAAATCACTTCCTCATGAAAAAAATCATTACTCTTCTATTGTTTTCAGGTTCTTTAGCAATTTTTGCACAAGACAACAGCAACAATTTTAACTTTACACCTGTTTACGAATTAGATGAAACAGCTGTAAAAAGTCAAGGAAAAACAGGTACTTGCTGGAGTTTTTCTACTTCTTCTTTTTTAGAATCGGAAGTATTACGTATTTCAGGAAAAACAATTGATTTATCTGAGATGTACAATGCACGAATGGTTTATCCTGCAAAGGCTACTAACTTTGTGGGCCGACAAGGAAAAGCACAATTTAGCCAAGGAAGTTTAAACCATGATGTGATGGATGTGGTTAGACAACACGGTATTGTTACCGAAGAGGCTTACCAAGGTAAAATTGTAAATAAATCGCAATACAATCATGCGGAGTTAGCTACTGTTTTAACCGCTTATGTTGAAGCAATTGTAAAAAATAAAGGCGGTTCAATTTCTCCTGTTTGGTTCGCTGGTTTTGAAGCGGTATTAGATACTTATTTAGGAGAAATTCCTGAAAAATTTGAGTTTGATGGTAAAAAATATTCTCCTACTTCTTTTAGAGATGCACTTAAAATAAATGCTGATGATTACATTGAGTTTACTTCTTTTAATGCTTATCCTTACAACAGCACTACCGTTTTAAACATACCTGACAACTGGTCAAACGGAACTTATTACAACATTACATTAGATGACTACCAAAACTTAGTGGAGTATGCCTTAAAAAATGGTTATACTGTTGCTTTAGATGTTGATGTTTCTGAAAGAACATTTAGCTCTAAAAAAGGTATGGCTATTATTCCTGAAATGGAAACTAAAGAAATGACAACTGAAGAGAAAAAGAAACTTTTTGTTGAGCCTGTTACTGAAAAAGAAATTACTCCTGAATTTAGACAACAAGAATTTGATAATCAAAATACTACTGATGACCATTTAATGCACATTACCGGATTATTAACCGACCAAAATGGAACTAAATATTTTAAGGTTAAAAATTCTTGGGGAACAAAAAGAACTGGAAATGAAGGTCATATTTATATGTCTGAAGCTTTCTTTAAGCTAAAATCTATATCAGTAATGATTCATAAAGATGCTGTACCTTCTAACTTAAAGAAAAAGTTAAATATTAAATAAGTTTTTAGTCACACACGATTTAAATACTGTGTCTAGGCACCCGACTAAATCGGGTGAGGAGTATTCCATTTAATTAATATTTCATTCATTAATAAACAAGAGCAAGGAGTTTAATCTCTTTGCTTTTTTTATAAAAAAAACCCTCCAAGGTTTAGATAGTCTACATAAACCTTGGAGGATTACACTGTGAAAAGCTTATGTAAATTCTGTCAGTTCGAGTGTTTCGATTTTTCATCGAAATAGCCTGTGCCGAATTTATTTCGGTATATCGAGAACATAAAAAAGCTTGTTCTCGATACTTTTTTCGTACCTCAAAACACTCGAACTGACAGCTTTTTTTTTGCGTTAGGGATATTAGCGGTATCCTTTTTTTATTTTTTGTTCATTGAGCGGAGCCGAAATGTAAAAAATAAAAAAAGATATAGTGATTAGCCCGTTAAAACGCCCAAATAGAAAATCAAGAACTTTTATTTTACCAGTGTCATTTCTTTTACTAAATGACCTGCTCCGGCATAAACATCCATTACCCATAACACATAACGGATATCTACAGCAATGTTTCTACATCTTTTTGAATCGAACATAAAATCGCTCATGGTACTTTCCCAAGATCTATCGAAATTTAGGCCCATTAAATTACCTTCGGCATCTAATACTGGCGAACCTGAATTACCACCTGTAGTATGATTGGATCCGGTAAAACAAACCCATAACTCTCCATCTTGCGTGTAGTTACCGTAGTCTTTCTTTTTAATTAGCTCTTTCATTCTATCCGACATTTCATAGTCATATTTACCACTATTATTTTTAGGAACCATTCCTTCTATAGTCGTGTGTTCGATATATTTCATTCCATCATGTGGTGCCGAACCTTCTAATTTACCATAAGTAATACGCATGGTACCGTTAGCGTCTGGCCAATGTTTAGCGTTAGGGAACATCTCTAATTTACCGGCAATAAAAGTTTTAATTAAGGCATCCATATTATCGCTATATGTATAATAAGCGGGAACAATATTTTGTATAAAATTAGTATTGGTAGCATTCCACACCATAAAACCTTTGTCTTTCTTTTTTAACGTAGCTAAAGATTTTTCGCTAAGCTTGCTCATAAACTTCATGTAACGCGCTTCGTTCGTTAAAAAAGATTTATCATAAATATCGTTTGCTAATTCTTGTATTGTTTTTCCTTTTAAAAATTGAGTAAAATTAGCTTCTCCTGTTTGTTTGATGTACTCTTCGGTTAACAACACAAAAATTTCCTTATCCGTTTCGGCATCATAATTTTTATAAAAAAGTTTCGCATTTTCTACTTCTTTTTCAATTGCTGCAGTTAACGTTCCTTTCTCTTTTAGCGACAAATAATTGGCTAATAATTTATTTAAACCTCTTGCTTGTTTAAATAATTCAGGACCAACATACAAATATTCTATGTCCATAGAATAAGCAAAAACCTGATTTTCCGATTTTTGAATTAAACTATTCATCTCAGTTGTAATGTTTCCATATTTTTTGTTCCACTCTTCATTTGTTGCAGCTTGTGTATTGTATTTTTCTTCTCTATCTAATTTTATCTGAACAGCATTAACTGTTTTTAACCCTCCTATTTGTCCTATCCATTTTTTCCAACCGTTAGCAATTCGTGCTTGTTTTGATGAGTATTTTATTCTTATCAAATCTGAAGAACGCATACCTGCATCAATAACTCCTAAAGATTTTTCTCTCATTTTTATTCTTGCTGGTCTTTCTTTTTCTATGATAAATTTAAGGTTAGCCGAAGATAAATGTTGTTCTGTTCTGCCCGGAAAACCAAACACCATTGTAAAATCTCCTGGTGTTCTATCTTTCATTGATATTGGCAAAAAGTGTAACGGTTGGTAAGGAACATTATCATCACTTATTTCGCTAGGCTCATTATCTTTATTGGCATAAACTCTAAAAACAGAAAAATCTCCTGTATGTCTTGGCCAAACCCAATTATCGGTATCGCCTCCAAATTTACCAATAGAGTTAGGTGGTGTACCTACCAAACGAACATCTTTAAAAACTTCTTCAACAATCATATAGTAAGAATTACCATAATCAAAAGCTCTAATTTTAGCTTCATAATGATTATCAGCAGTTGTTTTTTTCACTATAGCTTTAATGTTAACGCTAAAAATTGAATCTTTTTGTTGCTCATTTGCATTTGCAGTTCCTTCAAAAACAAGTTTTGTTACATCTACAATCTTCACCACTCGCGTAGCCGTTAATCCCGGATTTTTTAATTCTTCTTTTTTAGTTTTTGCCCAAAAACCATACTTCAAATAATCGTTTTCTAAAGATGAGTGTGCCTGAATTTGAGAATAACCACAATGGTGATTGGTTAACATTAAACCTTGTGCCGAAACAAACTCGGAAGTACAACCTCCTCCAAAATGAAAGATGGCATCTTTTAAACTTGATTGATTGATGCTATAAATCTCTTCGGCAGTCAATTTCATACCCATAGCCTGCATATCGTTTTCAAAAGCTTTAATTAACGAAGGAATTAACATTCCCTCTTCGGCAAAAGCACTAAAAAATGTTGAAATTATTAATGCTGCTGTTATTACTAAATTTTTAATCATAATAGTTTTTATTAAAATTTGAGTGTGAAATTTTCTTTACTTAATTCTGGGTTAAAAAATACTATCCCCATAAAAAACAGATCTACTGTTGTTGTTATTTTAGGATGTTTTAAAATGGTTTCCCAAGCTTTAGTCATTCCTCCAGACCAATGAATATCATCAAAAATAAAAACTGTTTGATGGTGTACTTTTTCTACACATTGGTTAAAATAATTGATTGTTGCTTCTTGTTGATGATTGCCATCAAAAAAAACAAAATCTAGTTCTTTTGTTTTAGCTAAATATGCTGGCAAAAAATGATCGAAGGTATCGTTTACCAATTTAATGTTTTGATATCCTATTTTATCAAAATTAATTTGAGCTACTTTAGCCGTTTTCGGGCAACCTTCTACCGTTGTTACTTTTATTTTTTGATTAGGAGCTGCTAAATACAAAGTGCTGACACCTAATGAAGTTCCTAATTCTAAAATATTTTTAGGCTGCAAACGGTTGACTAATCTAAATAAAAGCTGAGCATATTTAGGTGCTTTTAAGGTATTTTTAGCAATGTCTTTGATTTTTCGCGTATTGGCGTTGTTTACTTTAGATCCTGCGCCATGATCTTGGATAGTAATTTCCATTTCTGTTAACAACAATTTAGCTCTTATCGATTCAATATCTTGATAGGCATAAAAAGGTGTTTGGTCTGCAATTACATTGTTATAAAACTCAAACAAAAAAGGAGGGTGAATACCATGCGCATTATCGGATTTGATTCGATATTTGGTATAATCCAATATTTGTTTGATCTTACTCATAGCTCAAAAGTAACTCAAAACTAATTAAGATTTTTGATTTAGTCGAATTTTATAAAAAAGTGGTGGTTTTAGTATAATTTGTTGATTACATTTGCTTTGTAATTACATAAAATAAGGTATGAGAATTATTATTGCAGGAGCAGGAGAAGTAGGCTTTCATTTAGCTAAAATGATGTCTAACGAAGCTCAAAACATTTACATTATTGATGACAATGAGGATAGATTAAACTATGTTCAGTCGCATATTGATGTTTTTGGAATTAAAGGAAATGCGAAAGACATTAAAGTTTTAAAAGAAGCTAAAATAGATTCTTGTGACTTATTAATTGCTGCAACCTCATCTGAAGAAACCAACTTATTGGTTTGTATTAACGGTAAAAAATTAGGTGCAAAACGTACCATTGCTCGTATTAGTAATTACGAGGAAGTAAATCCTGAAATGCGTAAGCTTTATTCTGAATTGGGTGTTGATGATATTATTTCGCCTGTAGAATTAGCTTCTAAAGAAATTAAAAGATTGGTTGGTCAATCAGCTTTTACTAGTGATTTTGAATTTGAAGGAGGTAAATTAACTGTTTTTGGAATTACACTAACAGAAAAATCACCATTAAATGACAAATCTGTAAAAGATACAAAATACCTTAACCCAAACAGCTCTTTTAAACCCATTGCATTACTAAGAAAAGATAAAACTATTTTAGTGCAAGGCGATACTGTTTTAAAAGAAAACGACAATGTATATTTTATTTCTACCCCTGAAAGTATTAAGCAAATAACAGAAATTTGTGGTCAGGAGTGTTATGACATTAAAAACATTATGATTTTAGGAGGTAGTAGAATGGGCATTTTAACTGCCGAACTACTCGAAAAAAAATACAATGTAATTCTTATTGAAAAAGATAAAAAGAAAGCAGAAGAAATAGCTGATCACCTTAAAAAGACGTTGGTAATTAACTCTGATGGTACTGATGTGCAAGCTTTAGAAGAAGAAAGCATTGAAGATATGGATGCTTTTATTGCTGTTACTGGAGATTCAGAAACTAACATTATCAGTTCTTTAGTCGCAAAATCTCATGGTGTAAGAAAAACCATTGCAGGGGTAGAAAACATCGACTACATCAATCTTTCTCATAACATTGGTATTGATACCTTAATCAATAAAAAAATTATTGCAGCCAATAATATTTTTAAATTTATAAGAAAAGGCGAAGTAAAAGCCATCGCCAACTTACATGGTGTTGATGGCGAAATTATTGAGTTTAATGTTAAAGGAGGAACAAAAATCACATCAAAACCATTACGTGAGTTAAAAATCCCGAAAACAGCAAATATTTCTGGTGTGGTAAGAGGAAACGAAGGTTTTATTCCTTTTGGAGGATTTCAATTACAAGCAGGAGATAAAGTGGTTGTGTTTAGCTTAACGGATTCTATTCATAAAATAGAAGAATTTTTTCAATAAAAAAATGCCTAAAAAACTCATTAATATTAAGGTTGTTACCAATGTAGTTGGTAGCTTAGTTATTATTACCGGAGGTTTAATGGCATTGTCCATTCCTTTTTCGATATACTATAAAGAAGCAGCTCTTTTACCCATTATCTACTCTACTATTATCACTTTAGTTGCTGGTTTAGCTATTAAACTATCTACCCGACAACACAAAGATGATGAAGTAAAAAAACGTGAAGGTTACTTAATTGTAGCTTTAGGATGGATGGCGATGACAATTTTTTCTTCCTTACCCTATGTTTTATCTGGAGCAATACCCAATTATACCAATGCTTTTTTCGAAACTATTTCTGGACTTACCACAACAGGAGCTTCTATTTTAAATGATATAGAAGCGCTTCCTAAAGGTCTTTTATTTTGGAGAAGTATGACCCAATGGATTGGAGGTATGGGAATTATTGTATTAACCATTGCTATTCTCCCCCTTTTAGGTGTTGGAGGAATGGAACTTTTTGCATCTGAAGCTCCCGGACCTACAAAAGATAAAATTCATCCAAGAATTAAAGAGACGGCAAAAAGACTTTGGATTATCTACGTATTCTTAACAGTACTACAAACTATTCTTTTAATGTTTGCAGACTTGTCCTTTTTTGACGCAATCAATCACGCATTAACAACCATGTCTACCGGTGGTTTTTCTACCAAAAATGACAGTGTAATGAGCTTTTCTCCTTTGGTTCAATACATTATTATTGCCTTTATGTTTATTGCAGGAACCAACTTTACCCTACTCTATTTTGGTTTTAAATTTAAGTTTAAAAAGTTTTGGCAAAATGATGAGTTTAAATGGTATGTTGGTGCAGTTATCTTTTTAGTGCTTTTAATCTTACCTACATTCAATCACCTTATTACCAGCTTTGAAAGCTTTGAAAAAGCCTTTAGAGGTGTCTTGTTTCAAATTGTAAGTATCATCACCACTACAGGTTTTGCTAGTGCCGATTTTACTGCTTGGGGACCATTTATTACCTTCATTTTCTTTCTATTACTGTTTACCGGAGCAAGTGCTGGATCTACTAGTGGTGGAATGAAATTGGTTAGAATTATCCTGTTGATGAAAAATGGTTTTTTAGAATTTAAAAGAAGATTACATCCTAGTGCTGTTGTTCCTGTTCACTTAAACGGACATGGTGTCTCATCAAAAATTATATACAATTTATTGGCATTCGTATTTTTCTACATGTTTATGTTTGTAATAGGATCCGTTGTAATGACCTTTTTAGGTGTTGATTTTATGGAGGCTGTTAGTTCTGTAGCAACATCTATAGGAAATGTTGGACCTGGGATTGCAAGTATTGGACCTTCAGATAACTTTGATAAAATACCTACTGCAGGAAAATGGGTATTGTCATTTCTAATGCTTTTAGGTAGATTAGAATTATTTACTATCGCGATTTTATTTACACCCTATTTTTGGAAAAGAAATTAGGTAGTCGTTTGATAATTTTATTGCTTCTTATTTAAAATTATTTTTTTTTGATGCGCTCTTAAAACCAAGAAATCAGCTAAAGGTATTGCAGGGTTACCAACAACGACAGTTTCAGCACCTATACTTTTAGTTACTGTGCTTGACATACCAATTGTAGTGTTATTAGCGATGTTAACACCATTTATAACGTTACAACTTGGTGCAACCCAGCAATTATCACCAATCACAACACTCCCTGCTATCATTGAATTTGCTATAATTAAAGAGTTTTCACCTATCTCTACATTGTGAGCAATATGTACTAGGTTATCGATCTTTGCCCCTTTTCTAATTATCGTATCCTTTAAAGAACCTCTATCTATACACGTATTATTTCCTACATCAACATTATCATTGATAATTACACATCCATAATGCGGAAATTGAGTATAATTATTCTCTCCTTCAATTTTAGAATATCCAAAACCAACCCCTCCAATAACATTACAAGAACCAATAGCTACGTTACAGCCAATTATTGTTCCTTTTTTAATTACAGTGTTTGCTCCAATAGAACAATTATCACCAATAATACAATCCTCTTCTATCACAACAAACTGAGAAACTTCTACCCCTTTACCAAGAATAACATTATTAGCAATCGAAGATAATTTATGAACTTTTGTTACTGTATTTTTTTTTCCAAATTCTAAGAATTTCTCACAAAATGATATAATTTGAACTTTAGGGTTTTTAGCTACAACAAAAACTATATTTTTGGGCAATATCTCCTTTGAAACCTTATCATAAAGCCCCTCAGAAATAACAACTAATTTACAAAGAGTGTTAGCTAGGATACTATCAATGTTTTCCTCCAATTTTTCGGTAACAAAAGACAAACTACATTCTTTAGCCTCTGTAATAGCTCTAACTTCTGTAAGTTCTAACAATGGTTGTTCAGGTTCATTAACAATTAAAAAACCACTTTCTTTAAACCATTCTAGAACATTGCCAATTGCGGACTCTTTCATTAGTATTGTATTAATCGAATTAATTCAAAAGATTCTGCAAACTCTTCTTTTATTTGCCCTCCTCTAACTCTTGCTAAAGACTCTACAAACTTACCATCACTATAATGTCTATGATCTTGAGTTTTATACAGTTTAAGCGAATCAGTTTTAATCTTTAAATGAGCTGCATCTAATTTAACATAGACATAAGATGTAAAACCAAAATTATTCCAAGGCATTTCATATCCCAAAAGATTGGAATACTTAAACGCTCTAAGTCCTTCTTCATGTATTACCTTATGATCTTGATGAATATCACTTGATGAAGGAAGAAAAACTAAATCTGGGTTAAGTTTGTTTTTCAAAACAATCATATCTTCTAGAATCTCTTGTCTCATTCTTGGAAATTCTCGAACGGGATAATCTAGAACATGAATTTGATCTTTAGTAAAGTTTAAAAATGATAAGGATTCATACATATCCTTCTCTATTGCTCCAACCTCAAAACCTTTAGGAGTTGATTTTTCACACAAACTAAAAACTACAACATGTACTTCTTTGTTTTGTTCTTTTAATTTAGTTAATGTTGCTCCCAAGCCAAACTCAGCATCATCAGGATGTGGAGCAAGAATTAGTACTTTTTGTATTCCAGAAAAAATCATCTTTTTTTAATGTATTTTAAAATTTGTTCACATATAAAGCTTGCAGCATCCCCATCTCCATATAAGGAAGGGAAAACAAGTTCTTTTTTACTATCAAGAAAATAAGCAACTCCATCTGCTATCTTTTTGGTATCGTTACCAACAAGTAAAGCACTCCCCGTATCAACCAATTCATACCAAGGTGTTTCTTCTAGCATAATCAAACAAGGTTTATCCATAAAATAAGCCTCTTTTTGCACTCCTCCAGAATCTGTAATAATTAAATCAGCATATTTTTCAAGTAAAATCATTTCTAGAAATGATACTGCAGGAATGATATGTATGCGTTTATTATCTATATATTTTTTTAATCCAGTATGTTTTTCTAAAATAGATTTAGTACGTGGATGAAGTGGTAATATAATTGATTTGTTATGCTTTTCAACAACACTACTAAAAGCCTTAAAAATACTTTCTAATGTATCATAAGCATCTACATTTGATGGTCTATGTATGGTTGCTAAAATATAATCTTGTTGTGGGATATTGTGTCTATCGAAAAAATCAGCTTTAAGCTTACCTACTCTTCCTTTAAAGTAAAGCGTATTATCATACATGATATCTCCACATCTAAACACTTTTGGAGAATCTGGAGAAACCAAATCATTATTATTCTTATCAGATTTAAACCCTTCGTTATTTAACGAAGTAATGCCTGAATCTGAAGGAACAAATAAAAGAGAAGACATGTGATCGCATATCAACCTATTTACCTCTTCGGGAAATGATTTATTATAAGATCTAACCCCTGCTTCCACATGTATAATAGGAATATGAAGTTTAATAGCAACTAAAGTTGCTGCTAAGGTTGAATTGGTATCACCATATAATAGAATTGCATCCGGCTTCTCAGTCAAAACAATCTCTTCAATCTTCATCATCATGGTACCTGTTTGAAACGCATGACTTCCAGACCCAATATTTAAATTATAATTTTCTTTAGGAATTTCTAGCTCTTCAAAAAAAACATTAGACATATTCGCATCATAATGCTGACCAGTATGAAGTAAAACCTCATCAATATCATTTTTAAAACTGTTTTTAATAGCTCTACTTATTGCGGCAGCCTTAATAAATTGCGGGCGAGCTCCTATAACTGTAATAATCTTAATCATACTCTATTGTTAATAATCATTTTAAGTTAAACTATCAAAAAGACCTGCTAATTTTCTTGTAAGCTCATATCCTGAGTAATTACTAACATTAACAGAATTAATCGTATTCTTATTCTTTAAAAATAACTGATATATATCTAACACAATTTGTTCAATTTTTTCTAAATCATCAAAATCGGAACAGTATCCTGCCTGACAATCTTCTACAAGATGTGCGGCATCACCTTGTGTAGGCCCAATAACTAAAATTGGACGCTTAGCATTTAGGTATTCAAATATTTTACCCGTAATAACAAACTCTGGATTATCAATTCTATCAATAGGAAGCAATAATACTTGTGCTTTTTGAAGATGAATTAATGTTTTCTCATACTCGATGTAATCGATTTTATTTAGATATTTATCCAATTTATACTCCACTAAAGAATTTAAAATATCTGGAGAAACATTACCAATCAATTTTATTTCTAATTTTTGAGCAAAAAGATCATCTTTAGCTACTAAAACTGATAAAACTTTCCAAAGATCACTACAATTTCTTTTAGGAAGAAAACTTCCTACATGTACAATAGAAAATTTATCATCTAATATAGTAGAATCCGAAAGTTCAATTGTTGTATTGTATCCATTATGGATGATTGATGAGTCTACATCATAATTAGTTTTAAACTCATCCCTCATAGTTTTTCCAACTACCACGACTTTACTTGCTGTAGTAACCACATGTTTTTCTAACTCTTGATGTTTTGCCGTTGCATATTTTGTTAACTTAATTGCTTTCAGATAATCCATATTAACCCAAGGATCACGAAAATCAGCAACCCAAGGAATATCAAATTCTTTTGAAATTTTAGAACCAATTAAATGTAATGAGTGTGGAGGTCCAGTAGAAACAACTACATCAAAATCTCCTTTTTTTATCTTTTTCTTTAAAAACCTAAAAGAGGGGTTTACCCATAGAAATCTAGCATCGGGAATAAAAAAATTACCTCTTAGCCACCACAAACTTTTTTTAACAAAAGAATTATCGTTACCAACTTGTTGTTGATTCTTATAGATTAAAGAGTCTTTCCCTTTTTGCCAAAAAAATAATTTGCTAATTAACTTATTAGGTTCAGGAACTTTGTGCCTCCAGGTTTCTACCCCTTCAGGAATCTCATCAAATAGTTTCTCGTCAAAAACTGGATAATCAGCATCTTTAGCCGTATATATTGTTGGTTCCCACCCAAAAGCTCTTAAGTTTTTAACAAACCTCAGCCATCTCTGCACTCCAGCACCACCACTAGGAGGCCAATAATAAACTACTATTAATACTTTTTTCATCTATACTTTTACGGAAGGCAACAATAACCTACATTAATTTCAAAAGTACCTTTTTTGCTTTTAATAAGCAATACATTTTTTGTTTCATTTCCAATCAAACTCATCAAATAATATTAATTTTGTCCTCTTATGAATCACAACAGAAAAGTATCATTATACACTTTAGGCTGCAAGCTTAATTTTTCAGAATCATCTACCATTGCGCGTATGTTTGAGGCTGAAGGCTATGCCCGAGTAGATTTTAATGATGTACCAGATATTTATGTAATTAACACTTGTTCGGTTACAGAAAATGCTGACAAAAAATGTAAACAACTCGTTAAAAGAGCATTAAAAATTAATCCTGATGCTTTTATTGCGATTATAGGATGTTATGCACAACTAAAACCAGAAGAGATTGCACAAATTTATGGTGTTAATATGGTGTTGGGTGCTTCCGAAAAATTTAAAATTATTGAGCATTTTCAAGCTGCTGATAAAAGTGATAAAGCCACAGTAATTGCTTCAAAAATAAAAGAAGTGAATGAGTTTATGCCTTCTTATTCTAAAGGAGATAGAACGCGTTCATTTTTAAAAATACAAGATGGCTGTGATTATTTTTGTACTTTTTGTACAATACCTTTGGCAAGAGGAAAAAGTAGAAATAACAGCATTGCCGAAACAGTTGATGTAGCCAAAGAAATTGCAACAACCAATATTAACGAAGTTGTTTTAACGGGTGTAAACATTGGCGATTTTGGTCAAGGTGATGATGAAAACTTTTTTGGATTAATTAAAGAATTAGATCAACTTAAAGGAATAGAACGTTATAGAATATCGTCTATCGAACCTAATTTATTAAGCTCAGAAATTATTGATTTTGTTGCTCAATCTAACAAGTTTATGCCTCATTTTCATATCCCATTACAATCAGGATCGGATAAGATTTTGAAAAGTATGCGCAGAAAATATTTGAGTGATTTGTATGTTGATAGAGTATCTCAAATAAAAAAGACAATGCCACACGCCTGTATTGGTGTTGATGTTATTGTTGGGTTTCCTGGAGAAACGGAAGAAGATTTTTTAACTACCTACAACTTTTTAAACGAGTTGGATATTTCTTATTTACACGTTTTTACCTACTCCGAAAGAGCAAATACTACTGCCAATAAAATGGAAGAGGTTGTTGATAAAGGAGAACGTAGTAAAAGAAGTAAAATGTTGCACATTTTATCCAATAAAAAGAAACGTTATTTTTACGAACAGCATATTGGAAAAACCTATCAAGTATTGTTTGAAGCAGAACAGCACGAGAATTTTTTAAATGGGTTTACCACAAATTACATCAAAGTAAAAGTTCCCTATCAAAAGGAATTAGAAAATCAAATAAAAACAGTAACATTGACAAACATAGATAGCGAAGGTATCTTTGATGTTACTATCAACTCATAAAACTCCACATTAATGTTTCCATACTTATCAGATTTAGTTAATTATTTATTCGGATTTTCATTTTCATTTCCATTGCCCATGTTTGGCTTTATGGTAGCCCTGGCTTTTATTGCTGCCAATTACTTTTTTGTGTTAGAAATGAAAAGAAAAGAAAGTGATGGTTTACTTTCTTCATCTATTATTCGCGTAATGAAAGGCGAAAAAGCGAGCATTCAGGAATTAGTAATTAACGGGGTGTATGGTTTTGCTTTAGGCTACAAAATTTTAGGGATAGTTTTAAACTATTCTGATATTATTGACCCTGCTACTGAAATTGATTTACCAGGATATATGCTATCTCTTAAGGGTAATGTTTTTGGAGGACTTATTCTAGCTGCAGTTTTAGCTTACCTAAAGTTTAGAGAATCAGAAAAAGAACGTTTACCAGAACCTAAAGAAGTTGATGAAGTAATGCATCCATTTCAACATGTATCTACCATGACTTTTATTGCTGCTATTGGCGGAATTTTAGGTGCTAAACTTTTTGATGCTTTTGAAGATTTAGAACGCTTAGCAGCTGATCCTATTGGAGTTATTTTTTCTGGATCGGGATTGAGTATTTATGGTGGTTTAATTGTTGGTGGTGGTGCTGTAATTTATTATGCCTACAAAAAAGGATTAAAAACAGTACATGTAGTAGATGCTTGTGCTCCAGGCTTAATGCTTGCTTATGGTATTGGTCGTATTGGCTGTCAGCTTGCTGGAGATGGAGATTGGGGAATGCCCAACGATGCTCCAATGCCAGAATTTTTAAGCTTTTTACCCGAATGGATGTGGGCTTTTGATTACCCAGGTAATGTAAATGGGGTTGTTTTATTAGATGATTTCCATCGTATGGGATTAGAAAGTATTACAGGTAGAGCTTGGCCTACCCCTTTTTATGAAACATTAATGGCTTTTACCATTTTTGGAATTTTATGGGGTTTACGTAAAAAACTTACTGCACCGGGAATGATTTTTTCGCTATACCTTATTTTTAATGGTATCGAACGCTTTTTTATTGAAAAAATTAGAATAAATCCTGATTACAATGTTTTAGGAATGAAAGCTACCCAAGCAGAAATTATTGCTGTAATGATGTTTATTGCTGGTGTTATTGGAATATGGTACAGTAATAAATTGGATAAAGAAAAAGCTAACTAATTTTATTTATTGTTCGCAAACTTTAAATTTTGTTAATCTACAATACAAAAAAGAAATTTCTCTACGCCCCTATTTCTTCTTTGCTTAACTTTATTGAAAAATGAGTAAAGAAGAAACAGCCATAAAAACCACCTATTTTAGCATTGCTGGAAATACAGCTTTAGCTTTATTAAAAGGTATAGCAGGTGTTTTTGGTAATTCTTATGCCCTTATTGCTGATGCAATAGAATCTACCACTGATATTTTTGCTTCGGTATTGGTTTTATTTGGCTTAAAATATGCTCAACGACCAGCAGATAAAAACCATCCTTATGGTCATGGAAGAATTGAGCCCCTCATTACTTTTATTGTTGTTGCCTTTTTAATAACCTCTGCCGGTATTATTACTTACGAGAGTATCCAACATATCCAAACACCACATGATATGCCGAAATCATGGACTTTATTTGTTTTAGCAGCTATCATTGTTTGGAAAGAGATTTCTTATCGAATTGTAATTAAAAAAAGTAGAGAGACCAACAGTACTTTACTAAAAGCTGATGCTTGGCACCATAGAAGCGATGCCATTACTTCGATAACGGCCTTTGTTGGTATTTCTATCGCTTTGTATTTTGGAAAAGGTTATGAGTCTGCTGATGATTGGGCTGCACTTTTTGCTGCTGGTTTTATTCTTTACAACAGTTATTTAATTTTTAGACCTGCGTTAAGCGAAATTATGGACGAACATCTTTATGATGATCTTGTAACAGATATTAGAAGCATATCACTTACCGTAAATGGTATTGTTGAAACAGAAAAATGTTTTGTGAGAAAAACAGGGATGAAGTACCAAGTAGATTTACACGCCATTGTTGATGGCAATATTTCGGTAAAAGAAGGACACTATATTTCTCACCAATTAAAAGATGAGCTAATTAAACAGATTCCTGAAATTGCACAAGTGCTTATTCATATCGAACCAAATAATTAATGAAAAAATCGATAGCAATTATTGGTGGTGGTCCTGCTGCGATGTTATTGGCAGCGCATTTAAACACTCAACAGTTTGATGTTACCATTTATGAAAAAAATGTTGCATTGGGTCGTAAATTCTTAGTTGCCGGAAAAGGTGGTTTTAACCTCTCCCACTCCGAAAACATAACAGCTTTTATTGAAAGGTACACTCCCTCAGACTTTTTAAAAGAAGCTCTTTTATTTTTTGATAACACTGATTTACAACATTGGTTTAAAAACATTAACATTCCAACTTTTGTAGGAAGCAGCAAACGAATTTACCCCGAAAAAGGCATTAAACCCATTGAAGTTTTAAATGCTATTTTAAACCAATTAAAACAAAATAAGGTTACCATTAAAACAGAACAACATTGGATAGGTTGGGATGCTGATAATAATTTACTTTTTAAAAATGCAGCAACTGTAACTGCTGATATTGCCATTTTTGCTTTAGGAGGAAGTAGTTGGAAAAAAACAGGTTCTGATGGAAATTGGAATTCTATTTTGAAACAACAAAACATCAACATCATTCCTTTTCAAGCTTCTAATTGTGCTTATCAAATTAGTTGGAAACCAGTTTTTATTACTAAAACAGAAGGAAAACCATTAAAGAATATTGCAATTAGTTGTGATAATAAATCTCAGAAAGGAGAAGTTATCATTACTCAATTTGGACTAGAAGGTGGTGCTATTTATGCTTTGAGTCCTGAGATAAGAACACAATTAAATGAGAAAGATTCTGCACAAATATTCATTGATTTAAAACCTCAATTCACAGCACAAGAGATAGCGAATAAACTTACCTCAACCAAACTTACTGAACAACTATCAAGTAAGCTAAAACTCGAAAAGATTAAAATCACTTTACTTAAAGATTACTTAACCAAAGAACAATTTTTAGACATTGATTTCTTAGCCAAAACAATAAAAGCTTTTCCGTTAACAATAAGTGGAACTGCTACAATTGATGAAGCAATTTCTACCGTTGGGGGTATTGATTTGAATGAAATTGATACTAATTTTCAGCTCAAAAAAATGCCCAACCATTACGTAATTGGAGAAATGTTAGATTACGATGCTCCAACAGGAGGCTACCTCTTACAAAGTTGTTTTAGTATGGGCGTATTTTTATCTAATTTTTTGAATGAATCACTAGATATTGAGACCCCATAATTTTTTAGCCTCTTCAATTTTCTCACTGTTAGCAATATTGTGTTTGGATTCCCGTCTGCACAGGAAAGGAGTAAGATTCAGGATTAAAACACCTATAAAAAACGAGATTGTATCAAATGTATTAAACAAAAAAAATAGCCACTCAAATTGAGTGACTATTTATTAATACAAAAAAACGTTCGTTTAATCTTTTATCACTTTAAAGCGTTTGGTTTTTCCACCTGCATTTAACTCAACAAAGTAAATCCCTTTAGCTTCAGTTATTTCAAACTGATATGTTGGAGTATTTATGTTTGTTTTTTGATGAACTATTTGCCCTTGAGTATTAAACACTTTTACAATTACCTCTTTTAAATCACCTAAATTAATATTTACTAGTCCTTTATTAGGGTTAGGATAAATATTTACAGCATTAAATAAGAAGTTTTCTTTTACTCCTACTGATGTTATGTTTACACAAGCTGAAGTATCTACGCAATTTCCAACAGTAATTTCTACTGCATAATCACCATTCGCTGTTGCGGTAAATGTTTGAGAATTTTCTCCACTTATTACAGCATTTCCATTGTTACAGTCTAACCAACGGTAAATTGCTCCAGTTTGGTTTGCAGTTAATGTAGGTGCAGTATTGGTTACTGTAATGTCGATAGCAGTTAAAACATTTAAACTAACAGTTACCGTACTGTCACAACTGTTTACTCCAACTGTAAATATTTCTGTTCCTGTTGGGGTAGCAGCATTATAAGTTGTTCCGTTAATTACTACACTTTCTGTTGCACATATTGTTGTATTGTTTACTCCTGATAAAACAGGGGATACAGTTACTGTAACTATGCTACTCATTTCTAAATCACAAGATAGGCAGGTTATTGGTGCATTAGCTACATAACTATTAAAAGGATCAATTGTATTTAATGTTCCATTAAATCCATTACTCGAAAGGTCAGACAGGGTAAAACTACTTGTGCCATCTTCAAAATTGTAATACGCTACCAAACCTGATTCCGGCCCTTTTAAACAGTTGGAATAATTAGCTAAAATTTCAACTGCAGTTCGTTCTACATCCCAAACGCGTACTTCATCAATATCACCTGTAAAAGCTTCTTGGAGATAAGTAGGGTCATTAGCGGAGCCAATTACAAAATCTTTTCCTAATAACCCAACATCAATTCGTTGTAGTAAGCTCCCTTGTAAAACACCGTTCACATATATGTCTGAACCTGAATTTTTCATAACAATAGCAACGTGATACCAAGTGTCTGGGTCAATTCCACCCGCAACTGGAATAGCTCCAACACCGTGAGCGCTAGCATAAATAAGAATGTGATTGCTATTTTCGTTGATGTGCAAACTAAATCGTGATACTGCTCCATTTGATCGCATAGATACAAAAGCTTGACTATTACTTGAAACTCCTGGTTTTAACCAGCACTCAATCGTTCCTGTAGAAAACTCAAACATAGCATCGTTTGGTACTGTTACTTGCTCAGTACCTCCTTCAAAATTTAAAGAAAAATTAGATGTTACCGGATTTGCTTCTTCTGCATTTACATTATAGCTCATGCTATTATCCAAAACTCCTGTATTAAAACTTAACCCTGTTCCTGTACCTGTAATTGGCCCATCAACAATAGTATCATTGGCATCATCACGTAAGTAATAATTTATTCCTGTTTCTGATAAAGCCGTTGTAATAGTTGTACCCGTATTACTTGCACAAAGAGTAGAGCTTGTTGCATTAACAGATTGATTTTGCACATTAATAGTTAGGTTAATTGTTATAACACTATCGCATAAAGCTGCATTTGGTATGGTATCAGAATATGTATTGGATATAGTCCATATTTTACCACTAGGTGAAGTATAGCTATTGCAAGCTGTTTCGGATATTGATGCAAAAGATTCACAACTATATTCTGCCGATCCTACATCTCTTATCCCCGATAAAGGTCCATTTTGGGCAGTAGAATTATCTGCAGGGTTCCCCATATCAATGGCTACACTTCCAACCCCTGGCAACATAGTTTTGGTTGTTCCCCCATTGTTTTGTAATGGACTAAGGTTTAATTGCGCAGCTGTTATATTAATTTGATCTCCTGAACCTGAGCCTCCAAAAAATGGATTATCACTAAATACGTTATATCCAAGTGAAGAAAAAGCATTATTATAAAAACCACTGCTTCCACTTCCGTTTTCTGCTATTATACTACTACCAACTTTTTGCTGTAAAGATATAGAACCCAAGCTGTTAATCCCTGCTCCTGAAGCTGCTGCGTTTTCTGATATTGTAGAATTTGTTACATTTAAATTCGAATTCCAACCCCAAGCCTCAATTCTAATTCCTCCACCTTCAGTAGTAGCGGTATTCTTAACTATAGTAGAATTCTTTATATTTAAAGTTATTACACTCCCAGAACTATAAATCCCACCACCTTTAGCAGCCGCGTTTTCTGAAATAGTTGAGTTAATTACACTTATAAAGAGGCCCCCTGGATTAGCAAAACAAGCAATCCCACCACCATCACTACTAGCTGTATTTCCTGAAATAGTTGAATTTGCGACAATTAGTGCAAAATTAGCAGAAGGAGTCGTGCCCTCTACATAAACTCCACCACCATTGCCCGCAGCAGTATTTCCCGAAATTATTGAATTCTTAACATGTAAAGTATCAATACCATTATAATAAAACACAGCACCACCAGAACCTGATGAAATAGCACCTGCTCCATTGCCATTAATTAGCACTAAAGAGTCCAATACTACTTTACCTGCAGAAGTAAAAGAAAAGATTCTTGAGCTATTGTTTCCTGAAATAAACAAGGTATCTGTAGCAGTATATAACCCTTTAATTACAATGGCTTTATTTCCAAAATTAATTTCTCCTGATGTTAACGTTATTGTAGAATTACCGAAACTTATTAAATTAGGGTCAAACCGGATGGTATCTCCACTATTAGCATCTATAGAGGCTTGTCTTAGCGAACCTGCATTTGCATCCCCGTTGTTAGTTACAGTTATTGTTGCTGCTAAGTTCCAAAAGCTAGCCAATAAAACTGTTGTTAAAAGTAATAGTCGTTTCATAAGTTTTTTGTTTTATATCGTTATTAATAATATTTGTAAGAGTATGGTTATAAATTAGTCCAAACTAATTAATGTTCCGAACGACAGTTTTTTGTTCCGAATGGCATTTAATTGTTTTTTTTAGAGCAACAGAAGCTCTTCCATTTCTGGAAGAGCTTCTGTTTTATCCTTCGATAAACTCAGGATGAAATTTGATGTTACTGCTTTACAATTCTTTGCGTTATAAAAGAATTTCCATTGGTAATTTTCACAAAATAGATTCCTTTATCGTAAGCTTCTAAATTAATAACTGTATTGTTGTTTGTAATTTTTTGGTTAACTATTACTGTACCAACAACTGTATAAACAATAACTCTTGAATCAGTATTTACTTTATCTAAACTAACAGTAAATAAACCATTTGTTGGGTTAGGATAAATAGAGAGATTTTGAATGTTGAGTGTTGAATGTTGAATTCCAGTAACCATTACAGTAATACAAATTGAGGTGTCTACACATCCGTTTTGAGTTACTTCTACAGCATAGCTTCCATTCGTTGTAGCGGTAAATGTTTGTGCTGTTTCTCCTGCAATAACACTATTATTGTTGTTACAGTCTAACCACCTGTAAGTTGCACCAGTTTGGTTAGCGGTTAATGTAGGTACGGTATTGGTTACTGATGTATCTACAGTAGTAATAGTTACTGTTACTGTTTGTGTCATTTCTAAATTACAAGTAATTCCACAGTTTATATTGTCTGCAACCCAAGCAGTTGAAGCATCCATATTTGTTAGTGTTCCATTAATCCCATTAGAAACATCTGTAACTGTAGTACTCCCAGTTCCATCTTCCATAGTATAATTTGCAATTAAATTTGGGTTAGAAAGGCTACAGTTGTACATACTCGCTTGTATTTCTGTTTGAGTTCTTATCACATCCCAAACTCTAAATTCATCAATGTTTCCTTTAAATGGAAAAGTACCATCCCCGTAAGCTCCTAAACCTCTAGGGCTACTATTACTTCCCATTATAGCTCCTCCTGAGTGTGTATGAACTACCGTTTGATCCAAAATTCCATTAATATAAAAATTAACTTCACCAGAAGATTGCACCCATGTTACTGCAATGTGAGTCCAGGTATCTGTTGGAACAGGAGAGTTTGACAAAACCCTACCTCCGCTAAACCAACTACTTCCTGTACCTAAATGAAACCAAATCTTATTTTTATCTGCTCCAGTTCCGCCATTCCAAATATTAAAAGAGTTGACTTGATTCTTAGCAAACATTTCATAATAAGGAGCTGCTCCTCCTGACTCATAATATACCCAGGTTTCAAAAGTAAAATTGGTTAAGCCTTCAATATTATCTCCTAAATTAACATAGTCATTACCCCCATCAAAATGAAGTGCTCCGCCACTTGTAACCTTCTCTGCAAAAACATTGTAAGTAATACTTGAGTCTATATTTCCTGTATTTAAAGATATAGAAGCTCCTGTTCCTGCTATTGGGCCAGCAATAATCGTATCGTTCGCATTATCTCTTAAATAATAAGTTACTCCTGTTTCTGAAGAGCCTAAATCAATAGTGGTAATGCCTCCATTAGCACAAAAACTTGAGGTGCCTGCTGTTGTTGTTTGATTGGTAATAGAATTAACTGTTATTGTAATTGATTCTTCTATGGTATTACAAGCTCCTGTTACATAAGCATAATAAGTTGCTGTAGTTGCAGGTGTTATTGAAATAGGGTTTGAGTTCCCTAAATTAGTACCTGTTCCTCCTGATCCTGTATACCAAGAAAAGACACCTCCTGTTCCTAATGTTAATCCGTTAGCTGTTAAGTTTACAGGGGTGTTAGCACAAACATTATCTGCACTAGCTGTAACTGAGGTTAATGTTGGTGAAGCTGCACTATTCAACACTACATCAAAAGTACAATCACTAGTATTTCCAACCCCATCTGCAGCAGTTAAGGTAATGGTTGTAGCTCCTGAAATAACTGTTCCTGGTGCTGGAGATTGAGTTACAGTTGGTGAGGCGGTACAATTATCTGTTGTAGTTGCTAATCCAGTATAATCTGGTAAAGTAAATTGACAACTCGCATTAGGAGTTTCTGTTTGATTTCCTGGACATGTAATAGATGGATTGATATTATCAGATACCATTACATCAAAATTACAGTTAGCAGTATTACTAGATCCATCTGTTGCTGTTAAGACAATGTTTGTTGTTCCTATTCCTACAATTGTGCCTGGAGCTGGTAATTGTGTTACTATTACAGTGCCACAGTTATCAGAAGCCGTTCCTGATCCTCTATAATCTGGTAATATAAAGTTACATGAACCATCTACACTTCCTATTTGATTTCCAAAACAACTGATAGATGGATTGATATTATCAGATACCACTACATCAAAATTACAGTCAGCAATATTACTAGATCCATCAATTGCTCTTAATATAATGTTTGTTGTTCCTATTCCTACAATTGTGCCTGGAGCGGGTAATTGAATAACCGATACTCCTGGGCAGTTATCTATTGCAACAACTAATCCTCCATAATCTGGTAAACTATAGTTACATGAACCATCTACACTTCCTATTTGATTTCCAGGACAACTAATTGTTGGATTGATATTATCAGATACCATTACATCAAAATTACAGTTAGCAGTATTACTAGATCCATCTGTTGCTGTTAAGACAATGTTTGTTGTTCCTATTCCTATAATTGTTCCTGGAGCGGGTAATTGTGTTACAGTTGGTGAAGCAGTACAATTATCTGCAGCAACAGCCAACCCTGTATAATCTGGTAATGTAAAGTTACATGCACCATTTACAAAACCTATTTGGCTACCCGGACAACTAATTGTTGGAGGAGTTATATCTTGAACTATAACTGTGATAGAACCACAAATTCCAGTACTTTCATCTACACAGCCTATTCCATCTTCTCCTCTAATATAATAAGTAGTTGTAGCAGATGGTGAAACCACCAATGAATTAGACGCTGTAGTACCAATTTGAGTACCACCACATGAGCCTGTATAAATATGCCATGCTGTTGCATCATTTAAATTTCCCGTCCAAGATAAAGTTGAACTCCCACTTGGACATATTGTACTTGCACTTGCTGAAAGAGATGAGGGTACATCTGGATTGGTACAAGCAGCAGGACAAGTAATAGATGCACTATAATCTCCAGGCATAATTGTTAATCTTGGAGGAGCAGAAGGATTATCTGTACCGAACCAATTTGCAGGATTATGAATCATAGATCTAACGCCAGCAGCAGTTCCAACTAAGGATCCAGTATATTTATTATTATCCAATTCTGGTCCAGGGGCAGGAAAAAGGGCAATACAATCTATACCATTGGTAAGCCCTGTAGGAACGGTAGATTGACCAGTTGTTACGTTAGAGATTCCATTACTCCATGTTGTAGCCGCATCATAAACAGAAGAATTGTAATCTCCATGAATGGCAGTAATAAAAACAGGCGATGCCGGAAATACACCACTACCAGATCGGTAAGCGATTATTTGATCTCCTGCAGACATGATCCATGAAGAAGATCCTACAGACATAATAACTGTCCCTAAGGTTGTCGTAAAAATATCAGTACCTGTTTCTGTAATATTAATAATACCACCGCAAGGTATACCTCCTATAGGTGCTGTCCATTCTAGATTGTCTTCTGCATTAGAGAACCATGATGAAGAGGGAGAATGCCAACCTTTGTCAGTAAAGTAAATTACTTCACCTGAAGGAATAGGGGCAAGGGCAATGAATGTAAAACCATCATTAGCATCTGTGTCATATCCGATAAAGGCAATATCTCCAGCAGAAAGTGTTTGAGCATTAATTAAATTATTTCCTAAAAGAAAAATTGAGCAAGCGAGTAATATTTTTTTCATATAAATTGCAGTTTTTTTTTAATAAGTTAACAAAACAACTACATTAAATCTTTAATGGCAAAAAAATGTTCCGAACGACAGTTTTTTGTTCCGAATGACATTTTTACAGCACCAAATCAACTATAATCACATTAAAATTTGTTGTTCGGAACAAAAACATACTGTTTGCAACATTTTTTATTTTTATATGAAATATCTAATTAGTTTTGCTTTATAATTATGAGATATCTTTTTTTTTACATATTATTTATGGTATTTACCACCATTAATGCTCATAATCTTTGTTCTAAAGAAGAGTATAAGAAAGAAATAGAAGCTTGTACACTTCATTTAGATGCAGGATTGTATGTTGATGCAATTGAACATATATCTAATGCGATAGAATGTGCTAAGCAATTAGAGTTAGAAGCAGAATACATCGATGCGTCCATTACGCTTTCTGAACTATACCGAAAAACGCAGGATTGGCAAAAAGGAATAGATATTTTAACGGCATTAACAAAAACAAAAGATTATCCTAGGCTACATGCTAGAAAATTAGCTCGTTTAGCTGCTATTTATTATGAGTATTGGCAACTTGATAAGGAGATGCAAAGAGACACCATTGATGCTTTATTAAGTGAGGGAATTGATATTGCTACTCGATTTAAACTACCACTGATTGAGGCAGATTTCAGAAATCAATTAGGTATGCTACAATGCAGGGATGGTCAATTGGAATTAGGTATTTCAAATTTTTCGGAATCTGCAAAAATCTTTGAGAAAAATGGAGACTTTGCCAATGAAGCTTTAGCATTAGGGCATGAGTTTGAATTGTATAGTGCAATGAGGGAGTATGAAATTGCTAATGAATTGATGCCTATTTTATTAAATAAAATTAAAGACAAAGAATGGTATGGAACAAAAGTTGATATTTATAATAATGTAGCCCGTCATTATATTTTTTTAGAGGATTCTCTTAATTATTTTAGGTATAAATTACTAGCAGGAACTGCTCATATAGAAAGACTGAAGAAAACACACTCCGATCAAATGTCTTTTCACCGAGTAATCCAGTCAACTGCTGAGGCAGAAGAAAAAGCACATATAAATAAAAAAATTGCAGATAAAGAGACTCAGAAATTAAAAGAGGAGCAATCAAAAACGCAGCAATTGGTATTAGTGTTAGGTTTTTTTATTCTAGTTTTTTTAGTGATCATATTTTTAATGATAAGAGAAAAGAAATTAAAAAAGACACTTAAACAAACCGCAGATAATTTACATGAAGCAAGTGAAAAGTATCAACTATTATTAGTTGAAAGTAATCATAGAATAAAAAACAACTTGCAAATGATTTTATCAATGTTAGAGTTTAAAGCTATAAAAACAGGAAAACGTAGTCAGGAATTAGAGAAAATTACAGGAAACATAAAGGCAATTACCGCATTACACAAACATTTATCTTTAGATGTACACAGTCCTAAAGTAAACCTTATTCAATATTTAAAAGAAATTGCAGCACTTTATCGAGAATTTACACCTCAAAATTTTGAAGTAAAAACGAACCTTAATTCAATAGAAATAAAAAGTGAACGGATTGTTTATTTTGGATTATTATTTAATGAAATGCTGTCGAATACGATAGAGCATAGTTTGGATGAGAAAACAAAAATTGAGGTTTATTTAAAGCGTGAAAAAGATAATTATTCGTTTTCTTATACAGATGGATCATCTTGGGATAAGTCTAAAAATGTAGGCACAGGATCATCATTAATTCCTGATTTGGTAGAACGCGTAGAAGGAATAAATTACAGTTTAGATAGCTCAAAAGGTTTCTATAATTTTGAATTTGAAAGTTAGCATGAAAGTTATAATAATAGAAGATGAATTTTACGTTACCCAACACTTAAGTGCTTTGGTTGAAGAAATGGGTTTTACTTGTGTTGGTATTTACCATAGTGGAGAAAAATTTCTTACTAAAACAGATTGGGATTTTGATGTTGCAATGGTTGATATTTTTTTATCTAAAGAATTGACAGGATTAGATATCGCCAAAGAGCTCAACTTACATAAAAAGCCTTTTCTTTTTTTAACAGCTAATCAAGATATGCAAACCTTACAAACTGCAGCTCAATTATCTCCTAAAGCATATATAACAAAACCTTTTAATCCTAACGATGTTATCGCTACGTTAAAAAATATGCAATACCAACTTCCTTCTTTAATAGAAATTCAAGATGCAAAAGGAAAACGAGCTATTCATCCGATGAGTATTGTCTATATAAAATCAGATCGTGCTTATATAGAAATACAAACATTAACTGAAAAAATAATACAACGAAAGTCTTTAACAGAAGTAATGGAAGAGTTGCCTACTTTTTTCATTAGAGTTCACCGGTCTTATATTGTCAATAGCCACTTAATTGAGCACCAAAACTCTAGTATCGTTAAAGTAGATAAATACGAGATTCCTGTTTCTAGAGCTTATAAAAATTAATGTGACTTAATCTAATCAAAGCTTATAAAAAAGTTTAACCCAAACCTAACTCCAATATTTTTTTAATCCACCGCTACCAAAGTATCTAAAGTTACTCCATATCCGCCCCAAACGCCTAAACCTCCAGTAATATTAGATTTAATGGTTGCAGGTGCAGCAAAAGGATTTCCATTATTAAAAGCAGCAACTTCAAATGATTGGATAAAATTGTAATGTGTTAAATCTATGCTACAAAATTTAATGATAATGGTATCTCCTTGCTCAAAATATTTAGCTGTTTCAGCAATGTCATCGGGTGCTGTAGAATTAGCTTCCTGACCTCTAAACACAAAAGCATCGAAAGTTAAGCCATCAATAAAACCATCATCAAAAGCAGAACCACCATCAACAGGAATAAAACGCGTATCTTTTCCTTTACGTTGTGTATAAATTCTATAAGCATTTCCTAAACCTGGAGGGTCGCTTAACTCAAACCATAAATAACCATAATTGGTAAACCCAGGTTGATCTTTATACCAATATCTATTGGCAGGGATTGGTGTAGGAATTGTTGTTGTTGCACTTAATTCTTTTCCTTCAGCTTGGATATTTAACGTGTATGTTTTTCCTATTTCGCCATAAATAGTTGGATCTAAAGTGGTGTACAAACAAAAATTAAAATTGCTTACAGCATCTAAACTAACTCCTATTAATTCTGCAACGGCAGGCTTTAATGAATCAGGAATATCATCCATACAAATCTCTGTAAGTTGTACGGTTGTTGAACCATTACTTACCTTAACAATAGCGTTATGAATAAAAAAATTTTGTAATGCTGCTAAATCTGTAGGATCAAAATAACCTTGTGTTTTTGTTAACATAACAAAAGGTGGTTGGTCTTGCTCTATGTTCCCTTCTACAACAAATTTACGCTCAGCTTCGGGTAAAGTAATTTCTATTTCTTTTTCGCAAGAGGAAAGCGTTATAGATAATAATATTATAAATAGGAGTTGATACTGTTTCAATCTCCCTAGCCCTCTTCGCCAAGAGGGAACAAATAATGAATTTTTATGTTGTCTATTTTTCATAATTTAAAAACTAAAATTCCAAGTAATGGATGGTATTATTCCAAATAAAGAAACTTGTTTGGCTGCGACATCAAGCGTGCCATCAAAAGCATTTCCTTCGTTAGAAAAGTAAATAAAATAAGGGTTTTTTCTGTTATAAACATTGTAAATAGAGAAATTCCAACTTGACTTAAACTTTTTGTTTTCTTTTCCTTTCCAAGTTAATGCAAAATCTAAGCGATGAAAAGCTTCCATTCTAAAACTATTTCTTGCACCATATTCATTTACAATTTGTCCTTCAATTAAATACCTAGATTCTGGCAAGGTAAGCGCTGTTCCTGTTGCATACACCCACGTAGCAGCAATAATTACTCGTTTAGATACATCATAACTAAACACTACTGAAGCATCGTTTCTTCTATCATATTTAGCATAAAATTTCTCTCCGTTATTCAACTCATCAAATTGTTTTTGTGTCCAAGATAAGGTGTAACCAATCCACCCATTTACTTTACCAAAGCGTTTTTTTACAAAAAATTCAGCTCCATAACTCCAGCCTTTACCAAACACAAAAGCATTATCTACATTGTTTCCGGCATTATCTTCTGGGGCAGCACCATCTTTATAAGCAATCTGATTTTTCATGGTTTTATAATACAATTCTACAGAAGTTTCAAACTGATTTTCTTTAAAATTTTTGAAATACCCCAATGCATATTGAGTTGCAAACTGTGGTTTAACTTTATCAGAACTAGGTACCCAAACATCTGTGGGTAAAGAAACCGTAGCATAAGATGCCAAATGGATGTATTGGTAATTTTGGGTAAATGATCCTTTTATAGATGAATTGTGTCTTAAATCATAACGAAAAGTAAAGCGAGGTTCTAAACCTTGATAAAATTTAACTGTTTCACCATTATCATAAACTACCGTGTCAATAGGATTTCCAAAATCATCATTGTTATATCTTTTAAATGGACCCACATGCTGAAACATAGAATACCGCAACCCTACATGAATTTTTAATCGTTCATTAATATCCCAATCATCAGATAAGTAAACTGCCATATCATTAGCGTAATTCAACACAATATCTCCGGTATTAAAACTTACATCGCCCGATTTTGCAGAAGCAGTACTAGGTGTAAATTTGTGAAAAGTATAAGTAGCTCCAAATTTTACATTATGTAATATTGAGGGCAAATAGTTAAAATCTGTTTTAGCACTCCAATCAGAAATACCCGAATATAACCTAAAATCAAATTGATCTTGAGAGATACCTATCTCAAATTGGTAGTTAGTGAATGATGCTGTAGTATTTAAAAACAACTTATCATTAAACAAGTGATTCCAGCGTAAGGATGCTATTGCGTTTCCCCAAGGAGTGTCCATTTTAAAACCATCATCTTTATTTACAAAAGTGAATACATCTTTACCAAAATAACCACTAAAATAGAGCCTATCTTTTTCTGAAATCTTATAATTTAATTTCCCATTCAAATCGTAGAAATAATAATTACTGCCTTTAAATTTAGAGTCTTTACTAATAAAAGGTTGAGCCAATTCTCCGATATATGTTCTACGAGCAGAGAATATAAATGAAGCGGTATCTTTTTTTATGGGACCTTGAATGGTTAATCGGGAAGAAACAGTCCCTATTCCTCCATCAACTTGAAGTTTTTTCATATTTCCTTCGTTCATGGTTATGTCTAACACAGAAGAAAGTCTACCACCATATTCTGCTGGCATTCCGCCTTTAATCAGTTTTACATCTTTAATGGCATCGGCATTAAAAACAGAAAAGAATCCAAACAAATGTGAGGCGTTATAAACTGTTGCTCCATCCAATAAAATTAAGTTTTGATCGGGGCCACCACCACGCACATAAAAACCTGAATTTCCTTCGCCTGCCGATTGAACTCCGGGCAGTAATTGAATGGTTTTAAGAATATCAACTTCCCCCATAAAGGCGGGCAGCTTTTTCACTTTCTCCATATCCAACTCTACTGTTCCCATAACAGCATCATTAGTGTTTTGATCTAGGCGCTCGCCTACCACTTTAAATTCTTCGGTAGTAATTACATCTGCTTCAATTTCGAATTTGAAACGCAGATTTTTATTTAGCGTAACCTTTTGTTCAATATTTTTAAATCCAATATAAGAAACCACCAAGGTGTATTCACCTTCGTCTATCGTTATAGAATAAAATCCATAAGCATTAGTAGTAGTTCCTTTTAGTAGTTCTTTAATATATACAGAAGCCCCAACAGAGTTTTCTCCATCAGCTTTATCTTTTACATAACCGCTAATGGTATATTTTTTTTGAGCTGTAACTTGCACTACAACAAAAGAAAATAAGATAAAGAGAATTAAATTTTTCAACCGTTTTTGTTTTTCAAATTTTAAGTACTCAAAAATAGGATAAAAATTGTTTGAGAAATGTTAAAATTTGATAAGCGGTAAGGTTATAATTTTAACTAATTACAAGGCCTTTTTTAACGCCATAATATATCCAAAATGTAATGCTTCGTGTATGTTATTAAATTGGATAGCATCTTCAATACTGGTTAACTCAACATTATAACTTGTAGGGTAAGTTTCGTAACTTTTAAAAAGGCCTGCGTTGTAATCCTCTTCCATTTTTGCTGCTAAAGTCAATAATTCTTCTTTTATGATATCTGCTTCATCTTGGCAAACTTCATAACTAGCATCACTTCCTTTTTTAAATAAATCAATAACTGTTTCATCTAAACTCATCTCTAAACCTGCCATTTTATAACACAATAATTGTTGCGTTACCAATACATGTGCAGCATTCCACATAATGTTATTACTAAATCCTTCTGGTATTTTATTGAGTTGTTCTTCCGATAAATTTTCTATCGTTTTTAAGATGTTTTTTCGGGTTGCTAAATGTATTTCAAATTGTTTTTTCATGGATCTTAATTTTCAACAAAAATAATTAATCTTTTTACTACCAACTAAAAACCATCAACTATCAACTATTTTTTATCTTTGCTACATGAATAATGATAGAGAAATGAAAATAGTAGCCAAAACTTCTTTTGGTTTAGAAGATGTTTTAATTGAAGAATTAAAAGCTTTAGGGGTTACTAAATATGAGAAAGGTGTACGTGCAGTTACTTTTTATGGCAATAAAGAATTGCTGTACAAAGCCAATATTTGGTTAAGAACGGCTAATCGATTATTGATGCCTTTTAGAGAGTTTACCATCAAAAATGATGAAGACTTGTATCAAAAAATAAAAAATATTGATTGGGAAAACATTTTTGATGTCAACCAAACACTAGCTATTGATACCGCTGTTTTTTCTCCAATTTTTAACCATACGCAATATGCTGCTTTTAAAGCAAAAGATGCTATTGTAGATCGTTTTAGAGATAAATTTGGCAAACGACCAGATATTGATACTTCAAATCCTGATATAAGAATTAACTTACATATTGGACAAGATAACAAGTGTACTGTTAGTTTGGATAGTTCTGGAGACCCTTTATTTAAAAGGGGATACAGAGATAGTAGAAGTATGGCTCCGATAAAAGAAGATTTAGCTGCCGGATTAATTTTAATGAGTGGATGGGATAAGGATTCTACTTTTGTAGATTTATTTTGTGGTTCGGGAACGTTATTAATTGAAGCAACAATGATTGCTTGTAATATTGCTCCAAACATTAATAGAGGTGTTTTTGGTTTTATGAATTGGAAAACTTTTGATGAAGCATTATTTGATAAAGTTGTTGATGAATCTTTAGATGATGAAATAGATTTTCCACACCAAATTATTGGAGTAGATATTGATGCAAGAGTGATGGGAATGAGTAGAGCCAATATCGAAGCTGCAGGATTAACAGATAAAATCACCTTGTTTAAAAAAGATTTTAAAGATTTTACTGCTCCAGATAGAAAAGGAGTTATTGTTTCTAATCCTCCTTACGGAGAAAGAATTGGAGAAAATGTAGATGATTTATATACTGCTTTTGGCGATAACCTTAAAACACAATACGATGGTTGGAATGCTTGGTTAATTAGCTCAAATATGGGAGCGCTAAAAAAAGTAGGTTTACGTCCGTCACGAAAAATAAAAGTTTTTAACGGTAGTTTAGAATGTCGTTTTATGAAATACGAAATGTACAAAGGCACTAAAAAAACACACAAAATGGTTAAAAACGAAGAATAAAAACTAAAACCTCATCCGACCACTGTAAACAAATAACAGCATGTGGTCGGATGAGTTGTTTTTGAGATAAACTTTTAACCTTTTAAATTTATCAATCAATTTTTATTTTTCTAACTTACAACTCTAAGTACTCTTTAACTTTAAGTACTTTTCACCTCTAGATGATTAGAAAAGATTACATACTTCGTTATTTTGATGAGTTAGCTAAAGTTTTAGCTGTTGTTTTACAATTAAAAAATGACTTAAAACCCAAGGAAGCCGAAAGTAAAATTAACGACTTTGCAAGTAGTCATTTAGAAATTGATTTAGATAAAATTGCTACCATTAAACCTGAAGATATAGTTAATTATCTACTAACAGAAAAGAACTTTACTCTTGACCATTTTAAACTATTAGAAGATTTACTGTACCACAAATATTTATTAAACAAAAGCAACGACAATCTTAAAAGCTGTACGCTAGAAGTGTTTAACTATCTAACGAAAGTGGATACCGACTATTCGTTTAATAGAATAAACAGAACAAGAGAATTAGGTCATTAACGAATGTCGTCATTCCGAATTTATTTCGGAATCTAGCTAATTCATAGTAGATCCTGAAACAAGTTCAGCATGACGTAAAAGGCAATAATATGAAAAAAATAGGCGTATTTACATCAGGTGGAGATTCTCCGGGAATGAATGCTGCAATAAGAGCAGTAGTAAGAACCTGTGCATTCCACAATATAGAAACTTACGGAATTTACGAAGGCTATAACGGATTAATTAGCAATGAGATAAAGCTATTAAAATCTACCGATGTTAGTAACATTATTCAACGTGGAGGCACTATTTTAAGAAGTTCGCGAAGTAAAGGTTTTAGAACTGCTGAAGGTAGAAAAAAGGCTTTTGAAAATATTCAAAAAATTGGCTTAGATGGTATTATTGCTATTGGTGGTGATGGAACTTTTACTGGAGCCAACATTTTTAATAAAGAATACAACATTCCTTTTATTGGTATACCCGGAACAATTGACAATGATTTATTTGGGACAGACAATACCATTGGTTATGATACCGCATTAAATACAATTGTAGAGGCTGTTGATAAAATTAGAGATACAGCAAGCTCTCACAACCGTATTTTTTTGGTTGAAGTTATGGGCCGTGACGCTGGTTTCTTAGCCTTAAGAAGCGGTATTAGTGTTGGAGCAGAAGCCATTTTAATCCCTGAAACGCATACTTATATTAATGAGCTAATTAATAAATTAACGTCAGAAAATAAACATCATAAAAAAAGTATGATTGTTATTGTTGCCGAAGGAGATAATGCTGGGGGAGCGAATGAGGTTGCCGAAAAAATAAAACAATTGTGCCCCAATTTTGATACCCGCGTTACTATTTTAGGACATATACAAAGAGGTGGAAATCCTAGTGCTGCTGATAGAGTTTTGGCAAGTCATTTAGGCAATGCTGCTGTAGAGGCATTGCTTGATAATAAAACCAATTTAATGGTGGGTAACATTAACAAAAAAATTGTTTTTACTTCTTTTGAAAATGCTATAAAACACCACAATAAAATTAATGGCGATTTAGTCCATTTGGCTGATATATTAGCACATTAAGACTTATATATAAACTAAAAACCCATCTTAATAAATTAAGATGGGTTTTTTATATTATTTATTTCCTTGTTATTTAGTCGAACCTTACCAACTCCATTTTTGCTTACAAGATAAAAGTTGAATTACAAAATTAATAAGGCAAGAAAATGATTTTTCAAATTCTTCTTTGAGTTGTTTCATCATTTTCTTTAAGTT
>Ga0256845_1000555_pt1 | contig 34812 bp, 26 predicted proteins | sample RiftiametaG_FD_189101 | JGI IMG/M metagenome (GOLD analysis project Ga0256845, IMG submission 189101) | Tube worm associated microbial communities from hydrothermal vent at the East Pacific Rise, Pacific Ocean - Riftia | ecosystem: Host-associated > Annelida > Integument > Unclassified ...
AAACATGCGGCTCTGACTCGGCTTTGTCGAGATAGCCCGCGAAAAAATGAACTTCGCCAACACCACCTTTTTTCTTCAAAAATTGTGGCTGCGGCAACCTCATCAGCCATATAATCTCGACAAAAAAAACTCACACTCAAACCAATCATGAAACAACTACAACTAACAGGAATCGCCATAACAAGCGCCGTATTAATACCCGCCGCCGCCGCAGCTCTCACCTCCGTCGGTGATATTGCATTCACAGCCTATTCTCCTACAGCGGAAAATTTTGCCTTTGCTGCCTTGACTGACATTGATGCTGGACAAGCCATTTTCTTCGACGACCAAGAGTGGACGGGGACCGCCTTCGCTAACACAACTTCCGAGGGCAATGCACGTTGGACAAACAACACTGGTTCCACGATTTCCGCTGGCACGATCATCACGATCACGGATGCTAGCAACAACGCAGGAGGGACAGCCAACATCGGTTTAGTAGAGGAAATCAATGGTGGTTTCAACCTCGCCACTACTGACGGAGTTTTCGCCTACTTAGGCACAGATCGTAGTCCTACAGTATTTTTGGCAGGGATTGGTGACGCTGATAGTACTTCTGGGCTTACCTCGTTAACTGGCACAGGGTTGACTCTAGGGCTGAGTGCTCTCGACACCAATGCCTCAGGAACGATTGAATACACGGGGCCACGCAGTGGTGAAGGTAGCTTCGCAGACTATCTGCCACTGATAAACAACCTCGCTAACTGGAGTGCCGCTCCAAGTGTAGATGCAGGCACTTTTAACTCTACATCAATTGATTCCGTCCCCGAGCCTTCATCTACCATACTTATCGGTATTGGTGCTTTGAGTCTCACATTGAGGAGATCACGTCGCTAATGTCGAATCGGGTAGACGGGAGATTCTAACTCCCGTCCCCCACACCACCTGCCATACGGATTCGCCTTATGCACTTCCCCGCGTCCGATGCCTAAACGCAGCAGCTTTCGCCGTCGCGTCCTCGACCATAGTAGTTCATCGCTCCTCGGACATACATCCTCAGTTCTGACATTACTTTCGTCGGCGAGTGTCCTCGCGTCCGTTTCGTGATTTCTCTGATTCGGTCTTTGAACTTCTTCTGGCTCTTTTCCTAGCCATTCGCCATACCAGCGAGCTTATGGTTTAGCGCAATCGAACTACGTAAACTTTGCATCTGCACAATAAGACTTGAGTAACCTTTACCGATTTGAGTACAGGCCGGATCCAAACCAACGTGTAAGGGCCGCGGAAAGAAATAAAGCGCCCGACCTTCTTGGTCTTTTACCCATCAGCGGCGTTGCCATCCGTCTCGAATATCCCGATATACGAGACGGACGGCGCCTTGCTGATGAAAAAAATCCCTGCGAATCTCAGACACTCTATTTATTGCCGCGACCCTAAGCTCACATACCGACCAATTTCAGAATAATGCAATTTCATCTCAGACTCGACGAGTGCCACTTCCGCACCTAGCTTCGAGATATCTCTATTGGCCTTACCGATACTCTGATAGGCGCTGGACGCTTCATCCCTGAGTCGCTGACGATCATTCCCCAGCATTTCCTCAATCTTGGTGATTTTATGATCTAAAGACTGAATTTTAAGACCTAAAGCTTCGCGATCTTTTTTCAGGCTCTGCAGCTCCAGCTTATACGATTCAATTTTCAGCCTCTCCTTATCAATCACTTCCTCTCCACCACCTTCGAGACTAATCACTTCAATCTTCGTCCGCGAGACTTCGTATTTCCGCTTAATAAGCTTCGCCTCAGAAATCATCAGATCACGCTACGCAATAAGCTCTCTGGCCTCGTTTCTATAACCCAAGCGTTTCTCCTCGATAGCCTGACATTCCTTATTGGTCTGACTCAGGATCTCATTACGCTCTTCATGAGAGGAGTCCAAGACATCCCCAGCCTCGGTCATGGCACCCTCGAACTTAGATGCTTCCATTCTGAGCTTACGCAAGTTCCAATACTCTACGCTTATTTGCTCAATATCTTCTACCTGCTCCCACACATCCTCACCAAGAATCTCTTCTGCCTGACGCAACAAATGCGCCTCTTCCGCAGCCTCAAGAAGCCGTTTGTTTTTGCGATGCAAACCAAACGACAACAGAAGGCGGGAAATAATATAGCGTGAACTATTCATCGTGAACAATAGAAACTGGACAGAAGGATGTTACCTCTTTTTTACAAGAGCCTCAAGGCTTTTCACCACATTGATATCTTCAAGCGTGGTCATGTTGCCCGTGGCTTTCCCAGTGGCAACAAGCTCTTTAAGAAGTCGACGCATGATTTTACCCGAGCGTGTCTTCGGTAAGGCCTGAGTAAAATACACATCATCAGGCTTAGCAATGGAGCCAATCACCTTACCGACATGATTCCGGACCTCCTTGAGCAAGGCGTCCGTGCCATCGATTCCACTTTTTAGGGAAACAAAGGCAACAATCGCCTGCCCTTTAATTTCGTGAGGACGCCCCACCACGGCAGCTTCAGCAACACTCTTATGGGAAACCAAGGCACTTTCTACCTCAGCTGTTCCAAGGCGATGACCGGAAACGTTGAGTACATCATCTAGACGACCTACAATCCAAAAGTTCCCTTTCTTATCACGTCGCGCACCGTCACCGGCCGTGTACATGCCGTCGTAATCGCTCCAGTAGGTGTCTTTGTAGCGTTTTTTATCGCCATAAATCGTCCGCAACATACCTGGCCATGGCTGGCGAATCACCAGTCGGCCACCTTCGTTCGCCTTGCACTCATTACCTTCTTCATCGAGAATAGCCGCATCCACACCAAAGAACGGCAGCGTCGCAGTTCCAGGTTTGATCGGCGTGCATCCAGGCATCGGCGAAAGCATAATCGCACCGGTTTCAGTCTGCCACCAAGTATCGACAATCGGGCAGCGTCCGCCACCGATTTTGTTGTAATACCACATCCAAGCTTCTGGGTTAATGGGTTCACCCACGGTTCCCAGCAACCGGAGTGATGAAAGATCGTGTTTCTCCACCAGCTCATCACCAGCTTTGATAAACGCGCGGATCGCTGTTGGCGCGGTGTAAAAAATAGTCACTCCATACTCTTCGACAATCTGCCAGAAGCGGGAAAAGTCAGGGTAGTTTGGCGCGCCCTCATACATGATCTGAGTCACCCCATTAAGCATAGGCCCATAGGTAATGTAAGAGTGCCCTGTGATCCAACCGACATCGGCCGTGCACCAGTAAACGTCATCGTCCCGCATATCGAAGATATACTTACAGGTGGCATAGGTGTTGATCATATAACCACCCGTGGTGTGCAGGATCCCCTTGGGCTTACCGGTAGATCCGGAGGTGTAGAGAATAAAGAGCGGGTGCTCACTATCAAAGGCTTTCGCCTTATGAGTGGCGGGGACTTTAGCGGTCTCCTCATGCCACCAAACATCACGGCCACGCTTCATCTTGACCTCGTTGTTCGTGCGCTGCAGGACGATCACTTTCTTCACCGTTTTGTCCCCCTTGAGGGCTTCGTCCACATTGACTTTGAGATCAATCACATTGCCACGGCGCCAGCCGCCGTCAGCGGTGATAACGGCCACGGCCTGGGAGTCCTGCAACCGATCTTTGATGGATTCAGCGGAAAATCCGCCAAACACAATCGAGTGCACCGCACCAATACGGGCACAGGCTAACATTGCGATACTCGCTTCAGGAGTCATCGGCATGTAAATGAGCACACGATCCTTGGACTTGACGCCATTGGCGATCAGCACATTGGCAAATCGGCAGACCTCGCGCTGCAATTGTTGATACGTGATGGTGCGCTTATCGCCGGGCTCACCTTCCCAAATAATGGCGGCTTTGGTGCCACGGCCTTCGTCCACATGACGGTCCACACAGTTGACGCAAATGTTGGTTTTACCACCGACAAACCACTTGGCGTAGGGTGCCTTCCAATCCAGGACCTTGGTCCACTTTTTTGACCATAGCAGCTCCTTGGCTTCGCGCGCCCAGAATGTCGCAGGCTTTTCAATCGACTCCTGATACATGCGCTTATACTGCGCCATGCTGGAGACCCGGGCTTTTTTTGAAAATTCCTTGGAAGGTTTAAACTCGCGATCTTCGCTGAGGTGACTTTCGATGTTTTTACTCATGATTCAAAAAGCTGTGGTGGACAAGCTCGCGGGATAATACTCAATCAACCTAATCCCACAACCCTCCTTTTGAGTCACTAGCGTCTTTTTCGAGTCATATTCTTACTCGGCCCACGCCCTCCGGTTTTGCGGGCGGCTTTTTTTGCCGGACGGCGCGTCATTTTGCGTCCAGGCTTCGACGTTCCACGCGCACTTGGCGGGCGGGGTGAACCCTGAGGCGCACGTGTTTCCTGCGGGTTGATCTGCAGAGCCTGAATATCCTCCTCATCGAGTAAATGACACTTTCCAAGCTCAAGCCCACCACCCGTCATAGTGCCTATCCGAATGCGCACTAGCTTGGTCACCTTCAAATGAAGAGCCTCAAACATCAGGCGAATCTGCCGCTTCATCCCCGTCACAAGCACTACCTTGACCCGACGTGATGAAACACGCTTGACCGACTTGGCGGAGGCTCGCCCTTCAGGAGTATGCACTCCCGCGACAAGCCGCTCGACCACCTCGTTAGAAAATGATTGATCCAAAGTAACCAAGTATTCCTTCTCCACCTTCTGCCGAGGATGCGTCAGCTTCAATGCCAAATCACCATCGTTGGTGAGAACAATAATACCCTCGGACTCCATATCGAGACGTCCGACGTTTTTTAAATGCTGATATTTGGGGGGTAAAATACTATAGATCGTCGCTCGGCCCAGCTCATCGCTCGCCGAGCACACCAGCCCACGCGGCTTATTAAAAAGAACCACCTCAGCCAGCCGCGGAGTCACCACTTTCCGACCCACCCGCACCACATCGTCAGCGGTCACGCGGGTGCCCATGTTCGTGCAGCACGAACTGTTCACAAAAATGCGACCTTCCTTGATAAGGACATCACATGATCGGCGTGACCCCACTCCACAAGAAGCGAGGTATTTATTAAGGCGTGTTCCTGGATTTTCAGTAGACATGATGAGAAGAGATAAAATGGAAGAAATAAGAATAGAGAGAAGAAAGAAAAACCCGCCCAATGGATACCATCGGGCGGGCTGAAAGGAATTTGCGTTAGCGATAAGCCAGGCTGAAGCCTAAACCTATGCTTCCGGCTTGGTTTTTGGCAGACCGATTGGGCTCTTGCCGTCTTTCCACAGGCCGCGCTCCTTGAGGAGCTTGATGCGCTCGAACCGCTTGAGAACGGAACGCTTTCCACCGGCGCCGCCGGAGATTTTGAGTGATGCGTGTTTGGACATGGTTCTTTAAAATTATAGGTTGAACTAATTGAAGATCTTAACGCTTGGAGAACTGGAACTTCTTACGTGCACCAGGCTGACCGTATTTCTTACGCTCTTTCTGACGTGGGTCACGACGCATGAGGCCGGCCTCTTTCAGTGCAGGACGAAGATCTTCGTCGTATGCGCAAAGTGCGCGGGATATACCCAGACGGATCGCATCGACTTGACCAGTCATTCCGCCACCTTTGGCGACAACCGTGACATCAAACTTGTTGGTAAGATTAGATTTTTGGAACGGCTCAAGCACAGAGTTCTGAAGAGTCACCGTAGGGATGTAATCTTCAAAGTTCTTGTTGTTGACCGTGATTTTTCCGGTGCCGGGAGTGACCCAGACGCGGGCGACGGATGTCTTGCGACGACCTGTGGCGCAGTATGTTGTTGCTTCGCTCATTGGAGTAATAAATGGTTATTGGTTAAAAATGGATGACTTCCGGATTACTTAACTTCGTAAACTTCTGGCTGCTGTGCCTCGAAAGTGTGCTCGGAACCGACCACAACTTTGAGTTTCTTGTAGATGGCATCACCAAGCTTGTTGTGAGGAACCATTCCGCGAACGGCGCGCTCAAGCAAAAGCTCAGGGCGACGGGCACGCACTTTACGTGGTGTTTCCACCTTCTGGTTACCAACGTATCCGGTGTAGTGAGTGTAAATTTTCTCGGTCTCCTTGTTTCCGGTGAGAACAACTTTCTCAGCATTGATGATCACGACGTAATCGCCGGTGTCAACGTGAGGAGTGAAAATTGGCTTATGCTTACCTCGGAGGAGGATCGCGGCTTCGACGGCTACCTGACCGAGCACCTTTTTATCGGCGTCAATCACATACCACTTGCGCTCAACATCTTGAGCTTTGGCTGAAAAAGTTTTCATACTTTATTAATAATTAGCGTGTTAATGCAGGTTTCCCAGGGCGGACGACCCACCCACCTCATGACGAGGGGCGCGCAAACTAGGAGGCGACCCGCCACATGTCAATGCAAATCTCGACAAGTTCGATATTTTAATTCTCCAAGCTGGCGGTTTGACAAACCACTGTCGATTTCGCAAACTTTTCACCGTGCAGGACAACAAAGAATCATCCAACAGACCACCCAATGAGCGATCATTCAAACATCGTGTCTGGGAAATCGTCTTCGAAGCCGAAACACCGGCCGGAAGGTTTTTCGATATCACCCTGCTCTGGTTTATCGGCATCAGCGTGGCGGTCGTCATGCTCGAGACCGTGCCCTCTTTCGGAGCAAAACACCACGATGCCCTGATGATCGCCGAGTGGGTGTTCACCATCGTCTTCACTCTCGAGTATCTCTTGCGTATCTGGCTGGTCAGGCGCCCATGGCAATATATTTTCAGCTTCTACGGCATTGTCGATCTACTCTCCTGCCTTCCCGGCTACCTCATGCTCGTTTCAGGAGCCAGCAGCAGCTTCGCCATCATCCGCACCCTCCGATTGCTCAGGATGTTTCGCGTGCTTAAAATGGTAGGGCACGTCGATGGAGCCAACACCATCATGAGGGGCCTCGCCGCCTCCCGGGCGAAAATTACCGTCTTTTTCACCGCTGTGCTCATCTTCGCCATCATCGCCGGCACCCTGATCTACATAGCAGAGTCAGGACACCCCGATACACAATTCACCAGCATCCCCATCAGCATTTATTACGCCATCGTCTCCATCACAACGGTAGGATACGGCGACATCACCGTCCAAACCTCACTTGGCCAGATGCTCACTTCCTTTATGGTGCTCGCAGGTTACGCGATTATTGCCGTGCCCACAGGCATCGTGGCGGGCGATATGGTCCGCGAAGCCATGCGGGAAGACCTCACCACCGACGCCTGCCCCGGCTGCGGCGTCCACGGCCACCTCAACGATGCCAAATACTGCCGAAAATGCGCTGAACCATTGGATATTTAACGACTCAGAACAGGCCCACCCCCAGCCTCTGTATTCACAATCACCACCTCCAACAAAAAAAATTAACTTCTCCCTTTTCAACACCACTCATTCCATTAGCTTGTAGCAAATACGCCAACCTACACACCTCTATGTCTGATATCCCGGTTTACACCCACGTTGATCAATACCTTCAGGTAGGTATCGAGTATGAATGCTCCGATATCCACCTCCCGACTGCTTACCCTCCCGCATGGCGCCGCTTCGGCCAGCTCCAGCCTATCTGGGAAGGTGCCACCAATCTCACCGCCGAACAAACGGAAGTACTAGCCCGCTCATTCCTCGAAGAAAAAGAGTGGGCACGACTCCAGGAAAGGGGCGATGTGGACTTCGCTTACCAAAGCCAACTGGGACGATTCCGCGCATCCGTCGTCAAACAACGCCTCGGATACGACATCTGCTTCCGCATCATCGACACCAAAGTGCGCACGATGGAGGATCTCGGACTACCCATCGAATCCCTCCTCCCCCTGACTCGATACCAAAACGGCCTCCTGCTCGTCACCGGATCGGTGGGATCTGGGAAATCCACCACCCTCGCCGCGATCACAGACTTTATCAACACAGACCGTGAAGATCACATCCTAACGCTGGAAGACCCGATCGAATACATCATCAAATCTAAAAACTGCCACGTCAACCAGCGAGAAGTCCACACCCACACCGAATCCTTTCCCAAAGCCCTGCGTGGTGCCTTGCGTGAAGATCCCGATATCATCGTGGTGGGGGAAATGCGCGATATCGAAACCATCCAACTCGCCCTGACAGCAGCGGAAACCGGTCACCTCGTGCTCGCCACCCTGCACACCGGTAATGCCCCTCGAACACTGGATCGTATTCTGGACGTCTTCCCGCCCGACCAACGTGCACAGATCCGCATCATGGTTTCCGAGTCCCTCCGAGGCATCATTTCCCAACAACTCATCCCCCGAGCAGACGGCTCAGGGCGAGAACTCGCACTCGAACTCCTCGTCAACACCCCCGCCGTGTCCAACTGTATTCGCGAGGGAAAAACCTACATGCTGCCCGGCATCATGCAGACAGGTAAAAACGTCGGTATGATCACCATGGACGACTCCCTGCGCGATCTCTATATTAAAGGCCGCATTACTCAGGAAGAAGCCCTTTTCCGCAGCGAAGATAAAGTCCAAATGCGCCAATACTTCGCCATCTAAGCCCCTCGCCCCGATTTCACCCATCACTTATTTTTAATCCACCATGGCTGCCCTTGATTCCCTACTAACCCACCTTGTCGAGTCCGGAGGTTCAGATCTTCACCTCAGTGAAGGCGAACCTCCCAAAGTCCGAGTCCACGGCGCAATCAGCGTCATTCCAGACCAAGAACTACTGACCCACGATCTCATCCGCAACCTTCTCGAAGGCATCTGCGACCCCAAAGCTTTTGAACTCTATCTGAAGACCGGCGATCTCGACTTCGCTTACTCGATGGATGAAAAATCCCGCTTCCGCTGCAACTACCTCAAACAAAGCAATGGACTCGCCGCGGTGTTCCGACTTATCCCCACAAAAATAGCCTCACTCGAAGACCTCAACATCCCACAAGTTGTCAAAGAATTCGGCCGGATGCGCTCGGGACTCGTCCTCGTCACCGGCCCCACAGGATCGGGAAAATCAACTACCTTGGCCGCACTGATCGATTACATCAACACTAATTTCAACCGTCACATCATCACCATTGAGGAGCCCATCGAATTTGTTCACAGCAACAAAAAATCCATCATCACCCAGCGTGAAGTTCCCATCCAGACCCCCTCATTTGCCGATGGTTTGCGCGCCACCCTGCGTGAGGATGCCGACATCGTTCTCGTGGGAGAAATGCGAGACCTCGATACCATCTCGCTGGCCCTCACCGCAGCGGAAACCGGACTCCTCGTCTTCGGAACCCTGCACACCAACAACGCCCGCAAAACCGTCGACCGGATTGTGGACGTCTTCCCCGCCGATCAGCAATCCCAAGTGCGCACCATGCTCGCCGCCTCACTCCGAGGTGTCGTCGCCCAGCTTCTCATGAAACGCTGCGACAAACCGGGGCGGACCGCCGTCAACGAAATCATGTTTGCCAACACCGCCGTCTCCGCCATTATCCGAGAAGGTGCCACCCAGAAACTCTACGATGTCATCATCGGTGGTAAATCTGAAGGCATGCAGTTCATGGATGAAGCCATCTGGGAAAAACTCCAAGCCGGCCTGGTCACCCCCCAGGAAGCCTACATGAAAGCCATCGATAAAACGCGCTTCAAGAAATTCCTCCCCCAGGAACTCGCCCACCTCGGCGACGCCTCAGGGGAAAGCCCGCTAGACCACTAGGAGCTTAAAACTTAAAAAACACTTGTGGATACGGCCACCTAGAAAGTAGGACAAGTTTCAAACTTGTCCTACTATTCCATGCCCCAAAGCCTCAGCGGCACCCGTTTCAAACTAACGCCCGCGTCCTCTTCCGCCACCGCTGCCCCAGCGCTTGATTCTGTCCTTGGACTCCTGGCTGAGAGCCTCGGTTGTTTCCAAATAACTCTTCGCAGCTTCCGGATCCTCCTCACCCCATCGGGCAAAAAGCAGATAGCCCACCATGATGCGCTCACTCCAGGGAAGATCATCCAGCTTTCCAGCCTCCTCCTCAAACTGAGCTGGATCCAGCCCGGCATAATAATCCATCAGCGCTTCAAGCCTGGAATTTTGCCCAGACAGAGCCATGCCGTCCGCCAAGCTTTTCACCCGACCACTCCCGAGCCGATGTGTTCGACGCACTCCCAGAGTCCTAAGAAAAGGAACTCGTAGAGCGCCGGGAGGAGCGAACATCCTCCGGCACACCATCCCAAGGAACGATAAAAGCTACAACACACAAAACCCCACAAAGTTGCAATTTTTTTTACCCCCTTGAAAACGAGATCCAATAAGGGTCACGGAAATAAATAGAGTGCCTTAGATTCGCAGAGATTTTCTCTCATCAGCAAGGCAACTTTCATCTTCGTATATCGGGATATTCGAGCGGGAAGGCAACGTAGCTGATGGATAAAAGATCAAGAAGATAGGGTGCTTTTTTCTTTCTGCGGCCCTAAACAAGGTGTCTATTGGTTAGCGGCATCCTTTATCAAATAACCACAATATCCTTGGGCGGGAACGGTAACTTGAAGCTGAATGGTGCGATTACTGTCTAGTTGTTTTATTTTAGACTCGCCAGCATGCGCTTGGACGATGGCTGAAGATTTTATACCTGTGTAGTAAAGAGGGACGCGGATGGTTTTGGTAATGGCTTTATCCGTAGGGTTGTAAACAGAGAGGTAGCCTTTTTCTTCTAGCTTGGGATTTACGTGTAACATCCAGTCCAGATCCCGGCCATCGGCACGGCGTCCGTGAATCATATCACTATCTAAGATGGCGCGGTGTTTTTTATACCAGACCACCTCCTTCTTAATCATATCTCTCGTCCGATCTGTATCGTAGAGGCGCGGACCCCGGTAGCAGGCTTGCACGCCCAGCCCCAGATTGCTACGAATCATCGCGGCATAGTGATCACGGTGCTCATCAAGCGGCTCAATAGTGGCATCCGCTCCGCCGCCGTGGTAACTGGTGAGGGGGACAAACATCCAGCCCATCGTTGGCGTTTTCTCCCAGGTGCCATCGTAGATATTTTGACGGGTGTGGATGAGTTGCTGAGCCCTTGGCAGCGCCCAGTTTGTCTCCCGGTATCCCATACCACATTTATTTGCCCCGGCAAGGTAGTAGAAATCAGGCACGTTAATATACGCCCCGCGAGCACGTAGCCACTGGTAAAAATCCTTGATTACCGTCCATTGCGCCCAGCGGGAGTCGTTGATGCCTTTTTGTAATGGTGGACGCGCGGTGACATCCACATCCCCCGGATAGGAACCGTCGTGTTCAAAGAAATCAAACCCCGTTTTCTCAAAGTGAATTTTAAGGTTTTTAAAATATTTTTGCCCCCATCCGCTGGTGAGCGCTGGACACTTCCCGTGAGTGGGGCGCTGCCCTTTTGGACTCACAATCATATCGGATTTCGGTTTGATATTCCGTGAAGAAAGTAATGAGTATGAACCAATGTGAATCCCCTTGGAGTGGGCGTAGTCAGCTATTTTTTTCCACTTCGCTAAATAGGCTGAACTGATATTTTCTGTTTGGAATCCACTGCGAAATGAGAGGATGAGTAACTCAAATCCAGTTTCCGCGCATTGGTCAATCCCACGCATTACAAGCTCAGGCTTGGCACTGCGCATGTGTAGCATCAGAGGATTCTCCGTTACCCAGGGGGCGATGGTGCGATACATACGCTTCAGGCTCAGCCCCCTGCGCTCGCGCTCATCACTATCATACACAAGCTCAAATACGTGAAAACTCTCAAAAGTGCCTCCGGGCTGCACGGTTTGATCCGGCCCGTAGGTAGGCTCCACAACGAGATGACACCGCATATCCCGTGACCAATTCACCTGGGTGGTGTATTTTTTTTCCGTTTTCCAGTGAACGGCATGGCTGTTGGCATTTTTATAAGTGAAGCCGCCAAACGCCATATCCGTTTCCACATGAAGTGCGTTCGATGCCATCGGGCGGACAGAATCGTTCATCACGGGGTTATCATACTCGATTAACGAAAGATCTTCAGCGCGAAATCGATCGACGTTAATCGCCTTGCTCGTGCCGTTATGCACTGTGATCCACTTACTTATCAGAGGAATGCCATCATACAGCTCATAGTGTACAGACACTTGGATTTTTTTACTATTATCCACAGATTTTTGAGGAGCTTTGGCTATGCTTCTAGCCAGAATCGTTTTATCTAACTCTCCATAAACGGCGAAGTTTTCGATCCGAAGCCTCACCAACTCACCAGGGGATCTGAAGTCCTTTCCCTCTCCTCGCAGATCCATTTTCCCAATACGCACAGAGAGAGGAGCTCCCATAGATTTACTCAAACTTACAGCCGCAATCACCTGCCACTTCCCCCCCTTCACACGGGCATCACAATGAAGCTTTGAGCCATCCAGGCGCATCCTCAACTCATTTTCCTGAGACGCATCAGGCCGAGGGCCTTTGGCATAAATACTCTCACGCCGACCATCCCAGATGGCATAACGGGCTGCGCCCTTTTTTTCACCGGGACGAATATAAAACCGCACCAGCGACTTCGGCCACACCAATGCCATCCCTGGCCCCCAGGTAGCACTCTTATCTGAGCCAGGATGAATCGCCACCGCAACCATCCGAGTGCCCTCAGGCAACGGGCGTTCAGCATAGACACTGGTGTTAGCCGGGGTGTAGATCTCTCCAGCTTTACCTTCGTTTTCGAAGCTACTCCGTGCATGCGCTTTCGATACATGGATTTTCCACGCCTTATCGAGCTTCAGAAAATCATCATGTAATAAACGTTTTCGCCCTTCATCACTAGGCATTGTCCCAGCCGCTAAACTCTCGGCAGAGGCGGTAGGCATGGTGTAATCCATTCTCAAATACACCCCCTTGGGTGGCCACTGGACATCGGGAGCGCAGTAGCGCACCTGTTTCCATGCAAGTCGCTCTTTCGGCTGCCCCTGAGTAATTTTGATAAGCTTCATCGCATTCCTCGGAGCCTTCAAGTCATCAAGCCATCCATCTCTTAGAAATGCACGGTTTCTCTGTCCCTCAAGACCACCCACAGGATATTTCACCTTGTTGATCGTCACCTCCGCTTCCGGATTCAGTGCCCTGATGATGCTATTTCCCGTCATCAGGTTTTTAAAACTCGTTGTCGTGGCACTCACCCCAGTCTGAATGGTGCGCTCCACTAGACCATTAGTCAGAACCACCTGCTTTTTTTCTTCATCAATAATCACCTTGGCCTTGTAGCTAGAGGCATCAAGCAACCAATCATGATCAAGCTGGTAGTTAACAGGCTGCTGGGCAGACAGAGCCCCCGGCAAAAAAACTAAAGACGTCAGGGTGCTCAATATACAGTGAGAAAAATTCATATTCATAGGCGTGGGTTGCTACTAATAGTGGTCATCAGATTAAGATGATTCACAAGCTTGTAAAGTAAACTCCCGCCAAAAAAAATACTTTTCTGATACATGATCCACTTCAGTAGAAAAATATTATTCCTTGCGTATTTTCACCTCAACCTTCACAACACATACCGTCATGCGCATTTATCGGTTTCTTATTATCGTCTCATACTTACTCACGAGTATCCTTTCTGCCGCTCCGCTCAAACTCGCCATTCTTGGAGACTCCATCACCTGGGGAGCGGCAGCCAAAGTTAGGGAAAACAACTGCTACGCGGCTCGGCTTGGCCACTTACTGGGTGAGGACTACACCGTAAAGACCTTTGCCGGAGCATCGCTCTGCATGCTCCGGCATGCAGATAAACCCTTTGTCGCCACCACTCATCTTAAAGAAGCCCTCGCGTTTAAACCAGACATAGCCCTCATTATGCTAGGCACTAATGACACCTGCCAAAATGACCAACGTCATAACTGGGAACACCACGCGGACCTTCAAAATGACGCTTTGTTTCTCATTAAAAAACTCCGCCAAGCTAACCCGAAAATCATCATCCACCTCCTCTCTCCGCCCCCGATCTTTCCTAATCAACGCAGCCTGAAGCCTCACCGTAAAGCAGAGCTCACAGAACGCAGCAAACGCCTACCCGCCATCCATCTGGCCTACGCTGCCGCCGCCGAGCAAGACTCCGCTACCTATTTTCATGACCTCACCCGTGCCCTCCTCACGAACTCCACTACCGATGGCGTCCACCCAAATACCTTTGCCCATGAGATCCTCGCCCATCATCTCTATGACCTGCTCGCAGTGCCCCCAGGAAAACGAGTCAACCTCTCCTCCATCACAAAGACTAGCAGCCTCTGGAACGGGTTTAAGCAGTATAAATTCACCCTGACCAACACAAAAGCCCCCTGCAAACTCGTCATCCCACACACCGCCCGTCAGGGTCAACCTTGGATCTTACGAGCCCGCTTCTGGGGGCATCAGCCAGAGCTCGATCTCGCCCTCCTCGATCGCGGCTACCACCTCGCCTACTGCGATGTCACAGCCCTCTTTGGAAATAAAAAAGCCATTGCCCGCTATGCTGAACTACACACCCTACTTACGGAAAAATTCAGCCTCAACCCAAAGGTCACCCTCGAAGGTATGTCGCGCGGCGGACTCATTGTCTTAAACTACGCAGCGGCCTACCCGCAAAATATCGCCGCCATTTACGGAGATAATCCCGTCTGTAACTTTAACTCATGGCCAGGGGGGAAAACAGGTCGATTTTCTAAAAACGACTGGAAAAAATGCCTATCGGCTTACAACATCACTGAGGCGGAAGCCGCCACCTACCCCCAGATCACCGACCCTGCGTTTTCCAAAAAATTAGCCCCCTCACAGATCCCCATCGTCCTCGTGTTAGGCGCAGTGGATAACGTAGTCCCCATCTCAGAAAACGGAGCCGCCCTTGCCACACAATACGCAAAGGCAGGTGGTCCAATCAAAGTCTGGCTCAAGCCGGGAAAAAACCATCACCCGCATGGACTCCACCCAGTGGGCCCGCTCCTCCGCATTCTTCTGCGTGCTAACCATCCCACACTCAAAGCCCCCGCAAACATCCCCTCACCCTCATCCGAATACAGGGGCGGCGCAGGCTGGGGCGGCAACTGGTGGCAAGCATTCGAAAACATTAAAACACAGGCAAAAGAAGCCCCAGACACTCAGCTAGTCTTCCTCGGTGACTCCATCTCACAAGGGCTAACCAAACACTACAAACGTGCTACCACCCCCAATGGAAAACGCTCAATTGACCGCCACTTCGGCAGCTTCAAAGCCTTTTCACTAGGACTCTCCGGTGATCGCACCGAGCACTTACTCTGGCGCCTCAAACATGGCCAACTTGATGACCTCACCCCCTCCCACCTCGTGCTCATGATCGGCGTCAATAATCTCAACCGTGGCCACACCGGTGAAGAAGTCGCCAAGGGCACCATGTCCATTGTCAAATGGCTCCGCAGCCATCGACCTGAAATAAAGATACTATTGTTAGGGTGTTTCCCCACAGGCAAAAAACCAGACCTCCCCGTGCGCGCTGAGGTCGATACCCTCCACAGATTGATCAAACCTCTAGCCGACAACAAAAATATTTTTTATCAAGACCTTCGCCCTCTCTTTCTCAATGAAGACGGCGGCCTCAATCGCTGCATGCGTGGCGATGGGATTCACCCCAATGCCCGAGGATTTGAAGTCTGGATGAAGGCCGTCGAAGGCTTTACCCAGAAATAACTAACAACAAAAATCTCAGATAAACCACGCTTAGAGTCGTGGCGACAAATAGGAAAAATCTAAGATTCGCAGAGCCTTTTATTTCTTTCCGCGCCCCTTAGGAATAATTCTAATCTGGTGGATAACCGGATGCACAAGAGCACGCAAGAAGATAACTCTCCACAAAACGGCTATATTGCTTTTGTTCCGTGATCGAATCTCCGACTATGGCGAGCCGATCCCCCGTTTTCAGTAAAAGCTCCCCAGCCTCAGCCCGGCCAGCGGGGGCTAAGACAAAATCTGATAGAGTAAGGGATAGGCATTAGATCCCTTATCATTATTTTGTGTTTATTAGAAAGTAAATACGGCTGGGTATTACTCTATCAGTGATTTAAAATCAGAGCTGTAATATGCCTTTTTAAGTTTTAGAATTTGCTCCGGCTTTTTTTGAAGTTTAAAGTATGCCGTGAGGTCACGATAAATATAGAACCCTAACCAATACCCATGACTGTATTTCTCCTGCACTGATTTAGGATGCATCATCCAAGCATACCACCCTGTATTAAGTTTGTATTGATTCGCCACCTTCACCGCCGCCTGCGCCTCAGCCCATAAGGCGTCTGCCATTTTCTGATTCATCGTCTGATAATCAGCATACTTCATACTGCGGATCTCTATCACAGCCGCCTTGTCGTCGATCCCTAGTTCTTTTAACGATACGGACTCCTCATAGCGGGCATCACCATCCAGATCATACTCAATATGATCCATAAAACCGTTTGCATCTGTATCTGTATATTTTACCGTGGCAAATGATGATGGCTCAGGCCGCTCCAACTCACCCTTCGATCGCCAGCCCTGCCAACCCTGAAAATAGTGTGCAAACTGATCAATTCGCCAGTAGCCTAGCTCTGCCCCCAGCAGGTGCAAGCGCCCATCCAGTGGTGAAATATAGAGATTTCCCTTTCCTGAAAAATCTTGATCCCATTCCCCCCGGTCTCCCGCCACATCTGATTGCGGATTATTATCCAGCCCTCCGTTTCTGGAACCCACTTTGAATGGGTCTAACGGGTCATAGAAATCAACTCGTTCCCACCGCTCACAATCATCGTCTTCATCAAAGACAAACCAGCACTGCTGCCACTCTCCCTTAAAAATCTGAGCATAGGCATGTGTATGATCAACATAGATTAACGAATCTAACCTCCGTATCCGTGGATCGTTAAAGTACTGATCACTAGCGGGCAATCCACGCAGGCTCTTAAAAGCATGTTTATGAGATTGATAGTTAAATCCTTTACCCATGAACTTCAGACTCATATCGAAATCCTGCTCATTTTGAGGGCGCGTATCATTATCCAGATCGATGCCCATATAGACACCCGTTACCTGACCCGTGTAATCAATAATCGGCTGACCTTTCTTCCCCTTGGGTAGCTTTTTACCCTCATCCACATAGCGAATCGTCATCTCAGTGAGTCCATCATCGTCAAAATCAAAAAAGAGAAATGGATTTTCCCAGTTATAGCGCAGGTCTTTTATATCAGAAACACCTTTATGCGCCTTCATAAAAAGGCTCTGCCCATTATAATCAGGAAAAAAATTACTGCGTCCCGAGTGATCCCAAGCCTCCAGAGTTTGTTTCGTCCAGTCCACGTAGTTCAGCACCCCATCTTTATCAGTATCCATAAAAATGAAATAATGACTCCCTCCCCATTTATTGCGCTTATGATTCCATCCACGATGATCTCCTATGACTTGAAGATCCGCTAGACCGTCTCCATCTTCATCTCCCCAGTCAATGGTTAGATCATGCTCACCACCATAGTTCCCATCCGCATCTCGGTCGATCATCAGGCAGTCACTATCCATATCACCTTCCAAATCCCCATGCTTCATATCATCATCATCATCGATCCATTGGATAGGCGTTTTTCCAATTACCGCTCGTAACACATCAGGATCGCCATCTTTATCAAGATCTATATAGCTCACCGGCTTCTCAGGAAGAGGGAGGCGGAAAGGAGTAAGTTTCGCCTTGGATTGCCAGAAAGCAGAACCTTCCGGCGCCTGCGCCAGAAGACTTTCAGCCGATATCAAAGAGAGCGCAATGAGATATATGGGTTTCATTTTTTTTTAGAATAATGCTCCTAACTTAGAAAAGTTGTTGCTGGGGGCGGCAACGAGCCACCCGACCTAACGATTTATTTCACACGAATAACCGTAGCAACACTATCTGGAAGAGTTTTAGGCAGAGCAATCACGAGGGAGTCACCCTCCCGCTTCACCTCTAAAGCCTTCCCACCAGCCAGCAGTGTGGCTGTTTTCGCCGGAGTGGATAACTTAATAACCCCACTCTCAGGACGCTCGAACACATGCAGATAAAAAGTATCACCCTTAGCTGTGCAGCGGCCTTTAAAAGGTAGCTTTTCAAACGAACTCGCAGAACTATCATAAATAGACTCCCCATTCACCTTCATCCAATCTCCCATATCTTTCATACACTTCAGAGATTCCTCCGGGATTGATCCGTCTGCCTTAGGCCCTACATTAAGAAGGAAGTTCCCCCCCTTACTCGCGATGTCCACTAAGGTGCGAATCAGTTTTTCAGACGATTTCCAGGCGTGGTCGTTCGTGCTGTATCCCCATGTCGTATTCATCGTCATACACTGCTCCCAATCTACACCTTTCACACCTCGGGACGGCACCGTCTGCTCAGGTGTTGTAAAGTCACCCTGAGTGCGATCAAACTTTAACAATCTCCCCACGGAGTCATTTTTATCAATATGCGGAGTGCGGTAAATCCGATTGTTCATGATCGTTTTAGGATTCGCGGTGCGAACCAACTCCACCAACTTATCACCACCCCAAAATTCACCTTCAGCCTTAGGCTTCGAATAATCCCACCACCAGATATCTACATCTCCGTAGTTCGTTGCTAACTCTTTTACCTGACCATGAAGGAATTCAACATACTTCGAGTGATCTCGCGGGAAAAGCGATACATTAGGCGCGTTTTTTGGATAAGGTAACCCGCCAGAACGGGTAAAATCATACTGAGGGTGATGCCAATCAATCAATGAGTGATAGAACCCTACCTTTAAATCTTCTTTTCTCAGCGCTCCTACGATCTCTTTTACAAGATCCCGGCCCACCACATCACCAGCATCGTAGTTCGTTAGCTTAGAATCATGCAACGCGAATCCATCATGATGCTTCGTGGTAAAAACGACGTACTTACAGCCAGCTTGTTTAGCCACTTTTGCCCACTGCGCAGCAAAATCAGCTTTGGGTTTAAAGAGCGGCACGGCCTCAGAGGCGTAGGTATAAGTATCCACACCCACCCGCTGCTGAAGCCACTCCATCCCACCTTTTGTCCCTACGGACTTCCCTTTCCAGTTTCCAGCAGGGCCCGAGTATAGCCCCCAGTGCACAAACATCCCGAAACGCGCCCCGCGCCACCAACTCATGCGGGCATTCAGATCTGCTTCAGATTCAGTAAATTTGTTTGCCACGGTATCCGCATTTGTGGCTGATTCAGCATGCAGTTCAGAGGCCATTCCGGCACAAAGAAGAATTAAGGGTATATGTTTAGTTTTCATTTGTTTGTTTTTTGGTGTTGGTTTTTTCGTTTCGATTGATACGGCGCACGATCAAATGCATCCTTGAGAAGGCGGGGATCATGGTTCGCCTCTAACTCCGCCATAAGCTTTTTACGTAATTTATTTTTTTCTTCCGCGTATTCGGGATCTCTCGCAATGTTTTTTATCTGAAAAGGATCTTTGGAAAGATCATACAGCTCTTCAGCGGGCCGCTTCTCCCAAGAAAAACCTAACAAACTATTCACCTCCGCATCATTCCGGTGCTTCACCATCCACGCCTTAGTCGGAGAGGCATCTATATCAGCAAATCCAACATAGGTCTCACTCGCAATTTCATCAAATGAAGGCTCAGAATCCGCCGTTACCTCATAGGGCGCACCCATGGGCCAACGATCAGGTTTAAAATTAATCACGTAGAGAAAATCCGCCGTCCTCAGCGCCCTTACCGGATACGGCTGATTATCATCACGCGCCGTATGCACATGCACCTCTCTTCCTATCAGCACCCAGCCACGGAGGGAGGCATCACGGCCGCCCGCCTTCAGCGCTGGCAAAAGATTCTCCCCGTTAGCATCATCTTCTGATTTGAGACCCGCAGCGGCTAGAAAAGTAGGTGCTAAATCAATGAGTGAAACCGGAGTCTTCACCACCCGACCCGCAGCGATGTGATCCGGCCATCGCATAGCTAACAGAACCGCAGAACCGAAGTCATGCACGTTACACTTCCCTCGGGGAAATCCAGGAATTCCATGATCCCCCGAAATGATAATGAGAGTGTTATCTAGCTCACCCATTTTTTTCACTTCATCAATAAGCACCTGACAGGACACATCAAACGCCTTCGCCTCACCTAGATAATCAGCGAAGTCCTCACGCACCACTTCAGTATCCACTAAAAATGGCGGCAGCTTCCCTTTTAAATCATCTGGATCAATCCCCCAAAGAGCCTTGCCTGACCCCCGCACCCATGGCCGATGTGTATTCACAGGATTAAAAGAATAAAAAAAGGGCTGCCCCGACTTACGCGACTTTATAAAATCTAAAAAATTACGCCGCACCTCATTAAATAACATTTCCTTTGCCGCCGCCTGATCCTCTGCCTCTGATACCCATTTGGAAAATTTTCCAAACTTACTCCCAGCACGATTATAAAGATTTTGCCTCCCACCAAACATACTTGTTCGCATATGAAGTTTATAACTTAAACCAATGTGATACCCACCCTCCTCTAAGGTCACGGGCATCCCTTTCACTTGAGCAAACGGATCAACAGCCCCTTTCTCCCACGGATGATGCAGCTGCGCATGAGAACCATTTCTAAAAAAATGGCGCCCAGTATTTAACGCCGCCCGTGACGGTGTGCATGACGGCACGGATACAAAAGCTTGATCAAATCTCACCCCCTGTTCGGCCACCCAGTCAAATGCAGGAGTCGAAATGACATCATTTGGCGATGCCTGATTCGCCTCTGCGTAGCTTGATGCGTAACGCCCCAAGTCATCCGCAAAAAGCAACAAAATATTAGGTTTCTTCCCAGCCCCCTCAAGAGAGCTGCTACTACCCCCCCAACAAATAAGAAATAAATAATAAAAAAAAGTTTTCATTTTAACGTTTCGCATTCTCAGCCTTAACTATTTTCTCGAGTTGCTCAGCGATGAATTTAGCCTGATTTTCATAACCTAACGCCGTAAAATGAATGCCATCTTTTTTCATTATTTTCTTTTCTTGGTGTGCTTTAAACAGGGTGAGCAATTGAGCATGTAAATCTATCACGGGCACCTTGTGCTTACGCATGATCTCACGAGCTGCGGCATTAAACTCCTGGATTTTTTTATTGCGCCCGTTTCCCGTTCGCATCGGTGTTGTTGTCACCCAGATTAACTGCACCTGATACTTCTCAGCCAGCTTAATCAAGGTGCTCAGGCTCGACTCATATTTTTTGATTCGCCCACCCCCCCGCATGATATCGTGTAATCCACAGTTTAGCCAAAGGTATCGCGGATGATAATCCTCAGACTTTAGAACCGCCTGAGTCAGAGCAATCAACGAATGCGCCATCCCAGAGTAGCGAATCCCATCGTTTATCCCTGGGAAAAGCGTTGCTAAATCTCTACGGTGCACCACAGAAAACCTCCCCTTCAACTCGCTTTTTAAAAAAGGTGTATATCCTACAGAAATACTATCTCCACACACATACACCTGCGGCAGATCTTTCTGATACCCCATCTTCTCACTTTGATCATAAGTTTTATTATGCTCATTTACATCCAGCTGTTCAGCGCTCCCTACTCCCAAACCAAAACCAAAACCAAAAACGATCCAGGTCAATAGTAAAAACAGAGGGAACCTCCGATGGGTGCCCCGCCTCTGAACGCCGCTGTTATTTTGATTTTTTTGACTCATCTTTTTTTAAGAAATTCACTTGATTAAACGACAACCATTACCTCTTCCGGTAGAAATCAAACCCATGAGTAATCGTCGTCCAAGGGATAATGTAAGTGGCCCCGTCCTTTGGCCGACTTTCCAGATTCACCTTCTCATTCTCCGGTAGTGCATATTGATCCTTTTTGATATACTTATAATAATTAACAATCATCTCCGAGTGCGAACCCGAGCTATCATTAACAAAACCCTTTACTTTCGAGGTGTCAATCGGGCTATTATAATACGCATGCACAGCATACTCAGCCCCCTTGAGTAAGCGTGGAATCTTCTCGCCATCCAGCTTCAAATCATACAATTTATATTTTTCATCCACACGCTGATGACGGAAAATCTCTGCTACCGTTACCAGCACATTGAGCGAGCCCCGCCCATGCGCGGCATCCCGGTTAAATTCCATAATTTCTCCATCAGAAGCAATGGTTAACCCCACTAAATTAACCGGATGACCATGCCGTTTTACTGTGGATTTACCCGAATACATCTTATCCATTATCAAGTATGCCCCATGGTTAAACAAATCCTGATCATTCATAAACACCCCCAGCGCCATACAAGTCCGAGAAACCGCTAACCGCTGATTTTGTAACCCATACGTGTTAGCTCCCCCATTCCACTGCAGCATCAAACGCTCAAAAACACGACACATCTTCTCAAACTTCAACACATCCTCTTTTTCCCACCCTGCCGACTTTCCGTTCAGCTTGTAATAACGGATAATTTCCGCACCAGCCACCCAGTGATTCGCCGTCCAAGATCCAAAAAGCGATGCGTAAATATCTCCGTTTTTAGTTCTCATATCTTTGAAGATAGAACTCCACGCATTCAGAATCTCTATCGCCTTATCCGCATGTTCCTGTTTCCCTGTGATCACCCAGAGCAAGGCATGTGCATAAACAGCACGCCCATCTCCAAAGAGAAAAGCCTTATCATCGGATTTTGGCCACGCAATAGAAACCGCATGAGGCTTCCAATCAAGACTCGCATACGGCACTTCATTTGTCGCTTCTGAGCCGCTAGAACACTTTAAAAAGGCAGGGATCGCATCCTTGATGGGATGGCTTCCTTTTTGATTAGCAAACCGCCGTATCGCATCCAGCTCTTCTGCCGAACTATAAAGACCGGGGTGAACAAAGTCCGAAGCCGTTGGTGTGATCTCCACCAGCTGAGTGGCCGTGATATAAGGCATACTCGGACGTTTGAATTTCTTGCCCTTCTTTTCCAGACCCGCCTTCTTTTTTTCCTCTTCAGCACTCAGAGGCAAATCTTTCAGCCCCTTCTTCCAAGCCATTTCAAGGTAAACAACATGCGTCCCAGGCGTCATTTTCCACGTATAGGGGCTTTTGACTTTTAGCGTCTCCCCATCCACACGCACTCGGGGATCACGCACCCGATTCCCATTCGCCTCTACTTTCCAGCTAAATACAATTTCATCACCAGGCTTCCCCGTGTTTTTACTAGCGTTCAACGTCAGTATCGGAGGCGCGGCATAACCCAGCTGCACCATGGCATAAGCTAGCGCCATTACGCCGATATGAAAAGGCCAGCTGCGAGAAAAAAAAGATCTTTGAGTCATTTTTAGGTGGGTTACTTTAGAATAATCGAATGTGCTTTATTTTTGTTGCTCCGCCATGATCTGTTGAAGCTCTACCAAAGGAAGAGGCTGTTTGTAAATCCGAACATCTGACATCAGTCCTATAAAATGGCTCTGGGTCTTTTTCATCGATTGATCCCACACCGCCCCCAGCAACATAGATGCTGGATTGTATGGCTGCTGGATAATCCCTTTGGTAGTCCTAGATTGAACGAGCTTTCCGTCAATGTAAATTTGATAAATATCACCATCATTTACCACAGCTAAATGAGACCACTTATGCAGCGGTAACACCTTACCAGAGCGCATCCGCCCTAAGCCAAAGCTCCGCCCTTTTTCATCACTCATCGTAAATGCCGGCTTCCCCCCATCCAAATACAATCTAAATTGATACGCCCTCACCCCCGAGCGCTCTTTACTAATCAATACCTGCTGCCCCTCATGAGACGCCGGATTCACCCACAGAGCCAAGCTAAAGTTTGTCTGCACTGCCGCCGACCCCGCATTCACATACGTGCCCTTGTCTAATTTCAACACAGCCCCCAACACCCCGTCCTTCACCCATTGAGGCTTGATTACCTTAGCCACCGCTGCTGAATCCACAGAGGAATCCCTAAGGCTCTCCCCAGACTCATGATCCATCTTCCAGTGCCTCACCATACCAAAACTATCCACCAGCACAGGCAGACTCGCTTTCGCCGCAATGACATTCGGAGAGCCCGCATCATCAGCGACCCCAGTTAAATATAACCTATATTTTCCATCCGTAGGGATCGCCTCAGCCAACGCTAAAAGAATCACCCCCTGATCCTCCTCAGAAAGCTTCGCTGAAACCACCCCCAACGCAGGCTTAATCACATAGTGAGAAAGGTCCGCCACACGCGCGGCACTCAGATTTTCATTCAACCGGACAAGCAATGTTTTTCTTCCCGGTAACGTGCTCACCTCCACCATCTGGGGAGCTACCTCATCCTTACCGCTCATTACTTTATGATCAACAGACTGAGCGCTGGGGACTCCCTGCCCATTCACTGCACATACCGCGTAACGGTAACGCGTTACATCCGCCACACTCTTATCCTCATACTCACAGCTCTTACTCACACCTATCCTCACCCCCTCACGGAATACCTCGTAATGTTTAATGCCAGACTCTCCATCTTTGGAAGCCTCCCATTTTAAAGAAATCGAATTACTCCCTATCCTTTTAGTAATTAGCCCTTTAGGAACAGATGAAGGTGTCAGGTCTAACTCCTTCACACCAGAACGAGTTACAGAAAAACCTCTAATCCGTGGCTCCCCCACAGACTCAGTTACGCTAAGCCTCACCTTTGAATAAATCGAAGGTGCCAATTCTCGGATCTGCTTCCGCCCCATAGAAAAACCCTCCGCAAAAAGAGACACCCACTTCTTACCATCCCATCCCTCTATATGAAACGCCCTCACTCGCTCGCCAAAACGTAAATCCTCCTCCACAATCACATGATCAATCTCTAGCATCTCTCCAAATTCCAAAAGAACTTCAGACCCCACCTGATCCCGAATACAATGAAGAGGATACCCCACCCGCCTCTTAATCTCAGCGCCAAACTCCTTCCCCCGCAAAACAACAGCCGGATTAAGCGTCCCATCTTTCAATACAGGTAAGTTAATTAACAAACCCGCACCATGCCCAATACTCGCGTAATACACCTCCATCAAATCCTTCAACGATCTCGCACCACCACCAAACCACCCTGTCGATAACGTAGTATCCACCTCAGCAGGCATCCAACGCACCCCGTCCGGATCACCAATAGACACACTCGCCCCCGCCCCCTTCACCACACGCCATACACTCTCACTCACCACATTCCACTGCGGATAATACGCATGCCCATGCTCATTGCCCACCCAACGCAAAGAAGCATTAGTCCCCTGAAAAACCGCCGCATTCGGCTGATTCTGAAGCAATAGAGGATTTAATCTCTGCCCTAACTTAACATTGGAACTCCCATCGATCCACCACTCCGCCAGCTCCCCATACTGAGTGGACAACTCCGTAGCCTGAGTCATATAGTAATCATTATACGCCTTCTGATCCTTTTTATAAATCCCCTTATTTTTTGCCCCATAATGATCATCACGCGTGGCAAGATAAAGCCCCGGCCGAACCCCGCGCTTACGCGCCTCCTCAAAAATCTCCCTAATCACATCCCCAGCACCCTCTTTATAACGAGTAAGAGCAATGTTTTTTGTATGAACCTCCTCCCCAGGCCTCGTCGCCTTTGTAGGCCACCAACAAAAACCATTTACATGCTTAGCCACCACCACAATGTGCTTTCCCCCTACACTCTCCACCGCATCAAGTAATGCCACAGGATCAAATTGAGCAAACGTCATCTGATCCACTGGGAACGTAGGATTCATATGAAAAAATACCGCCATCTCATCCTCATGCCACGCCAGCTGCCCCTTCGAAGGCACGACAAGCCGCGTCTCAGGATCTCGCTCCATTTGTGCATACACCAGCGACGATGACCCCATCATCATAAAAGCGCACCCCACCCTAGGAAATAAAGAGAACACCGAAACCAAGCGTGAAAGAAAAGAAGCCATTATCATTATATAAAATTCCGTAAAGAGTGGAGACCATACGCCACCAAACACCGATTCATTTCACAAATAAATACCTTTTTAACGCCCTCCCGTCTGAGTCCCCACACGACAGCCCAGAGGCTGCGACTTCATTTCTTTTTTATTTCAGACAGCATTTATAAAAATCACAGATGCTCCTCGATGAAGATTCTACTTCCCTAGGGCTGGCATTACAAACAGAAGCATCATCCGGCGTTTGGGGGATTTGATCTCTGTGTTACTTCCTAACAGAACGCTTTCCCCCTTGTTAAGGTGCCGTTGATATAAGAACCATTCTTGTCCTTCATAGCTCAATTTTTTGTCTGTTATTTTGAAATCCTTCTTCAGCCACGGCATGGGAGTCAGGCGGCTGTCGAGACCGATGTAAATTTTAGCATCACGTTTGCAGTCGAACTGCAGAAGATCGACGGCAGAATAATTCCAATCGCTATCAGGAAACTGGATAAACTCTCCTCCCTTAAGAAATGCAGGCACCGGCTTGAGCACGGTTTCCCTATCAGTAAATAGCTTAGCACCTAAGCGCGTGGGCAACACCTGAATACCTCCAGCGGGGCCAGAGTAGGAGAGATCAGCGAAAAACTCGCTTTTCAGAGAAATTGTCCGAGCCAACTCGGAGGTTGGGCCGGGGGAGCGCTCTTCCCGGCTGGGCGGCGGCATGGGTGTGAGTTTTTCCTGTTCAGGCAAGGGTGGGTGGGATTTCAGCACCCCATTTTCGACCTCCATAGGCAGTGCCTTAATCTGAACGGTAGCGGGTTTGAGATTGTTGGACGTAGCTGTGAGAGTGACGTCTCCACCCTTGAGTAGGCTGCGGATGGCGATGCGGTTGACACCGCACTCCAGATCAAGCCAGGTATTGTTTGTGGATTTAATCTTCCCGCTGTTATAGCCACCGCGCCAGATGGCGGGGCCGGAGAGGGTAAAATCACAGCGTTGCTGATAGGTCGGGCAGCGGCGTCCTTGCGCATCAACAGCTTCCACATCGAAAAGTGCGACATCGCTCCCGCTGGCTTGAAAGCCCTGAGGCCCCGTGATGGGCGTGATTTTCAGAGCGACGGCCGAGCCGACGCTTTCTAGTTTCTGCCGGGCCACGGCTTTACCCTCGACATAACCGATGGCCTCCAAAACACCAGGCTTCCATGCGGTTTCAGGGAAAACAAAGAGGCTGCGGTGGAGGTTTTTCTTCTGTTCAGCCTGGCCGAAATAAGCCTTGTGCCGGGCCAGTGATTTACCATTGAGCAACAACTCTACTTCATCGCAGTCTGCCGCGACATAAATCGTCTTTATGGTATCCTTCGGGTAGCTCCAATGGCCGATCAAATGCAAATCGGGAGCCGCTGTGAAGAGCACTTTACAGACATGATAGGCTTCCTTCGGCAGCCGCACTCCATCCACCTCGCCACTGGCACGTGCCACTTCGCTCTGGACACGTCCGCCGCTCGTGGAATCGCTGAAAATCCAATTGGCACCGCCTCCGTGGTGACGCGGCGCAATTTTATCGTATTGAAAAATTTGATTTACGGCAAACTCTTCGGAGTTAAGTTTATAGGTTCCTTGGGCATTTTTGTAGCCAAAGTCTGGCGGTGAAGAGTCGTCCCAGACACGCCGGGGTGATTCTTCTCTGTTATACTCGCCCTCTACGGTGGGGAGAGATTTCTGATAGCCCGATCCCTCAGTGCTGATGGTGATATCGCAGTAGGGAGCCACGGTGGTATTGCAACGGCGGTGGGCATAGGCACGCCCGCCGTGAGGGTCGTATTTTTTGACGAGTGCTGTGATGGCTTCGGCATGCTCCTTGCTCACGCTCTGGTTTCCCCCTTCCCAAATGATAATGGAAGGACTGTTTCGGTAATAGATAAGCATATCACGGAAGGCGGACAGGCGGACATCCCACGGGTGGCCATCGATGTCTTTTTCACCATCAACTCCGGGCTGCAGGGTAAGGATACCACGGCGGTCGGCGGAGCGGATGTGCACGGGTGCCCCTGCGGTGTGCCCCCAGCGCACAAAATTACCATCCACCTCACGCATCATCCTCAGGGTGAAATCGTGCATCCAATCCGGCTGGGCTGCTCCGAGTCCCGGCCATTCATCGGTAGATTTCTGCCCCCATCCGTGTAGCTTGAGATAGCGGTCGTTGATGTAGAATCCTGAATTTTTATCAAAGCGCACCCAGCGGAAACCGAAGGGCACACTTTGCGTATCGATGTCTCGCCCCCCATTTCCACCTTCGCTCAATGTGGTGCGGACTGTGTAAAGATATGGGTAGCCAGGCTCCCAGAGCTGGGGTGTGGGCACGGATATCTGGGTGGATATCGCCTTGCTCTCTCCGGCCTGAAGCGTGCAAGGGGTGGAGATGGAACCAACCGCCTGCCCATCAGCACCGATGAGCTGAGTTTTTACAGCAAAAGTCACCGCTTGAGCACGCTCGTTGGAAACTTGAGGGATAACGACGAGCGTGGCCTGCGCTCTTGAAAGTTGAGAAGCATAGATATAGGTGCCTACAGTTTTAAGATTCGAGTAAATCGGCAAGGTAAGATGAAGAGGGTCACTCACATGTAGATAGACGTTTCGATAGATGCCGCCATGAGCTGGGTGCCAGTGCGGATTATTCCACGGCAGCTTGGCTCCGCCCTCGAAGACCCCCCACTTATGTTTGCCCTCCTCATCCTTAACAAAAGAGTTATCACACATTACAGCCAGCACGTTATCCTCGCCGATCTTTAGGTGAGGAGTGAGATCAAAGCCAAAGGGCAGAAAACCATTTTCAGAGTGTCCCAGCTTTTGTCCATTGAGGTAAATATCAGCCCACTGGCGGACGGCTTCAAACTCAATGATTACCTTCTTTCCCTTCCAGTCCTCAGGAGCTTGAAAATGCTTGCGATACCAGGTGCGCCCGCCCCATTGATTCATTTCACCTTTATGTCCGGCGGGCGACCAGTCATCAAAGGTATCCGTATCATTGTAAGTGTGGGGAACGGAGACAGACTCCCACGCCGAATCGTCAAAATCTGACTGCGCAGCCTCTGCGGAGTCTGCCTTGATAAATTTCCACGCAGGGTTGAAATTGAGTTTTTGCCCAGCGGATACGGAAAAGGCACAAACAGCTGAGACAAGGCAGGTGAAAAATAAACTCTTCATGGTCAGTTTTAGGGTCAACAAAGAAATAGCATAGCAGGAAACCTTTCCAAGCTCTGTTTTTTCAATCCTTCGCGCATCCCAAGCTCTGTTTTCAATCGACTGCTGAGTTCACCGCCACTTCTGGGGCAAAGGCCATTACAAACATTCAACGACTCCAATAATTTTTCATGTTGAGAACTGCGCAATCCTCGATCCTCCCATACATTTTTATCACTCAAGACTCAAGGTCAGACGATAGAAACTGCGGGGTGAGCCAGCGGGAATCAGATAGCTGTGCGGATCGTAGTTTTTAAGTTGCACGGCAACTTTCAGGTCAATTTTCAAATTGTTTAAATGTCAGCGGTAATCATCGCAATACCTATATAAAAAAAAATCGTGTCTTCCAATGTCCAACTTACTAATCAGTATCACCTGACAACTACCCATTTCTTCATGATCCAACACTCTGTCTCCCGCTGGTGCTTCGGCACCACACCCCTCGCCACCCTTTGTGCAAAATGCCAAGCTCTGGGTATTTCAGCGCTGGACCTCCTCATGCTCGATGAAATTCCGATCGTGCAACAACTCGGACTCGACTGCTCAATCACCGCCGCCCACCCTGATGCCGATGGCATAGGAACCATCGAAAAAGGCTTCAATAATCCGAAGTTCCACCCTGCGCTCCACCAAATCTACCAGCACCTCATCCCGGCCGCAGCCGCACTCGGAGTGACTCAAGTCATTTGCTTCTCAGGCAACCGTGACGGAATCAGCGATGCCCAAGGGCTGGAAAACTGCGCTCTCGGCCTCGCCCCACTCATGCCACTGGCGGAGAAACATGGAGTGACACTCGTCATGGAACTTCTCAACTCCAAAGTCGACCACCCCGATTACCAATGTGATCGCACACCGTGGGGAGTCGCACTTTGCGAACGTCTCGCCTCCCCCCACTTCAAATTGCTCTACGATATTTACCACATGCAGATCATGGAAGGAGATATCATTCGCACCATCCGAACCCACCACCAACACATCGCCCACTACCACACCGCCGGAGTCCCCGGAAGACACGAATTCGACACCACCCAAGAGCTCAACTACCCCGCCATCGCCCAAGCCATCAAAGACACCGACTTCAACGGCTACATCGCCCAAGAATACGTGCCCAGCACCGAAGACCCCTTCGCCTTCCTCCCCGAGGCCATCACCCAATGCTCTTAGGGTCGCCTTGGGCGACAGATTGAAGAATCAAGAGTCAAGAGTCAAAAAACATCATCCACCAACACCGCCAACCACAGCGGAGATTAACACCACAGCCCACACCGGCAGCCACTTATAATAAATCGCCAGCACCAGAATAATCACCCCCGCCACATCCAGCGCACCGATAATGCTGTCACCAATCAGCATGGCTAGAAGAGCAGCGGCCAACACACCGACCACTGTAGCATTCGCCCCACGAACTCCGGCGCGCGCCCAGGCGAAATGTTTCAACCGATCCCACACGGGCAAGCCTGCGGCGAGCAAAATCATTCCGGGTAAAAAAACCGCCACAATCGCCACCGCACCACCTAACCAGGCATTGCCAAACAATTTCATATCGGCGCCCAAAAAACCACAAAAAGTAAACATCGGCCCGGGCACCGCCTGCGCGGCTCCGTAACCGGCGAGGAAGGTGTCTTTCGTCACCAACCCTGGGTCCACCGTGGAGGTTTCGAGCAGCGGCAATACCACGTGCCCACCACCAAAGACCAACGCCCCGGCGTGCATCAAACCACCTAGGGCCGCCACATCACTATTTCCAGGAAACAAAGCGGGAATCAACATCAACGCGGCCAGAACCAGACCAGCAGGCAACACACTGTGCCACCATTGACCACGCACCCTTACCTTCTCCACTGAAGCCCTACCGGAGGATTTTTCAGCCCCTTCGTGAAACAGCACCGCCCCCACAAGGCCACCTAACATAATGATACCCGGCTGGACCCAGGCCTGGGGTGCCAGCATCAGCACAATCAAAGCGATTAGCGCCAGCGCACCCTCTTTCCACCCGGCACACAACTTCTGCTGCATGCCAAATAAAGCGACAGCGACCACCGCGATCGCCGCCAATTTCAAACCATGTAACCAGCCCAGCCCTAGGAGTTCCTCCACACTCCCCATCCCAATAGCAAACCCGATCATCAGCAACGCAGAAGGTAAGGTAAACCCAATCCACCCCCCCAGTGCGCCCAACCACCCCCCCCGCTCATAACTGATCGCCGACCCCAACTGACTGCTCCCGGGGCCAGGTAAAAACTGAGTCAGCGAAACCAGCTCCGCATACCGCTCCTCACTCAGCCACTTCTCCCGCTCCACATACACCTCTCTATAATACCCCAAATGAGCCACGGGTCCGCCAAACGAAGTGAGCCCCAATTTCAAAGACGTCCAAAAACACTCAACGAATCCGCGATGCATGAACGCGAGAATACACACCATTACGCATTAGGCGATCCCCTAAAGCGCGAACTCACCCGAAGAAATCACCCTATTGCCTTGCCAAGCCCCCCAGCCTCCGTTATCACGCCGCTCGCAACTCAATATCATGGCTGAATCAACCACACCTTTCGCTGAAATCGACCACGGGCCAAGCAAGCTCGATCTCTTTCTGGACGCCCATCAAAAGAAGCTCATCATCGCAGCGATTTTACTCGCCCTCGGCGTTGTCGCTTACGTCGTTTACTCCGGCATCGCCAAAGGTGAAGCCGAAGACGCTGGCGCCGCTCTTCTTACGGCCGAAAATGTCGAAGAATACCAAAAAGTCATCAGCCAGTGGCCCAACAGCCATGCCGCCGCCTCCGCATTACCACTCATGGCAGATGTCCAAGGTGAAGACTCCCCGGAAGAAGCCATCGAGACACTCAAGGGATTCATCGACGCCCACCCCGATCACCCAACGCTCCCGACCGCCAAGGTGAGCCTCGCTCTCAGACTGCTCGAACAAGGTGACACCGTGCAAGCCACCACCCTCCTTACCGAAGTGACCGATAACGATGCCGATAGCTATATCGCTCCACTTGCCTACATCTCCCTCGGAGACATCGCTAAAGCCGCGGGCAAAAAAGAAGACGCTAAAACTTGGTATGAAAAAGCCCAAGAAGACCCCACCGACCAAGGCAATACCTTCAGCGATGCCGCAGCCAATCGACTCGCCCTCGTCAATGCCCTGCCCCCTAAAAAAATCAAACCAGCCGCCCCAGCCCCTGTGGCTCCGCCAGCGGCACCAGCCTCCACAACACCGACACCCGCGCCAACGGTTGTCCCGCCAGCACCCACCATCAAAGTGACGCCCCCAACGGCACCAGCTCCAGTCCCGGCCCCCAAACCCACAGAAAAGCCCGCTGAGAAAAAAACTGAAAGCGAAGCTCCCGCAGCTCCGTAAAACTTTTTGAAGATTCCCCTTGAGAAAGAAGGGTGATTTGATACTTAACCATCGCAACAACCATACCATTTTACCGTGTTTAAAAAAGTCAGAGGAAACCAGCAACAGCCTGAGCAGATCAAGGCTCCCGCACCCCGCCAACAGCCAGCCCCCACCAGAGCTCCTGCTGCGGCACCCACGCCAGCCGCAGCCGCCGCACCCAAGCAAAGTGCCCCCAGCCCAAGTGGCCGCAACGTGCTCAGCTCTGATGTCGAAATCAAAGGGAGCATTAAATTCTCAAACGATCTCGTTGTTGACGGAAAAATTGAAGGTCACATCAACTCCGACGGCTCACTCACTGTTGGCGAAAATGCCCGCATCACCGCCGAAATCAAAACCCGTTCCGTCGTGATCTACGGTAAGGTTTACGGTAATATCGAAGTTACCCACAACGTGGAACTCAAAGCCAACTGCGAACTTGTCGGCGATATCAAAGCCGCTTCACTCTCCATTGAACCTGGCTCGATCTTTGTCGGCAAATCCATCGTAGGAACTCCCTCTTCGCAGCCTAAAGCCGCGACCACACCTGTGTCAGCCAAGCCCACCACTCCGGCCCAGTCCGCTAAACCTGCACAGCAGCCCATCAAGCCAGATCAACCCAAGCAATCTCAACAAGAACTCTCAGGACTGAAGAAGCCCAGCGATCTAAAGCCAGGTGCCAGCAAGACTACACAGCCCATCAAACGCCCCTAGGCTTCATTGAAGACTTAAATTTCCCCAACCCGCCTCCGCATCATGTGGACGGCGGGTTTTTCTTTCCACCCTTTTTCTTGTGTCTTGACTCTTCCCTCTTACTTCTCAACTCTCCCCCCCATGCCCGCCACATCTCTCGATCTCCGCGACGACATCCTACGACTCAAAAAAGAACGCAACGCCGTCATCCTCGCTCACAACTACCAGACGGGTGACATCCAGGACATTGCCGACTACGTAGGGGACTCCCTCGGACTCGCCTACCGGGCGCAGGAAACCGAGGCCGATGTCATCACCTTCTGCGGCGTCCACTTCATGGCCGAAACCGCCAAAATCGTCAATCCGGAGAAAACCGTCATCCTCCCCGACCTCGATGCCGGATGCTCACTCGAGGAATCCTGCCCTGCCGAAGATCTCGAGAAATACATCAACGACAACGCAGAGAAAAACTACTACGTCATCGCCTACATCAACTGCTCAGCTGGAGTCAAAGCGCTCTGCGATGTCATCTGCACCTCTGGCAATGCGGTAAACATCGTCAACAAAGCCCCCGCCGACCGCCCCATCCTCTTTGTGCCCGATGCCAACCTCGGTGCCTGGGTTATGGAGCAGACTGGCCGCAAAATGGATCTCTGGCAGGGCTCCTGTTACGTGCACATGGAGTTCACCCGCGAATCCATTAACAAGATCAAAGCTGAATACCCCGACGCCCTCGTCGTCGCCCACCCCGAGTGCACCACCGCCGTTAGACTCCTGGCAGATGAAGTTTGCTCCACTGAGAAAATGATTGGATACTGCCAAAATGCTCCCGTCAAAAATATCATCGTCGTCACCGAAAGCGGCATGCTGCACCGCCTACAAAAAGAAGCGCCAGACAAAAACCTCATCGCGGGTCCCACTGATCGCTGCGCTTGCAACGACTGCCATTTCATGAAAATGAACACCCTGGAAAAACTCCGCGACTGCCTTCAAAACCTCAGCCCCCAGGTCCAAATGCCCGAAGACATCCGCCAGCGAGCCGAAGCCCCACTGCTCCGCATGCTCGAGCAAAGCAAATAGTAGGACAGGCTTCCCAGCCCTTTTAAATCATCTATAAATAAGGATTTCCTAGTTTCGAAACCCATTTAAACTTTCAGTTCAGGTTTCAAAACTTACCTTCGAGTCTGGCCTTTGATGAATTGATGCCGTCAAACTCTCAGAAAGATCAACTTTTTCTGAGCCTCATTAACCTCAGGGCCCCTACATGAAGGGCGATTCAATCCGACTTTTTAAGGTTTTTGAAGGTCCTCGCCTCATCATTCAAGTTATGAACTCATCAGGTCACCACATCTTTTTTCAGTGCCCTCATCGTGTAAAGATGGTCTGATTTTTTTTCTTTCCACCCGACTTCCCTCATCGGCCTCGCCCCCGATTTCCGGGTTTTGCCAAACCTCTCCGAGGTTTTTGAAAATACCTTGTCCACAAACTCCTGCGTCCCGAACACCATCCCATCGCTCAGATAACGCACCTTGCAGCGCAAAGTTTCGCCAAAACTCAGCTTCCCGCCTCGCTCCAGCACTGCCTCAACCTCATCTCGCTTAAATCCTTTACGCACCCTCACTTTTTTAAGCCCACTCTCCGGCTGAGAAACAAAAACCTCCTCGCCATCG
>Ga0256845_1000556_pt1 | contig 34786 bp, 28 predicted proteins | sample RiftiametaG_FD_189101 | JGI IMG/M metagenome (GOLD analysis project Ga0256845, IMG submission 189101) | Tube worm associated microbial communities from hydrothermal vent at the East Pacific Rise, Pacific Ocean - Riftia | ecosystem: Host-associated > Annelida > Integument > Unclassified ...
CGTATGCAATGCTGCATCTGACGAATAAGATTTTTCATGCCGGGTGATTCAAGCTGAAACACGCCATCAGTATTTGTTGCCTGCAGCATTGCATACGTGGCTGAATCATCAAGCGGTATCGTTTCAATATTTATTTCAACACCTGTTTGGTCTTTAACCATTATTATCGTGTTTTGAATAACACTTAAATTACGCAGACCGAGGAAATCTACTTTTAAAAGACCAACCGCTTCAATATCCTCCATTTCATACTGTGTAATCGGCATTTCATGCCGACTATCTTTATAGACCGGGCTGTAATTTGAAATTGCATCATCACACAAAATAACACCGGCAGCATGTAATCCGAATTGACGCACCAATCCTTCAAGACGTAATGCATGGCGGCGAATTGTTCGTGTTCGATCATCCGTTTCCAGATATGCATTGAGTTCGGGATATGACACCAATGCTTTTTTCAAATCACTGTTCTGATCTCGAACCATATTTGCAATGTTCTGCTGTTCATTCGGTGTATACCCCAGTACGCGCGCAACATCTTTTAAAACCTGCCGTGTTTTCATTCTGCCAAATGTAATAATATGCGCAACATGATCCTCACCATATTTCTTACGAACATACTCAATAACTTTTGAGCGATCAGCATCAGAGAAATCAATATCAATATCCGGCATGGCTTTTCGTTCAGGATTTAAAAATCGTTCAAAAATAAGATTGTTTTTTATCGGATCAAGATTAGTAATGCCAAGACAATATGAAACAAGACTTCCGGATGCAGAGCCGCGCCCCGGACCAACCGGAACCAGCATTTTTCTGGCGGCATTAACAAAATCATAAACTACTAAAAAATAAGAACTGAATCCTTTGTTATCAATAATATTGATCTCATAATCAAGCCGCTGCCGGTGTTCATCGGTTATCACCGAATAACGTTTCTCTAATCCTTCATATGATAATTGTTTAAGATATTCACGATGCGACAGTCCGCCCGGAGTATTAAAACGAGGAAGGTGCAGATGATCAGGCGGGATATTTAATGCGCAATTGCATTTATGAGCGATAGCTGCAGTATTTTCTATTGCTTCAGGAATATCAGAAAAAAGTTTTGTCATTTCATCAGGCGAACGAAAATAAAACTGATCCGACGGCATAACTAGACGATCGGGATCTTTCAATAGTTTTCGTAATGCAATACATTTCAGCACTTCATGCGAGGCAGCATCGGACTGATCCATATAATGAACATCATTTGTTGCAACAATACCAATATTGAGCTCCCGCGCTAATGCAATTAATGCAGCATTTATACTCTCTTGCTTATCAACCCCATTGCGCATTATCTCAATATAAAAATCACCTTTAAATATCCGACTGTATTCAACCGCTGCCAGACGCGCATTGTTTTCATTGCCATGACGAATGCTGTATGCAACCTCACCGCTTATACATGCCGAAAGAGCAATCAGCCCTTCTCCATAACGGCTCAGCAGTTCGCGATCAATATGCGGATATCCGTAATATAACCCCTCAGTATACCCTAATGATGATAACTTCAGCAGATTTTTATATCCGTCATTATTTTTTGCCAGCAAAACAAGATGATATGCACGCGGAATACCGCTTTTCAATGAATGCTTTTTTGTATGACGCGATTCAGGCGCAACATATGCTTCCATACCGATAATAGGTTTAATATTTGCCGCACGTGCAGCTTTATAAAACTTTATCGCACCGCACATATTCCCATGATCAGTAATTGCCAATGCCGGCATACCGTATTTCACTGCTTGTGCAACATACGCTTCCGGTGTATTCATTCCATCAAGTACACTATAGGTTGAATGAACGTGTAAATGGATGAAATCCACACTCATGTTGTATGCTCCGGTAATTATTTATTCGGTAAGTTTTTTCTCAAGAAGTTCACGCGCGCGTTGCGGATTTGCTGTCCCTTTAGATTCTTTCATAACCGCTCCAAGCAATGCGCCGATTACTTTTGTTTTCCCGTTTTTATACGCATGCACCGTATCGGTCTCGGAAAGAATCACGGTATCAATTATTTTTTCAAGAGCGCCGATATCGCTCACCTGCCGCAGTCCCTTTTCTGCAACAATGTCTTCAGGCATTTTACTGCTCGTCAGCATTGTTTCAAAAACAATTTTTGCAGCTTTACTGGTAATCACTTTTTCATCAAGCAGCTTGACTAAACGTGCAGTCATATCAGGCTGCACCGGAAACTTTTCAATTGAAAATGACCCTTCATTAATAATCCGTGATATATCACCCATAATCCAATTTGCAATACCTTTCGGATTATGATACGCATCAAGTGCTGATTCAAAGTATGCAGCGAATTGATGATTATTGGAAATAAAATGTGCATCATAGTCTGAAAGTTCATACTCACTGATATATCGTTCAAGTTTTTGATACGGCAGCTCCGGCAGTTCAGCTTTCAGTTTCTCAATCCACTCTCGTGAAACAATAATCGGGACAAGATCGGGTTCGGGAAAATACAAATAATCATGTGCCCCTTCTTTAGAACGCATCGGTTTCGTTACATTTTTCTGCACGTCCCATAAACGAGTTTCCTGAGTAATGCGCCCCCCCTCGTTTAATACTTTTGTCTGCCGTTTAATTTCATATGCTAATGCTTTTTCCACATTACGGAATGAGTTTAAGTTCTTAACTTCTGTTTTCGTTCCAAGCGCTTCCTGTCCCACCGGACGAAGTGAAATATTCGCATCGCATCGCAATGACCCCTCTTCCATATTGCAATCACTGACATTAATATACTGCATTACGCTTTTTAACATGGTCAGATATTCATATGCTTCCTGTGGCGTATGCATATCCGGTTCACTGACAATTTCTGCAAGTGCAGTGCCGGTTCTATTATAATCAACAAAGCTTGCTTTAACGGATGCATCTTCAGAATGAATAAGCTTGCCGGCATCTTCCTCTAAATGCAGTCGGGTAACACCAATGTTTTTTGTACTGCCATTAATACGAATCGGAATATATCCGTTATAACTGATTGGTTTATCATATTGTGATATTTGAAAATTTTTCGGTAAGTCAGGATAAAAATAATGCTTGCGGTCAAATTTTGAAAACTCTGAAATACTGCAGTGTATCGCCAATGCCGCACGTATCCCTTTTTCAAGTACTTTTTCATTTAATACCGGCAATACCCCCGGTTGCCCCATACAGACCGGGCAAACATGACTATTCGGCTCTGCGCCAAATTGCGTGCTGCAATTACAAAATATTTTTGTTTTTGTATTCAACTGAACATGGACTTCCAGTCCGATTACTGCTTCATATTCCATAACTGTCTGTATCCTATAAAAAAAGTGTTTACATTAATACTATGATACCCCGCACAGGGCAAGTGTAAAACAGGGCTCTTCTCATGAATTATACTAATCGTACTATATTAATACTGACCGGTTCTCGTATACTGCTATATCTGAAAATAAATTCCTCATTATTTACTGATACCGGAAAACACCGAATTACTCGATAATGCAATAATACTGACGGTAATAGTATGTGAAAAACCGAATGCGCCGGTAGCAGTCAGTGTATAATCACAGCGGAAATCAGATCCCAAAATACCGTATAATATACCAATACCGCTGCTTAATTGTGTGAAACCCGGAATCGGCTGTGAAAAACCGCAACGTGCAAAAATCATGTCCCGATAACACATTTCAACCCCGCCGCCAAATGTAATTGCAGTCCCGTGGTATTGTGTACCTGCAACCGGCAGCAGGCTCACGCTTTTATTAATATCCCACTGATATGTTATTCCATATTCAAGTATTCCAAAATAATGTACTGCACGTTCATTTAATGTAAGAAAAACCGGTATATCCTTATACCGTACTGATATTTTCATTGCATTATATGTATACACGCCGCCGATACCGCATAATACACCGCTGCCGCGTGTTTTTGTATGGGTAAGATCAACATACGCAATACTGCTCCCGATACTTACTTCTCCTCTGGCGAGATCAGCAATTATCTTCCCATACGCTGCCTGCAAGCGAACATTCTCAATACTCATTTTTCCTTCAGCATGTCCGTTTAATGAAACCCTATCAATAGACGTACTAAAACGCTGCATTGAAACCCCGAATGCATCGGTATTGCTTGCATTATATACCATGGTAAATCCAAGTAAGAGTAAATCATTATTAAAATACCGTGATCCGGCTTGAACGGCACTTCGTACATATGGCAGCCCTGCCGGATTGCTATCCGACATTGACGCATCGTCAAGCACCGTGCCATATGATATACCCATACCGAGAAGCCGCGCATTGGGTACCGGTAACGTTGTGATCGGCACTGCTGCCGTCATTGCATCAATCTTCGGGAGATACAGTACCACTGCCAGTATTGTCAATATTAATGCAATGAAGCCATATTGGCGTTTCATCAGAATGCTGCTGTAATTTCCCATGTTATAATACCAACAACTTTTTTACAATCCTCGTATCATTGTTACCGGCATCACCAATCGTAAAAACAACGAAATACAACCCGGGTTCCAAAATACCTGAATCAGTCATACCATCCCATGTTATATATCCCGGACCATGAATCGGCGGAAGTGAATATATATGTCTGCCATTAATATCAAATATAGATATATTAATTGTTCCCGTTTTCTCTGAAACAAAATGCAGCACTTCGCCTTTTGTAAAATCAGGAGTATTATTCCAAATTTCAGTTGCATGGATTGAATCAAAGAAAGACGGTACTGCTGCAGCCGGCGGAAGTGCAGTGCTATTTGATATGATAATATGAAGTATACTTGTTGCTGATAACAACTCAGTATCCATCGCACGGAACGACAGTGTATACAGTTTGTTTGTAAAACTGCTGCTGTCCCATGTATTCGTATACACCGCATTTGACGCACAATGCATCAGCTGCCATGCATTCGTTTCAATACGATATGCAACCGAGTATACCGTGCCGTCATCGGTTGCCCGAACAATAAATGGTACAGCACCATTCAGCTGCGCTCCATTCGTCGGGTTAATCACCTGTATATGCGGTATTTGATTATTGGAAATAATAACCGCATTTACATTCGTTGCGTACAACCCTTCATTATCCCATGCCCGAACATACACATAATGCATACCATTACTGAGAGCAGTACTGTTTAAAACAGCATGGTATAACGAAGTGTTTGTTTTCGCTAATGGCATCCATGCTCCATTAGTGGCATCAACCTGATATTCGGCACCCCACACTAAAACATCATCATACACCGCTGCCGATAGGGTTATAGAATTTCCCGTAATGCATCCCGGCGGTGTATGTATTTCAATAAACGGGGCTTTATTTTCAGAACGTGACATCTTACTCAGATAGTATATAAAACAAAACATTGACGGCGCATTATAATCAATAGCAGGTTCATTACAGACATAATCTTCTTTATGATCAAACCATACCATACGTTCCTGAAATTTTGCATAGGCATCATCAGCCAATGCCAGTGCACGAAATTGTGCAGGCAACCACATTTCCCATTGTGTACGGGATACCGGTCCGCCGACAACAGCACCACGATATACTGTACCAAGAATATCAGCAGTCGGATGTGCCGGATGAAGCGGAGAGTGCTGTCCGACATCAGTAATGAAACATACCCCCCACTGATTCCTACCCAGCAGATAATCGCGTTGTGCAAGTGATGCCGAATAATAATAATCACTGCCGGTAATCAGCTCATACATAATTGCAAGCTGCGCTGTACACATGGCCAGTGTAAAAGTCCCCCATGTAGTTGAGGTTCCTAAATAAAACCCGCCATTATCAGAAATACTTTTAAAGTCGCTCAGATCACGAATCATATGTTTTTTGCAGTGAACCTGCTGAATTCCGGCACGATAGCATTCTGCGAATGCAATTGGATGAATCGCATCCCACGTAAACCATTGCTCCGCTTCAATTTGCTGAACATATCCATCAGCAATGCTTTGATATATATTACTGCCGGTTGTTAAATACAATTCAACTGCCCCAACGGTTAAATCATCCTTAAATGATTCTTCAAAATAAAAATTACTCGGTCTGCTGTGCTGACAATAATAATAATTCGTTCGATCGGCAAAAAGCGTTCCTGCGCGATTTAAACACGCATCGGCAAACGATGCATCATAAGAATTATACGACCGCGCTGCGATTGCCAATGCTCCCGTTGTTCGTCCGATAAGATTTGCACCAAACCCCGAATGCACGACACGCGGAAGACTTACTCCCGGCGGCGGAGAGATGTCATCTCCTTCAGGCAGCCGCCATACCGAATGGTCGGCTTCAACACCAACCTGATAATAATATCCATTCTCAGTCATTTTTAAAAGCCATTCCAGACCAATACGTGTTTGATCGAGAATATCGGGAATACCGTTTGCCGGATCGCTATCCTGTAAAACAGCAGCATAACCATAGGTTACCGCATAATCATAGGCAAGCATCAGTTCCAGCACTGTAAAACTCGTTGTTATTACAAACTTTATATAATCCCCGGCATCATGCCAGCCGCCTTCGGCGTCAATAACAGCATGCCGATCATTCGTATGACAAATACCATGAATATACGGCTGTGCATCACCGCATCGTTGTGCCTGATAAAAATCCAACATCGCATCAATAACATTTGAATATGCCTGATATGCTCCGATAGTAAACGGTGCTGACATACTGCCATCCTGCAGCCGAACACGGTACATTCCTTCTTCGGAAAATGCTGAAAAATCCCCCGCAAAAAGATAGGGATACCGTATCCCCCAATTATTGCGTGTCCAGGGAATACTATTACTGAATTGTATATTATTTGACGCCCGATAATCGACAATATAAAAATATTGATTTTCCAGATCATTGCTCGTTTGAATAAGAGCTATTTTCGTATCATTCGTTGCATATCCGATTTGATTGAAACTTATATAATTACTGTACTGTGCAAAAACTGCTGTTGCCGCTGCAGTATAAATCGCTATCCCAATTAATAATTGCTTCACGGTCATGTATATCTCCATAATGCACTCATCGGACATACACTCATATCAGAATACTATTAATACTACTATTGCTGCTAATACGTATACGTATCATTCTTACCATTCCTAACTTGACAGTACCGTATACCCGTTGCAAAGAACTGTTCTCTCGTAACGATAAATTTAAAAATCCATATTGTTAAGTTTATCAAACATATTATCAAGCCGGTTATGTTTAACCGCTTCTTTCAAGACGATATCTATTTCAGTTGAAGTTCCTTTACTAACCTTAATATCAATTTTTTCCGTTTTTAACACACTCCCGACATACATAATCATATAGGTGCCGGGATTAAGATTATTAAAAACAAAGCGTCCGTTTTCATCCGCATGAACGGTAAAATCCGTATCAAATGTCCGACGTCCTTTCTTTTGGAACAGATATATTTCTCCACCGCTCAGCGGCGTTCCGAAATTCATTTTATAAACCCGTCCGACAATCATGCCTTTCCGTTTTTTACATACTGCCGCATGTACTTCTGTTTTTTTATTATCTTCAATAACAATACTTTCCCGATATTCATTATACCCTGATAACGATAACATTAAATCATACATTCCGGTTTTATATGACAGCACTGTTTTTTTACACGCCCCGAGTCTATCATTATGCGCGGCAGACCAGTGCACCGGAACAATCGTGCCGTTTAATGATACCGTCGGATTATCAGTATGAGTAGTATAAATAATCAGTTCTCCCTTTTTTAAGGGTAAAACAGTAATTGTTGAGTTTTCATCGCTGATCTGAATATTTGATGCACTCACAACCGCATGTGCCGGCGGTTCAGCCGTAACAGCCGGTGCAGGTTCACTCACAACCGCATGTGCCGGCGGTTCAGCCGTAACAGCCGGTGCAGATTCACTCACAACCGCATGTGCCGGCAGTTCAGCCGTAACAGCCGGTGCAGGTTCACTCACAACCGTATGTGCCGGCAGCGGAATACCACTTGATTTAAAAACAAGCCTTTTTATATCACCTGAAGCAGTAGGATGCTGATCCTTACCGATATATGTTTTAACGGTTTCAATAACCCGGCGGCGTGTAACAAGATATGCTTCTTCACCGGTAATAATACCATCATTATTAATATCTCCCGTATGCGCAACTGCATCGCCAATATAATACGTAAAAACACCATGTCCTAAATTGCTCATTTCCCAACTGACTTCATTAGCATCAGATGAGCTGATAATAACCCGATTGCGAATTGTTATCGGTTCCAAATCAGTATATACTGCTGCACTCTGCCCTTCAGGTATCGGCATATCAGCAATATTTGCCGCAATCCCCCCTGAATGACACGCATCAAACATAAAACAAATATTTTGTGCCGCACAGGTATTCAGCAAGTCAGCAATTTCAGAATCCGTTAAATATTCTGCGTCATACATCCAAATGATATGTGCGACTCCATTCGGCGCACGAGAATCTTTGGTATATCCGCCATGCCCGCTGAAATATAAAAAAACCGTATCATTCCGTTTTGCCTGAGCAAGAAAAGACCGCATCTGAGTACGAATATTTTCTTTCGTTACCTGCGAACCGGTTATTAAACGTGCCTGGCTTTGTGGTATACCGCATTCTTCAATAAGAGTTTGATATAAATATGAAGCGTCAGACTCACATAATGTTAATGAACTGACCGACGATCCTTCATAGTTCGTTCCAAGTATTAATGCCCATTTTGAACCGACTTCATCAGCATGTAAAATCTGCACCTGAACAACACTTGTACAAATAAACAGTATTGCAATACCGCATACTATTGCTTTTTTCATAGTTTATATACCCTTTCTCTCCTGCGTTATTATGAATATAGCACATTTTATGGTACTATGCTATACTTATGTTACAAACCCGTGATATGGTATTATCATCGGCAATACTTTTTATCAAAGGACACACAATGAGTATATACGAAACTATTCTGCGCCGACGAAGTATTCGACGGTATACGCAACAACCAATTGAACCGGAAAAAATTGAGCTTTTATTAAAAGCAGCAATGGCGGCACCAACAGCACGTAATCAGCAGCCGTGGGAGTTTATCATTGTTGACGATACAATAAGACGTGAAAAACTTTCACGGTCACACAGTGCAGCCGGATTTTTAAAAGAAGCGCCGCTCGGTATTGTTGTCTGCGGTAATCTGCAGCGCTGTGCTGATGATATTACACAAGAATATTGGATTCAGGATTGTTCCGCTGCAATCACCATAATGCAGATAGCTGCCGTTGAACTTGAACTCGGCTCATGTTGGATCGGAACTCATCCCCGCACTGAACGAATTGCACTCATTAAAAAAGTTTTAGCCTTACCGGAAATAATACAGCCGTTAGGTATTCTTTCAATCGGGTATCCTGATGAAATTAAAAAACCTCGAACACAATTCACGAAAACCTATGTGCATCATAATAGCTGGTAATGCTATTTGATTGTATAAAAACGAGTATTTTTAACAATAAAGCATTCTTTTTCCAATTGGCGCACTACTGCCGTAACCCGTTCTTTCGTATCACCGGTTGCAGCGATAATGGCAGAAACAGTCATTTTCTTATTATTAAGAATACAACGCAGTACTTTTCCCCGAAGTTGGCGGTTTGAACCTGTGAACGGCGATTGCTTCGTATAATGCCGGCTTTTTCGTGCCGGATTCGGAAAGTGTTTTTTCAGCATAACGCCGTAATCCATTAATGCGGAATACCATTTTCGCGGTGTTTTTTTATCAAGGGTTTTTTCAATCAGCGGAATAAGACGATCATCATGAATGTTGTTTTTATTCTTAAAAAAGAAATGAATGAATACCGTCCGAATATTTGTTTCAATAAACACCGACGGAATATTAAAAGCAAATGCACGAATAGCACAAGCAGTATAATGCCCTATCCCCGGTAATGCCCGTAATGCTTCATACGCAGTTGGTACGATACCGTTATATTTTTTTATAATAATCCGTGCTGCGGCATGCAGTGATAATGCACGGCGGTTATACCCTAATCCCTGCCATGCTGTTAATACACTTGCTGAATGCGCACGTGCCAGTTTTGCAATATCAGGAAACCGTTTTAAAAAAGTATTGTATTTTTCAATAACCCGATCAGTTTGCGTTTGCTGCAGCATGATTTCAGAGACCAGTATCGCATACGCCGATGTTGTATGACGCCATGGAAAATCACGCCCATACTGATTATAGTAATCATAAATACACTTTCTAAATGCCCGCACTGTTATCGGCAGTCGAACAGCACCGTTCACCTTTTTCTGAAAAGCATCACGATCCTGCTGCCGGCTATTCATTATGATACTCGTTGTCATGTTATTGTATCCGATTTCATGTACCGGCACTATATATAATAGAGCGCATGCTTTCAATAATTAAAACTTCAGTATTGCATTTAAAGACAATACCGGTAATATTACGTATATATTATATTATTTGAGTATAAACATGACTGATTCAACAGCACTGGTAAGACTTTTTAAACACGCGGTAAAAACCATCGCAACAAACTATGACCTTGAAAATGTATTGAAACAAATAATCAATACGGTTTCCGAGGTTACCGCAGCAGAATCATGTAATATTTATTTGTTCAATAATACCACTAATGCATTAACGCTTGTTGCTTCAAAAATACAAACAACTAATCGTACACAAACCTGTTCACTGAAAATCGGCGAAGGACTAACCGGGTGGGTCGCACAGCATAAAAAGCCGCTTATTATTAATAATAATGCACCGCATGATGCGCGATTTAAAAAAATACCCGCCTTGCAGGAAGATTCCTATGAATCATTTTTCGCCGCACCAATTATCTATCATGGCGAACTCCATGGTGTCTTTAACCTGCAGCATCAATTACCCCATGTATTTACTGACGATGAAATATTGATGCTCTCACTTATTACCGATCTGATCGGCGGACCAATAACTATTGCACGTCTTATTAGTGATTCTCAACGCTCGGATAAACAGGTACAGTCAATTTCACGAATCAGCGAAGTGATTTCCTCTTCAAAATATCTTGATGAGAGTCTTTTTCTTATTTCAACGATTTCCGCTGAAATGATGAACTCCCATGTTTGTTCAATTATGCTGCTTGATCCATCAGGAAAAACTCTCAGTATGACCGCAACACAAACTCTTTCTGAAACCTTTAAATCAAAGCCGGATTTAAAAGCACATCAAGGAATCAGCGGTCGAACTATTGCAACACGAAAACCGATTATTATTAAAGACGTTACCAAAGATGCGGATTTTATGTTTCCTGATATTGCAAAAAAAGAACAATTATGTTCCATGCTTTCCGTACCAATGCAGATTAAAGACCGTATTATTGGCGTTATTAATATTTACACAAAAGAACCGTATGATTTCACTGAAAAAGATATTACCGTCATGCAGGCAGTTGCCCATCAAACCGCTATCGCTATTGAAAACACGCAACTTATAGCAGAAACCGAAAAAACACGTGAAGCCCTCGCAACCCGTAAACTCATTGATCGGGCAAAAGGCATTCTCATGGAAGAAAACAAACTTACCGAATCGCAGGCATATACTATTATTCATAAAAAAGCCATGGATACACGCCGAAGTATGAAAGAAATAGCTGATGCAATTATTACCGCAAAAGAAATACGTGATATGAAATCATAGAGGATCTATCGCGACACTAAGTTTCTTGTGCGCGGCACTAAAATCAAGCGAACCATTATATAATGCCCTGCCGCTGATAACTCCTGATATTTTACTGCTTTTAATGTTAATAATACTTTCAATGTCTTCCATACGACTGATACCGCCGGATACAATAACATTCATTGATGTTAAATTTAAAAGGTGGGCTAATCCATGCAGATTCGGACCGGACATCATACCGTCTCGGGTAATATCAGTATAAATCATTTCGTTAATATTCATATTTTCCAATCGGGAAACAATGTTTTGAACGGTATAATCCGATGATTCTTTCCAGCCGCGAATAGCAATTTTATTATCCCGCACATCAACCGCTACGATAATTTGCCCGGGATATACATCAACGGCTTCTCTGAGGAAATGATGATCGGTTATAACTGCCGTACCTAATACCGCATAATCAATACCAAGCTCAATAACTTCCTGCAGCCGTCCCATCTCCCGAATACCGCCGCCCAGTTCCAGTTGACACCCGACCGCAGCGGCAATTGCTTCTATAACACGGTAATTCTCAGTTGAGCCCGATATTGCCGCATCCAAATCAACAAGATGAATACGTTCTGCCCCCATATCTTCCCATGTACGCGCCTGATCAACCGGATCAATATTATATACGGTTTCCAAATTCGGATCGCCTTGCTGCAGACGAACACATTTTCCTTTTTGTAAATCAATGGCAGGAATAAGTATAGCCATATTATTTTCCCCGTACCGTACCTTTCGTTGAACGAACTTCTTTGATGCGTTTATCAAGAACGACTGCTTCACTTAATGCAATACCAAATGATTTAAATATTGTTTCAAGAATATGATGGGCATTGCGCCCATAGATAGCGTTGACATGTACCGTTGCTTTACACGCATCAGCAAAGCCATGAAAAAACTCTTCCGCTAACTCGATATCAAAATCACCGACTTTGCCGCTCGGTAATTCAGTATTAAAAACAAGATACATTCGACCGCATAAATCGACGGTAACCTCGGACAATGCTTCATTCAGCGGAATACGCGCTGTACCAAAACGCCGTATGCCTTTCATATCACCAATCAACTGCCGAAACGCCGTACCAAGACAAATACCGACATCTTCAACCGTATGATGATAATCAATATCAGTATCGCCTACCGCCTTGATACTGAGATCAAAAAATCCGTGACGTCCAATATGTGAAAGCATATGGTCAAAGAATGGAATTGAAGTATCAATATCCGTTTTCCCTGATCCGTCAAGTGCGAGATTAATAGTGATTGATGTTTCATTTGTTGTACGTTGCACTGTTGTTGTGCGCATGTAAATACCATACCTTTACTGTATACGGATTTTAAAACTGCATTTATCCGCTTATTTGTTCATTATCGGCACTAAAAAGCATGAAACTTAACCGTTATTCCCCTGTTCAGGCAGGTTTCAGTATTATTATATGCCTCTATTATATCCCCCTGCTTTAAAACAGAGATACCTATACGATATGATACAAAGTCAGACAATCAAATCAGTTTTAATATGGAGAGGGGATTATTGAATGCGTGTTTGAATAGTGTCGGCAGCGGCAAACTTTTCCGGGCAGGTATCAATATCAAAGGATTATTGAATGCGTGTTTGAATAGTGTCGGCAGCTACAAACTTTTCCGGGCAGGTATCAATTTCAAAGGATTATTGAATGCGCGTTTGAATAGTACCGGCAGCGCTTTTAACAACCGGCTCGGGAATATTGCCATAACGATACGTTAGTAATGCCAGCCGTTTCTGTGCTTCTATTTTCCACGGTGAGTCATCATAATTATCAATAACTTTTTTATAAGAAAGCATCGCTGCATGATAATTCATTTCCGCTTCATAGGTTACACCGATATTAAATCCGGCCTCAGCAATAAGACTGCTGTCAGTATACTGTTCCTGTACATATTGGTAATTACTGCGGGCAGCACGCATATTACCTAATTGTTCGTATGTTTGACCGATATTAAAAGCAGCGCGCGGAGTTAAAATATGATTAGGATACTTTTCAACAAATTGGCGAAATGATTCCTGTGCATGTTGAATATCAGCATTATTCCCTTGAGCAACAGCTAATTCATATTCTAACATAGTTGAATAGAGGCGCATAAAGACGGTTTGTTTCCGTGCCGGATATTTACTGATAAAATTGTTAATAGTTTCACGTGCATATTGCAGATTTTTAATATACTGCGAAACATCTTCAGATTGTGAGGAAGTTAATGCACGATGATATAAAATAATTGCTTCATCCTTATCCTGCCGAAAATCTTCACGAGTATTCTGAAGCTGCATCAAACCAATAACCGCAGCAATAATAATCAATACGACAACACCCGCACCCATATAAAAGGGCTCAGGATTTTCCATAAACTTATGACGAATTGACTTTCCGAATTCGGCGATAGTATCACTTGGTTTAAATTCAGGTTGATGTGCCATAGCTTATGATTCCGTTATATTGTTATTTGAAGCGTTTGATTCTTCGTCTTCAGCGCTATTGTTTTCAGTCGTATCAATTTCGGTTTTTTCCGTTGAATCCGCATCAGCAGCATTGTTCGCTGTTTCCGCTAATGCACTGTCATGTATTTCATCATCAGTCTGTGCCGTATCAGTTTCATTGTTATCATCGGAAACAGCAGCAGGCTGTTCTGAAACTTCCGCCGTTTCTGATGCTGTAGGTATATCGGAGCGGTCATGTTGCTGCTCCGCCTTCACTGCAGCACTATCAGCTGTTGTATCCGGCGATGATTTCTCAGTATCCGTAGAATCAGCAGATGCGGCGGGTTTGAAATTCTTAAATAACTCACCCATTTTATACGTCGATGATGAACCATCACTCATATATTTGCCGATTTCTTTTCGTTCAACGGCATTTTCATAATCCTTAATACTTAAACTAATTCGTTGTGCCGCAACATTAATATCTTTAACAACACAATTAATCTCTTGACCTATTTTTAAAACATCTGACGGTTTTTCAATACGATTTTTAGATATTTCAGAGATACGAACATGTCCGTCAATATTCTCATCAATTCTGATAAAGGCACTATTTGCCGTTAAATTGATAACTTTACCACGTAATGTATCCCCGTTTCGGTAACGGTCACGTAATAAACGGTATGGATTAGCAGTAAGATTTTTTATACTTAAGCGTATACGATTATTTTCTTTATCAATATCTTCAATTCGGGCTTCTATATGCTGATTCATTTTGAAGTATTGTTCGGGATTTTTATATTTTTTAACCCATGCGACATCGTCAATACTTAAAAACCCGTCAATAACATCATCAAGCTGAACAAAAGCCCCCTGCCGGGTTATTTTAACAACTTTGCCGACAATTTTCTGTCCAATGTGATATTTACCCTGAACATCATCCCATGGATTCGGAAGAACCTGTTTTAAACCAAGGGATATTCTATGATTTGCTTTATCAATCGTAAGCACTTTTACTTCAACAACATCATCTTTATCGACTACTTCACGCGGATGGCGAATATTTTTTGACCATGTTAATTCAGAAATAGGAATGAGCCCTTCAATTCCTTCTTCAAGTTCAATAAATGCTCCAAATTGTTTTAAATTTGATATCGTCCCTTTAACAACATTACCAACCTGATAACGCATTTCAATATCATTCCATGGATTTGTTGTTAATTGTTTATATCCAAGGCTGACTCGTCCTTTATCTTTATCAATTTCAAGTATCATAACTTTGATTTTATCGCCGACTTTGAAAAAATCCTTCGGATTACGAACATGCCCCCAAGAAATATCATTGTTATGCAAAAGACCGTCAACAGCGCCAATATCAACAAAAACCCCGTAATTCATGATACTGCGAACGATACCTTCATGGGTATCGCCAAATGATGCGGTTGCAAAAAACTCACCCTTTTGCTGTTCACGAATTTCATCAATATATTCACGTCGCGAAAGAACAACTTCTTTTTTTCGGCGATTCAGACGAAGAATCTTAAAACTGAACTCTTGTCCGATAATGTCTTCCGCATTATTGAAGCGTATCTGACTTACCGGCAGAACAGCATCCATACCAATATCAACAATAAATACACTGTTTTGTTTCTTAATGACCGTTCCTGAAATAATACCGTTATGTTCATGCTCAGCGTCAAGCACTGTATCCCAGCATCGAATAATACGTGCTTGTTTCACCGATAGCAGCAAATTCGCATTTTCATCATCACGGCGGATAACTACTGCATCAACGCTGTCACCAACTGCAGGCGCAGTATCAAACTCATTAAGATTAATACGACCTTCATATTTATACCCAATATCAACCAGTGCGGTTTCAGCATCGACTGAAACAACCGTACCGGTATAAATAGTTCCACGCTGCAGATCTCCCAGCGGGTCAACATCATACTCATCCATTGACGGCATGTGTTCCGCTCGTGCATCAGCATCAACCGACGATTCTGATACATCAGCAGAAGCAGCTGTTATATCAGGTGTTGCGTCAGTTTTGATTGTTTGATTATTTTCTTCAGAAGGGGCAGGAGATTCCTTAATCGGACTCGCCGCCTCGGTGCCCTGCACCGGGTGGTTTTCATCTGGCATACACTGTTTCAACTCCGTTGACTGATATTAAATACGTATATTTCATAATACTTCTAACCATTTTTTTTGAACGCGGTCAATCCTAGTATGATTTGATTTTCTTGTCAATGACAATTGACTCACTTTTTACCTTTGCAAGTTTACGCCGCCGGCGTGCCTGCGCATTAATAAACTCAGCGGCTTCTTTACCGCTTTCATCATTTAAATACTTTTTTGTTTTTTGCAACTGCGCAATAAACCGATCGAGTAACGTTGCAATGTTGTTTTTATTTTCGACTATAATATCCCGCCATATTATTGCATCGCCTGCACTAATACGCGTCATATCAAGAAATCCGCTGCCGACTATTTTTTCAAGAACTCCCGGGGCGGTCTGTTCATTATTTGCAAATGCAATAAAATTCCACATAAGCCAATGAGGAAAATGACTTGATAATGCAAGTATACGATCATGCTTGTGTGCGCTCATTTCCAATACAACACTACCGAGACTTTTCCAAAAACTTTTTACTTTCCGTACATTCGCAGCATCTGATTTTTTCGTCGGCACAACAACACACGGCCGCCCGACGAATAATGCCGCTTCTGCATAACCAACACCACTCTTCTCTTTCCCTGCTATCGGATGTGAACCGACAAAACGAAACTGCCCGGCAATGTGTTCAATAGTTCGTACTATTGCTTCTTTCGTTGAACCCGCATCGGTTATTAATACATTCGGTGCTAAATACGGTAATAATTTTTTAATCGTATGCGCAATAACGTCAACCGGTGTACATACAATGATAAAATCACAATCGGCAAGAACCTCCGGTGAAGTGCTGTATTGATCCAATGCAAAATATTCGTGTGCTTTTTTCAGCCGTACGGCATTACGTCCATATCCGACGACACGCGTTGCCGGCCATGTTTGCTTAACTGCCAAACCAATTGACCCGCCGATAAGCCCGACCCCGATAATACCGATATTTTTAAACACTGCCTGCCTCCCTAGTCATGAGTGCCATATGGATATGAACCAAGTATTTTTAATAATGAGCACTCCCGTTCCATTGCACGCAGTGTTCGGGCAATTATCGGCTGTTGATAATGTCCGAGCATATCAATATAAAACATATATTCCCATACCTTTTTTCTGCTGGGACGTGATTCAATTTTTGTCATATTTACTTTATTCTTTGCCAATGGCGTCAATAACCGATGCAGTGAACCTGATTTTGTACTTCGTTTTACCAGACAGACCACTGATGTTTTATCTTTACCGGTTTTCGGCATCGCGGTCATATGCGGTGCAATAATTAAAAACCGTGTTAAATTATTCGTACAATCCTCAATATTTTTATTGCGAATTGGCACTGCATACGTTTCTGCTGCAATTTCATTCGCGATTGCCGCTGCTCCTTTTTTATGACGAATTAATTGCACCGCAGCTGCGGTTGAGGAGCTTTCTATTAATTGTGCACCCGGAATATTATTTTCAAGCCAAAGACGGCATTGCGCAAGCGGCTGCGGATGCGAATATACTTTTTTTATGCGCGATGTATCTTTTTCCCTGCTGATAAGATTCAAATGAATGGGAAGAAACAATTCACCGATAATAACACAGTGCGTATCAAGAAACATATCAAGCGCATGAGTAACCACCCCTTCGGTTGAGTTTTCAATTGGCACAACGCCATATGCAGCGCTCCCGTTTTCAACCATTTTAAAAATCATACTGATGCCGGCAACCGGCAGCGTATTGGCTTTTTTTCCGAACCGCCGTAAAACTGCCAAATGATTAAATGTTGCTTCAGGGCCAAGATAGGCAATAGGAGCAGTTGTTCTTTCTGCCCGCGTTACCGCTTCAATTTCTCCGAATACCTGCTGCATTGATGCACGAGACAATGTTTTTGATGTTACTGCTGAGAGAGTACTCAACGGCGGCGGGACGGAAGTTTTCTTTCGAGAAGCTGCCGTACGTACTGTTGCAATAATTCGTTCCCGTTCTTCAAGTAAGGAAATTATTTTTTTATCAACCCCCGCCAATAACTGCCGCGGAGTTTTTTTTGATGTCATGTATTATTCCTCAAAATTCCTGATAAAATCTTTCATATGTGTTTCAACCGATTTAATTATCCCCTCAATAACCTGTTTAGTGAGATCAAGTCGCTCAAATGATTGAATATGCCGTTTATAATATTTCCCGTCAACGCCGGCGCCTGCTTCCATTTCATATGATATCTGATCCGCACAATGAACCGCTGCAACATAATCCATGTTTTCTTCAGAGGCAAGCATCGGCATATGATGATGACTGGTTACTTCCACTAAACGCGACGGCATCCGCCAGATATATGCAATATTACTGCCCACTTCACTATGACTGTACCCCAATACTTGTTTTTCAGCAGTATTAAAATCAATATGATTTTTCTCCACTAATTTTTTAATGTCGTCAAAGTTTTCAGCCACATACCGGCAAAGAATAATTTTACCGATATCATGCAACAACCCGCCGATAAAAAACTGTTCCGTATCTTTATGATTAATATGCTCGCCGATAGAACGTGCAAGCATTGCTGTTGTCAATGAATGTATCCATAATTCATTACGTTTTAATCCATACCCGGGGAATTGCTTGTTCAAATATTGATATGCCGATACAGCAATAACAAGACTTTTTAACGTATCAAGACCAAGAATAACAATAGCTTCTGAAAGGTTAACAATACTGCGTGAATATCCGTAAAAAGCTGAATTCGCCAGTTTTAACACACGGGCGGTGAGTACGACATCCTGACTGATAAGTTTTTCAAACCGTTTTGCGTCAGATGTTGTTGATTCAATTTGCTGTAATACTTCACTGACAATATGCGGCAATGCCGGCAAACGGTTTGCATCCTCTAAGAGTACATTTTCATCTAAATTAATTTTAACCATACCTGCTACTCCAGTTCTAATGCTTTAATTTCATCAACATTTGGTAATTCTTTGAGCCCCTTTAAACCGAAATAATTTAAAAATTCCGCTGTTGTCGCATATAAAAACGGACGCCCGGGAATATCTTTTCTCCCTGCTATTTGTATTAAATCAAGTTCAAGAAGCAGTTTTAAATAACTGCCGCAGCCGTGTGAACGAAGATCTTCTATTTCCTGACGGGTTACCGGCTGTTGATATGCAATAATAGCTAAAACATCAAGCGTTATTGGTGTTAATCGCGGACGCGGCGGTCCGGTATATACTTTTTCAAGCTGTTGTTTGTATAACGGATTGGTAGAAAGCTGATATCCATTTGCAAAATTATTTAATATAATGCCGGCAGCACGCGCCTCATATTCTTTCATTAACTCATTGAGCGCTTTTTTCACATCAGTAGTTTCAAATGCCAGCACCTGTGCTATATGCGATACCGAAGCAGGTTTTGTCTGTAAAAACAAATATGCCTCAACCGTACCTTTTATTATAGCATACTCATAGACAATCGTTCTATCGTTTGCTGCAGTATCCTTTACTTCTTCCGGGACTGCCGAACTGTTATCCTGTTCCATCGCCTGCTGTTCCTTCTTTCTGCCGTAATGCTTCAATGTATATTTCACTAAAAAGGTCTTTTTGCTGTATTCGTACACGACGTTCTTTTACCAGCTGCAGCAATGTATAAAAAGTTAATATCATTTCAAACCGCAGCGAATCATCCTGTCCGCATAAATCAGAAAACGTACAGGTTGCCTCTTTATTCAGAATATCCAGTATTTCACCGGCTTTTTCAATGACTGTCTTTTCGTTAAAATCAAGCGTAACAAATTTATCAATGCCCGTTTCAGTAATAATTTTCAAATATGCCGAAATAAGATCAATAAGCTTTGCTTCTATCCATTCCCGCTCTCCTTCAAACTCCTGCATATCACTATGTCCCGTACGAAAATATTTTCCGTCATTGAATCCGCTTTTATTTTCAAGATACCGTGCCGCTTCCTTATACTTCGCATACTGTAAAAAATTAATAATGAATTCACGCCGCGGTCGGTCAATATCATCATCTTCATACTGTGTGTCCTGCGGTACTACCATACGTGATTTTATCAGCAAAATACGGCTCGCAACCCGAAGAAAATCAGCCGTTAAATTTAAATCAAGTTCACTTGATAAACGGACAAACTCCAGATACTGACGGGTAACTTCGGAAATAAAGAGATCAGTGATATCAATACGGGATTCGCGCACTAAGTGCAGTAAGACATCATACGGACCTTCAAATTGTTTTACTTTTACTGTGAATTCCATGGTATCCTAAACAGCTGCATGAATGTAAATATCATACGGTCAAATATATTATTTTGCCCGCCGGCATATATCCAGACAAACAGTCCTAATGTTATAATGATAGCGATAATTTCATACCTGTGCAAGCCTTTAATGAAGAGCGCAACAATATGCCCGCCCGTAAACGGCAATATCGGCAATAAATTGATAACACCCAGTTTGAAGTTTACTTCAATTAACGCCATCAGCAAACTGCCGGTAAATCTATCCCGTACCTGTACGGGATAAATCATCCACCATACAACCGACAGTACTAATGCCGCAGCAATATTAACGAGCGGTCCGGCAAGCATTGCCGCAGCCGCCCCCGATTTCCCGTCCGACATTTTCTCAGGATTAATAAGCATCGGGCGTGTCCAGCCGAGTCCATGAAACCAAATAAGTGTGATAAATCCGAGCGGGTCAACGAATGCAAGCGGTTTCCAATGCAATAAATCATATTGTTCTTGTGTCGTATCGCCGAATTTTTGTGCCAGCCACCCTTTAACATATTCATGCAGCATTATGGCAAACAGCCCTACCGGAATATATAACAGTAATTCAATAATACCGATTTTTATTTCTCTGAACATACAACCGCGGCCAATCTCAATGCACGTTTTGCGTACATTAGTATATCAAAACTCTTTATTTTTTTTATATTGTCATCCGACCGAAAATACGGTTTTACGATGGACATCACACTGTATCACGGATGTATGCAATGCTGCTCCATATCAATTAATCGGCTGCTTCAATCTTTTTAATTTCAAACCGTAATATCCCGGCAGGTATGGTAACTTCAATTTTATCGCCAACAACATGCCCATTTAATGCCGTTGCAATTGGTGAGGTAACGGATATTTTTCCGGCACGTAAATCCGCATTACCCTCATCAACAATGATATATACTTCATCTGTTTGTTCATCAGTATTATATAACGTTACTTTTGTACCAAATCCGGCATGTTCGGTATCAATGTTTTTTGTGTCGATGATTTCCGATTCCGCCAGACGCGATTGAAGCTGTGCAATTTTTGCGTCGATCATTGCCTTATGTTCACGCGCAGCATGATACTCAGCATTCTCACTTAAATCCCCTTTTTCCCGAGCTTCAGCAATTTCACGGGCAACTTTTGCAGATTCTTTCTTATGCTCCGCTATTTCAGCTTCAACTTTTGTATATTCTTTCCGTGATATCGGTATTGGCATACTGCACCTCCTGATACATCGTCCATTATACCCGTTACACTATTTATGTCAAATTATAAACACAGCTCTTGCAACCGGTTATAAACATGATACATTCACCCTATGGTACAAACACGGCTTAATAAATTACTGGCTCAATTCGGCATTGCATCACGGCGGAAATCGGAAGAACTTATATTCAGCGGCAAGGTCCGGGTTAATAATAAAACAATAACTAATCCGGCTGAAGAATTCGATGACCGCACTGTTCATATTACCGTTAACGGAGAATCAATAACCAATCGCACCATCCCGCGATACTATTTAATAATGAATAAACCCGCCGGCTGTATTTGTTCCCATGATGATCCCGATAAACGGACATCGGTCTACGAATACATTCGCCATAAAGACTTAAAACAAGCACGGTTATTCACCGTCGGACGACTTGATATTATGTCTCGCGGATTGCTGCTGCTTACGAATGATGGCGACTTTGCAAATATTATCATGCATCCGCGGTATAATATACAAAAAAAGTATCGCGTTGAAATATCCTCATCAATGAAAGACGTTGATTTAGCACGTATTAATAAAGGCATTAAAGCCTTCGGGGTTTCATATGCACCGGGGCATTGGAAAATAGAACGCCGTACACAAAAACGCACCATTGTTACCGTTACCCTTAATGAAGGGAAGAAGAATGAAATTCGCAATATCTGCCGGCATTTTAAATATACCATTAATGATATACAGCGCATACGTGTCGGTCCGTTTAAACTCGGCAGAATTGATGAAGGGAATTATTCTTTGATTAAAGGCGCCGCGGTTCGTTCTTTTATTCATACCGCGTTGAAAAATTACACGCGGGAAAGCACACCGAATAAATCATAATCATTATTATCTGTTATACATACTGATACTATTGTACCCGCTACTAATGAAGTTGTTATCGGAACACGCAGAAAACACATACCGTCAATATCCGGTGCAGAATAAAGCGGACGAACAATATATTCTTTTTCCGTTTTATTTATCATCATGGCATCAGTATTTTCAACCATACATTCAATAGTCGTATCGCGGCATGAAGCAAGAAAAGAGTATGATAGTTCCCGCCCCCGCTCAACAACAATCTGCTCGCGTTCTTCTTTAACGGTGTGCGGAACATCATCGTCATACTGATAGGAGGGAGCCCCTTCTTCATGTGAATACATAAATACACCCAATTTTTCCGGTTGATAGGCATCAATCCAATCAAGCAGCGCTTGAAAATCTTGATCGGTCTCACCGGGAAAACCGACTAATACCGTCGTACGAAGTATCATATTTGAATGCTCCCGCAACTGATCACTCAGCATAAACAGTCGATCCCGCGAATACCCCCGCTGCATACGCCGTAATATCGTTTCTGATGCATGTTGTATCGGCATATCAATGACAGGAACTAATGACGGAATATCATGCTGCAATGATGCAATGCGTACTGCCATTGCATCAGGATAACAATACAACGGACGAATCCAACGCACATGTTTGATGTCGTTCAGCAAACGCAGCAGCCCGTCTATTTTCAATGAAGCTGATGCATTAACACCATATCGAACAATATCCTGTGCAATAATATTCAATTCACAAACACCGTGTTGTGTAAAATACTCAACTTCCCGTTGTATATCCTCCGGTTGTCTGCATACCTGCTTTCCCCGTATGGAAGGAATAACACAAAAGGAACAGTGCCGATCGCATCCATCCGCAATGCGTACATACATACTGCCCGGTGTACTCTTGTTTAATCGCTGTGAATATGAAATTGCGCCAACAGTTTTTTGAAGCACGGTGCTGACTAATATATCAGGATTATGCACCCCATAGACTATATCTACCTCAGGAAGTTCTGCACGTAATTTTTCTTTATAGCGTTCAGATAAACAACCGCATACTATTAATGTCATCGGTGAACGGGATTGTTGTTTATAGGCAATGGCATCAAAAATATGCTGCAGGCTTTCTTCAACAGCAGGCTGAATAAATCCGCAGGTATTAATAATTAAAATGTCTGCAGCAGCAGGATCATCGGTATCACGAATGCCGTGCTGCCGTAATAGTCCGCCAATCAGTTCGGAATCAACCTGATTTTTTGGACAGCCAAGTGTATCAATAAAAAACCGACGCGAATTATTGGGCATTGCGAATTGTTATAATATGCCGTGTTTCATCATTCGGATCCGGCTGCCATGAAATAATTTTATTAATAACTTCATCACGCCGGCCAAGCCGTTCTTTCACTCCATTAATCTTTGCCTGAATAGCCCCCGCATTACCGGCACGAATTTGTATTGCCTTATATGCCGTATACTGAATCGGTTCGCCATTGCGATAATAAATATCACCTTCAAGCTCCTGCCCGTCTACATACGCTTTAATATAACTGGTGTCCTTAACGGTTGCCGTAAAAACAATTTCACGTTGTTCATCAGCATCTTTTACCCAGCTTGCCGGAAACCCGCCGATCGTTTCGGCAGTATCACTGCTGCCGGCATTCGTACCGGATGCCGTCATAAGAGCCTGCGTAATTGCCGATAATCCGCTCAGCTTCTCAAAAGTAATATTCGCCTGTTCCATATTCAAGGAGTTTAAGGTAACCGCAATATCTTTGCTTTCGTTCAAATCAATATCAAGTTCAATGCGCTGATGCAGCTGCATTTGTGAACGTACATTTGAACCAAATAGCAATAATGCGCGTATTGATTGTTCGTCAACTGCAGCATTGCTGAGCGCAGATGCATCAGGAAGTAATTCGGGTTTTGCAACATATACCTGTGCGGCATAGGCTATATTCTTATACAGTTCACATCGATACTCATGGTTTATATCCATATCAAAATGCTGTACTGTCCCGGGAAATAACTTTATAATTTTAGTGCTTGTTGTTATTAATGCCTCATTATTCTCAGGTGCTGAATTGCGCGGTATCATTGAAATAATAACCGGTATTAAAATCGCTAATAGTATGCCGGCAAAAATATATACGTATAACGGTTTTAATGTAAATGATGATAATGATGACGGGGCTTTCGGCAATACATCGCCGCTGTGTACATCTACCGGAGATACACGCACTTGTGATGCTGCCAGTAATTCATCATGTACTGACGGCACTGATGATTCATCATGTTCATGAACACTATGCTTTCCCGTACTCGCCGAACGTTTTCTGCCGCCGGGAGCAACAGACGGGACAGTATTGTCAGATGCCGTGAGTGATGTTGTCTGAACCGATTTTCGGGAAAGACTTTTATACATGGAAATGACTTCACTGACATCAAGCTCAAGAAGAGCGGCATAATTGCGGATGAACCCGATGGTATAGGTTTCACCGGGAAATACTGACCAGTCTTCCTGTTCGATTGCTTTTAAGTACTTCATGCCAATTTTTGTTTCAGCAGAAATATCACTTAATGATACTTTTCGTTTTTCCCGTTCACGTCTCAGATATGTACCTATCGATGCCATTCGTATCAGCTCCTTATATTACTTTATCGGAAAAAGCGGATTATCTATTGTTTCGTAATTCGCCGGTAAATCAAATTGAAAATCTTGCTCAGTCAATGCGGGATTGATTTCAATCTGTGAAAATACTATTGCAACAGTATCACCGCGAAGCGTTCTGCCACGGATTTTTTTAATCAGATGCGTTTTTCGATCCACCCATAATTTAATCTCTCTAAACCCGACTCGGGTTGCTTTTGCTGTACCGACTAATACCCAGCTGTTCTGCTCAACAGTATTCTTCGGTTCATCATTCGGTACATAATTAAAATTATACCGCTTTAATAAAATATCTAATGCTTCGCGCGTTTCCGTTCCTGACCCGCTTTCAGGATCAAGTTTTTGTTCACCAAGAATTTTCCGCTGCGGTATCCAAATCTGCAATGTCTTTGAATCGCTATATATTTTCTGTCCGTACGGCTTGCCAAAACTGATAAGAAATGTATCAGGAGCACGATATCGAAAATTCGCCGTTCGTTCGTCAAGTTGTTTTCCGTTTACGACTTTCTGAATTTGCAATACCGCCCATAACGTCTCAACCTGACTATACGCTTCACGCATTTTCATGATAACATCTTTGACATGCAATGTTTGTTGTGCCTGTATAACCGAAACCGCCAGCATAACGGTTATTACAACAACGATACTAATAAAAATGTTTCGTTTTTGCATATGCCTTACCTAATTATTATTATTGGCAACTATTGTGCGCTATTCCATGGCAGGTTGTCAACACTATTCACATATACCGCCCGCGCTTTTGAACCCTGTGCCGGACCGACAATTGCATCCATTTCCATGTCTTCAATCATACGGGCAGCACGATTATACCCGACTTGCAGTTCCCGCTGTATATACGATGCAGAACCGCGTTTACTCGTAACCACCAATTCGACTGCCCGACGATATAATTCATCTTTTTCGCGTTTTCCGGCTCCCGTGCCCTCCCCCGAATCCATGCGATCTTCAAAAACCGCTTCGCAATACTCCGGCTCAGCCTGTGCAGAACAAAAATCAACAACCCGCTTTATTTCATCGCCCGAAATAAACGACCCTTGGACTCGAATCAATGTCGGTTTGTTTGAAAGCATTAACAGCATATCACCATTGCCCAGCAATTTTTCCGATCCGTTCTGATCAAGTATCGTCCTGCTGTCTAATTTCGTAATGGTCTGAAATGCTATTCGTGTCGGTAAATTTGCTTTGATAACACCGGTAATGACATCAACCGACGGACGCTGTGTTGCAAGAATAAGATGAATGCCGACTGCTCGTGCCATTTGTGCAATACGCTGGATTGAGAGTTCAATGTCCGCACGTGCAACAAGCATCAGATCATAAAACTCATCAACGATAACCACCAGCCGCGGCATGGGCATGTATTCTTTCTTTTCATCATCCGACTTTTCGGTTTCAGGTATACTGTCGCATTTTGCATTATATTCATCAATACTCCGTGCACCCTTTTCTTCCAGACGGCGGTATCGATCTTCCATTTCCCGAACAACCCATCGCATCGCTTTTGTTGCTTTTTTTGCATCGGTTATTACCGGCGTCAATAAATGAGGAATGCCGCTGTACGGTTTCAGTTCAACCATTTTCGGATCAATCATAATAAACTTCACTTCATCAGGGCGAGACTTATATAATATTGAAACAATCATTGCATTAATACAAACACTCTTTCCCGTACCCGTTGCTCCGGCAACCAGTAAATGCGGGGCTTTCGAGAGATCCATCATTACCGCATCACCGGAAATATTCTTCCCTAATCCAATTTCCAATAAACCGGACTTCTTATATGAGGCTTTACGAACTATATCACCAAGGGTAACCAATGATTTTCGCTTATTCGGAATCTCAATACCCACTGCCGCTTTTCCCGGAATCGGTGCAATAATACGAATACGCTCAGCAGCAAGCGCCATCTGAATATCATCCTGTCGTGATAGTATTTGAGTTATTTTTACGCCGGGAGCAAGCTGAAGTTCATAGCGCGTAATAACCGGACCGCGAACCGTATCAATAACACGTGACTCAATAGAAAATTGACGAAGTGCCTCTTCCAATGCATCCGCCGTTTCTTTAATCCGCTCATGTATATTGCCTTCCGGCTCAGGAACCGATTCATTCAGTAACGTAACCGGCGGCAAGGTATAGTCATTATGCGGCGTAACTGCAGACACCGGCGAATCGGATTCAACCGTTTTTGATGTATCCAGATCATGTATATCCTGTAATTCAGGAGAATCTTCAACTGCAACGGCATCCGAAGTTGAACCGGTTGTATGCAGTGCTGCCGATAACGGTGATTCCTGATTGTGCACTGCTTTTTGATTTTCCTGCAATTGCGGTGCTGCATCCTGTGTTTCATTCGTCTCGGCAGTATCCCTATTACCATCAGGGTAAATAATTACTTTTTGTATAAACGGTGGTTTTTGAATTACAGAATGTTTTTCCGTAATTTCTTGCTTATGCGCAAATAAACCAAACAACCCTCCTGATGAACGTTGCTCAGATTGTTCATGCGATATGCCGAATGTGCCACATGTACGTTGTACATTTTCTTGTTCCCGCCGTAATGACGGTTTGCGTTTTTTTCGCGCTTGAATATTTTGACCGATTGCGCCGACTGCTTTCTTCAGCAGCTGCATACACATTTCAAAGATCGGATTAAATGAAAACCGTGTGATGAGATATAATGCTATTATAAATAAAGTAAATGTAATAAAAAATGTTCCGACACTGCCGACAAAGCCGGATAAATGATAACTCAATATCCCCCCGAGTATCCCCCCGGTTCGGTAAATCCCCGGTTGATACCCGGTTGGATCATACGATTCGCTTTGATCGCCCGCTGAAAGATTAAGTCCCGGGAAAAGTGCTGCAATAAATACAGCAAGCACAGGAATAAGAAGGAAAAGAGTAATAACCCGTACAATCATCAGTTGCGTGTTCTCATTGCGCAATGTCATCCAGCCGGCAATACCAATGATAAGCGGTATGCAATATGCCGCCCACCCGGCAAACCATCGCAATCCCGCCGCAAGCCATGCGCCGCCCTCGCCGAGCCAGTTTGAATATTCATGCGTTTCTTTCGGGAGATCTTCAAGTTTTTCGGTCAGTGAAAATGATATAAGCGCAATTAATATAAATAATGCAACAACTAACAGCAGCAAACCGATAAGTTCATGTGACCGATTTGCCATTACATTTATATGTTTTTGTTTTTTTTGTCGTGCCATCGTTCTTTGTTCCGCACATGACCGGTACGGGCTCCCCTCCGCCATTTACTGCAACGCAGTATAAATGGAGTTCATCTGTTTGTCAATGGTCTGAAAAAACACACGAGAATGTCATTACAATGATACTGTTTTTATTATACTGCCAAAAACCACACTCCATAGGTCGTTTTTAATATATAAACTGCTTCTGCATCCGTGATTAGATCAATATCTTTTTTATCAATAATATTCTTCAATATTCTTTTTCATTGCACAATACTTGATATAGCAATGGGCAAAAAACGGAAAAAGATATAATGATGTAAATCAGCCGTATAAAACAAAACGATAAGCGTTGACAACCTTTTTAGTATACGAATAATAAACATCATTCCATAAGTACACATGGAGAGATTATGCCGAAAGAAAGCAAAAAAATCCGAATATACTATTTCAGCGGAACGGGAAACAGCAGATACGCCGCATTTAAAGCAGCAAAACAATTTCGCCTTAAAAAATATTCGGTTGACGTTAAAGATATTGCCAAGCCTGATGCAGTAAAGAAACACAGCAAATTCGACATATTCGGATTTTTCGCCCCCGTCTACGCAGGCGGTATACCTCCTATTATGATTAATTTTATAAAACAGATGCCGAAAGGAAACGGGAAAAAGGGGTTTATTTTTCTGACATACGGCACCATAACAGTAAAAAATAAAATCAAATACGGCGGTCCGGGAAATGCCATAATGTCGGGGCTTCACATATTAAAATCATGCGGATACAAGTCTATGGGAGGTAACGCATGCGGAATGCCGTCCAATGTTTTCGATGTTCTCGAAAAAAAGCATATGAAAACCGTCTTTAATACTGCAGATAAATCTATTAAAAAATTCATTAATATCATAAGCGCCGGGAAAATATATATAAAAAAAGTGTCTTTCATATCCCGAATTATCAATGCTTGTTTTTATTATTTCTTTTCATTCGGGTATAATAAAATGGCAAAAACCTTTTTTACCGTTTCCGACCTATGTAACGGATGCGGCATATGCGCAAGAGTATGTCCCGTCAATAATATTAAAATGGCAAATCAAAAAAAGCGATCCGGCAGCAGCGGTAAAAAACCTCAATTCAGTCTGAATTGCGAATCCTGCATGCGCTGTATCAATTATTGTCCGAACCAAGCAATAAGCGCTGCAATTTTTACAAACGGAAAAATATTTTACCATGAACCGTCACAAAAATTAAAAGATGTGATAATGAGAAAATAGTTTTTATTTGGAACTTATATTAAAAACGACATATCAGATATACGTTTTTCATGTGAAACTATATAAATCAAACACGATTCAATAAATGAGTGCTATACTAATACTACTGCAGGCTCGAATAACCTCGACCCGCCTTCCCTGAAGACTGTTTATGAAAATCAGCGAACACGCGTTCTTTGCCACTGTACGACACCGCTTGCGGTAGGCTGTTTGCGGTAGGCTGTTTGCGGTAGGCTGTTTGCGGTAGGCTGTTTGCGGTGGACTGTTTGCGGTGGACTGTTTGCGGTGAACTGTTTGCGGTGAACTGTTTGCGGTGGACTGTTTGCGGTGGACTGTTTGCGGTGGACTGTTTGCGGTGGGCTGCTTGCGGTGGGCTGCTTGCGGTGGACTGTTTGCGGTGGGCTGTTTGCGGTAGGCTGCTTGCGGTGGACTGTTTTCGGTGGACTATTTGCGGTGGACTATTTGCGGTGGACTGTTTGCGGTGGACTGTTTGCGGTAGGCTGTTTGCGGTGGACTGCTTGCGGCTTTCCGATAATCAGAGCTCTTCCGGAACATGACCGAAATGAAATTTAAATTATTCGCAGAAAATTAAACCATCGTTTTCAAAGCTCCTGAAAACGATGTACTTGGCAGAGTTATTATAACAAGTAATAAACACAAGGCTGATATCATTATCCGCGCATGTGCCGATAATCCGCTCGTTGCCTTTGAAGACATTCCTATGCTTATCGAACTTCATATAAACAGGGGCGGTGATTATAGTATTTACGACAATATACCGCTTGGTCTCAGGGTAGAAATATTATCTTTTACCGCACTCAGAGAAGCCGGGAAAGTGCAAAAATTCAATGTTCAGCAATTTATACCCGTGAAACAAAATCAGACCGGTTTAAAATAAAAATGAGCCCGAAATCGGGGTCGAACCGATGACCTCATCATTACGAGTGATGCGCTCTACCAACTGAGCTATTCGGGCACCTCAATAAGAGGCAATAAAAATATAAAATAATCTTTTATTTGTCAATCACAAGACTGAAGCACTTTGAAGAATCACTGACCATGCAATATGCAGAATGTGCAAATAAATATGCAAGGGGACGATTATAGTATCTTATTATTAACGTTATTAAAGACCGTATCACAAGCACCAACACCGTACGTTACTATAATAATTATTACACTGCCGCCGTTTAACATTATTTATTAAAAGGGAGGATATTTTTATATCCGATACCGGCAATCGCTTAGGATGTTATATCCGGCGGTGTGCTCTCCGGCGTTATTATGCCTGCAGGGTATGCTGCCGGCGGCTGTTTACCGATAATAAACTTTTTTGACCAGTCAATACGTGCCGTACGTTGCATAACAATAAACAACGTCAAGACCGCACCGATGGTAATTGTTATCCCTGAATATCCCTTAAAGAAAAATGAAAAGCTGAACAATACTAAAAATAAAAACTGACTTATTCCGGCTGTTACAAAGGCAAACTTTTTTCCGACAACAAGGCGCAGATAACTAACCACTAATCCTATCGAAACCGCTGAGGCAATAGAAAACGCTAAAAATAAATTAACAATATCAGCTAAGTATGCCAGCAATAAATGAAATGAGAAAAACGCCAATGCTAAAAGTGCATAATGCATAGTATGTAAATTAATTTCTTTAATAAGTGAAATGATAACGATTACCAAAAAGAAAAACAAAAGACATACCGGAGCGGCAAAAATGATACGTGCGGAAATTTCCCCCGGCTGCAGTTTATTCGGAACATCCATGCCAATGCTTTTACCCGTAATTAAATTATCAGCCTGCCATATCAGGTCCCAGCCATTATCAGCACGCTGTATTCGTTCAGTCGGCGAGCGCGAGTTATCGGGAAAATTAATCCGGTCAAAATCCGTATGCATTGCCAGACGAAAATTATTAACGGTTTCAACGCTGTAATCATCTCCGAAAATATAGCGCCATTCATCTATTCCCTGTGATGAGTATACTGTCCGAATTATTTTTTCATCATTCGGAGCAAGATATAATGAGGTCATGAGCCCGGAACTTTTTATATTATATTTCATTTCATCATCATGTGTTCCATTGTAAACATGACAATTTATATAGTCCGCTTCACTTGACGGCCACGGCAATATAAAGGTAAACGTGCGTCCGACACCGCTTGTGTTTTTAAAGGTAAATGTCCCTGCAAAATCAACGGTATACGTTGCATACCAAATAAGCCCCTTGCGTTTATGTTCCACATTAAGCGACACATCAATATCACTTGCCGCAGGATTGAAAGGCACTTCTTCGGTAACGGATTTTCCGTCCTCATTACGCGTCAAACGGGTATAAAATATATACGGCTGGTATTGACGATGTACACCGCCGATATTTTCAATCGCCATTCCTTTCAGTGATGTGTTTGCAGTATCGGTACGGTGTATCATGATCGCACCAAGAATCATCCATGCTATAGTCATAAGAATAAATATCGTTACAATACCTACTATTTGATTACCCTTCATATTTCCTCCCTGAATGAGATCGCGTAATAAGTACTATTATTATAGTACCGGTCATTAAGAGCGCGTAACAATTCTTTCTTATTTAGAAAACCAATACTGATAAATGTTCAGTATCGTATTCAAAATGTACACTTTTTTGTATTATCAATGTTCATAATGAACCGATTTTTGTACGACTTTTAATTGCACCAATGTAATAATAAATATCAGCACAAATAAAAACCATGCTGCCGCTGAAGCATATCCTAATTCAAATTGTCCCCGAAAGGCCTTGATATAAATTAAATATACCAGTGTCCGTGTATACTCCGGCGCATTTTCACCATACATTGTCCATATCGGTGTAAATATCTGAAAATTCCAAATAAGCGCCATAACCAAAATAAAAAAATGTGTCGGTCCTAATAACGGAAAGGTTATGTTTTTAAACTTTTGCCACCACCCGGCACCGTCAATATTTGCTGCTTCATAATATGTTTTTGGAATACCCTGCAATGCTGCCAGATAGAGCAGCATGTTGTATCCGGCACCGGACCATGTTCCCCAAAGAATGATCGAAAGTTTTGCAGTACCTTCAGTACGAAGCCAATCCGGCGGATTCATGCATTCCAATCGAAGCAGCATCTGATTGATCATACCATTCCCGCTCCACAACCCTTTCCAGATAACTGCTGTCGCAACGACTAATGCAACAACCGGTAAATAAAATATCGTTCGATACACCACTACCCCGCGTATCCGTGTATTCACCAGCAATGCCAATCCCAGTGAAACGCCCATTCCCAATGGAATACCTGCCATATAATACACGGTATTGCCCATATACCGCCATGTTGTATGGTTAAATATCCGCTCAGGATGCGTCGTATCAAAAATCAGATTAATGAAATTATGCAGCCCGATAAACCGTGCCGGCATCAGTGCCACTTTATCAGTAAATGCCCACATCAGTGAAATAATTGTTGGAATAAGTGTAAATGCAAGAAAGAAAAGCACATTCGGAGAGATAAAGAGAAATCCGTCGATAGTATCCTGTAATTCTTTTCGAGATATTCCTTTTTTATTATACCGCTCTATATGTTGCACCGTTGTTTCAGCACTGCTTCGCTTTCTGCGTTTTTCCATATTGATATTATCGCGAAAATCACTCGGGGGTCAATCAGATTATATCAGAACGGTATCCCAGACTGACTTCAATCCGATGCTCTATGGACATTGTTTATCGCTTTCTCTATGATAAAATTATTTTTTCGGAACAAGAATATACACTTCATTCGTTGCAACAAGAATAGATTGCACCGTTGTTCCATTCGGCATCATTGGTATAATAATATCCGGCATCGCATCGGATGGCAGATGTTTCATTGTATTCGTTTCAGTTTTTAACCGATTTAATTGCCCGGGCTGTGTATTCGTCATAGTATACACCGCCGGCGGTGCATTTGAAACACATACAGATAATACCATCCGCGTGAAGACCATATCATTGCCGATACACTGCTGCGGCCATACTGATGCAATATCAGCAGCTCTATTAGAAAAGACAATTACCGGTGTGATAAAACATGACGGATGGGGTTTCATAAACGGCATCAACTGCTGAAGAACGACATCAGCTAAAATACGATCGCCTGCGGGGTTTAAATGCAAATGATCATAATGCAAACCGGTTTTAATTTTTCCGCTGCCGTCATCAAGGGCGGCATATACATCAGCAACGTTTGACTGCCGCCGAATAAAATCATTAACGGACGTTGTATACCGCTGATAACGTTTTGTCCACGAACTGTAGCCACCCCAAGGATTCAATGTCAATTTAATACACGGCAGGTTATTCGACGCACAATAGGTATATATTTTTTTGAGATCATTGGTAATACGTGAAGGGCTGTAAATATTATTAACCCCGCATTGTACAATGGCAATGTCATATTTGGATATAGACAACGAATGTATCAGCGAAACGATATCAAAAGAACGAGTGCTTTTATGTGCTAAAACAGTATAGTCCCACCCGGTTGCATCATAAAGATAGTGCTTAAAATATGCACTCGTCATAACTGAATCCCCGAAGATTACAACGTTCAGGGTATTGATCGGCTGATAATTCGTATATATCCATTCCGCCGCAGCAGCACCGGATATCATTAATATGATGAGTATTACCGGTAATATCTTTTTCATACCATACAGTTTACTACTGAAGAGAAAATTGTCAAAGGCGAATTACACACTACTCTATTTTTAACAATAGCGTAATGAATTGAATATATCGTTATAAAAAATTGCATCTGTATATACGCAAGTACTGTTTAAAAAACAATTACCCGCTTTTTTATGAAAAATGCATACCTGTTTTAATG